>SDBT01006825.1_pt1 | contig 18871 bp, 13 predicted proteins | sample 2277101 | NCBI WGS metagenome assembly SDBT01 (sample SAMN10404973, study PRJNA504765) | marine sediment metagenome | isolation source: marine sediment core GS10_PC15, 103 cmbsf | place: Arctic Ocean: Southern Knipovich Ridge | collected 2010
CCAAAAATCCCATAAAATCAGCAAACCTGTCTTTCGCTGGCTTGCAAACTTCTTGCAGGCCATTTTCAAGAATGGCCGTGGTCGATTGCCACCGGCTTCCGCCGATGTTTACATCGAGCTGAGCCTGTGCCGAGAACACCCAAGCCAGCCAAATCTGCGTTTACCCTGAGCAGTGTCGAAGGGTTAATCTGCGAAATCAGTGGCTAAAAAAGAAAAAGCAGTTAAATTCCACTACTGTGCACCTCTGTAGCTATCCAGCATCCAGTTTATCCTGACCTGTCCTGCCTGCCCTGAGCGACCGCAGGGAGTCGAAGGGAGCCCGTCGAAGAGAGCTTGGCCGAAGGAGCGCAGCCGAAGGGCATCTCAGCGAAATATTATTGTTGGGGTAATTTCTGTCATTTTTCCTTTGACACAGCCGCCCGAATTAGCGATAATATATCTGTCGTAGTTATTATTTGCAGTCGTGTTCCAGAGTCCCGGGAGGTTTCGCAGTGGCGCCAAACGATACCAGAGGTGATACCACAAGCCAGGACACCCTCTTTGGCAGAATGGCCCTCGAGCAGAGGCTCTGCACTGAAGAAGAATTGCAGCGATGCCTCGAAGATCAAAAAAGCCGCGCCGCCGACGACCCCTCCACCATTGAAGAGCTCATGTTGGAATACGGCTTCGTCACCGAAACACAGGCCGAAAGGCTCGAGTCCACCATCGAAGAAAGCAGGGAGGCACACCGCAGGATCCCCGGCTACAAGGTCCTGGGCAAGGTCGGCTCCGGCGCCATGGCCGTCGTGTACAAGGCCAGGCAGTTGAGTCTCGACCGAATCGTCGCTGTCAAAATTCTACCGAGACGATACACCGAAAAGTCCGACTACGTAAAACGTTTCTTCAAAGAGGGAAAACTTGCCGCAAAGCTCAATCACAACAACATCGTACAGGCAATTGACGTCGGTGAGGCCGGCGGACTCTATTACTTCGTCATGGAATTTGTCGAGGGAAAGAGCCTCCACGAAGACCTCTCAAAAGGCAAGGTCTTCAGCGAGAAGGAAGCCCTCGAAGTCCTCATCCAGCTCGCCCATGCCCTCGCACATGCCCACGCCCACGGCATGATTCACCGAGACGTAAAGCCAAAGAACATCATGATAAACCTCGATGGCGTCGTAAAACTTGCCGATATGGGCCTGGCACGCTTGACCTCCGATGTCGAGGCCGCCGAAAGGGAAAAAGGAAAGGCATTCGGAACTCCTTACTATATCGCTCCGGAACAGATTCGGGGCGAAGTAAATCTTGACGGCCGGGCCGACATCTACTCCCTCGGAGCCACTTTTTACCACATGGTTACAGGACGCGTACCATTCGAAGCTTCTACACCCTCCGAGGTCATGCGAAAGCACCTCAAGGAACCCATGACACCACCCGACCACATTAACATCGCCCTTACTGCCGGTATATCAGAGGTCATCGAGGTCATGATGGCCAAAAAAAAGAAGGACCGTTACAACAGCATGGAGGAGCTGCTCATCGACTTAAAAGCCATCCAGGAAGGTCGCGCACCCCTACAGGCCAGGCAGAAATTCAACATAGAAACCCTCGAACAACTCGAAGAGGGCCGACCCGTCGACGTCCAAGCCGCTGATGAAACGTTATACACCGAAGAAACCGTCACTCGGTATCGTATCGGACTCGTAATACTGATGGCTGTCATCGCCCTGCTGATTATCTTCTTCGCTACATACGTCGCCATGCTCTGATATAAATTACGAGCTGTCACCGCGGATATTTTATTGCCCTTGGCTCCATAAAGCCAACACCACTGCTGCAAATACTTGATTCTGGCTTCCGGCATGACAATTTGTTATACTTATTACCCAAACTTCAATAGTTACTCTTGTGGAGAACGCGGTAGATGCCAAGAGGTGGAGCACACTTTGCAGCGAACGAACTGGCTGAGGTACTCGACAACTACGATATCGGCACAATCAGGCACGCCGAAACCCTCAGTGCAGGCAACAGGAGAGCACCAAAAAAGATAATCATCTCAGACCGGGGAAAATTCATCTTAAAACGCAGGCCCAAGGGCAAAGATGATATGTACCACGTCGCGTTTTCGCACGCAGTTCAATTATACCTCGAGGAAAAACGTTTTCCCGTCGCGCCCCTCGTTGCAAGTCGGGACCGGAGCAGCACGGCCTTGCGGCTCGGGGACCATGCTTACGAACTGTTTAATTTTATCGAGGGCATCCGCTATGATACCTGTCCAGAGGCCGTTACGGACGCCGGCAGGCAGTTGGCGCTGTTCCATCAGCATCTTTCCGACTTTGCGTGCGCCTGGAAACCGCTTCGAGGGAGCTTTCACGATTCCGGCGGCGTCCGTGGGCATCTTAGGACCATAGCCTCACAAAGAGGTGCAGGACGGACGGACTCGAGCCTGTGGCGAACTGCAGAAGAGCTGATGAACCTTTATAACCAGGGCAGCGTGAATGTGAACCAGTTGGGCTATGACTCCTGGCCTGAGCAAATCTCACACGCCGACTGGCATCCGGGCAATATGCTCTTTTCGGAGCACAAGGTTGCCGCTATCCTCGATTTCGATTCGGTCAGGGTCGCACCGGCAGTTACCGACCTGGCAAACGGAATGCTGCAGTTCTCAATAGTCGCAGGACGCCCGAATCCGGCTGAATGGCCGGAATATCTCGACCAGAGAAAACTCGCAAATTTCTTAGCTGGGTACAGGGAAGTGGTCACATTAGAGGCTGATATGATAAGCGCCCTGCCCGACCTGATGATCGAGGCAATGGTCGCCGAGCCGGTACTGCCCATCGCTGCGACGGGTTTCTTCGGGTATCTTAAAGGCGGTGTTTTCCTGAAAATGATTCACTGCAAGTGTAGCTGGATTGACAAAAACCGTGAGCTGATTATTGAAAAAGCGGAAAAATAGAATATAAAAAGGTACAAAGGTGCAGAGGTGCAGAGATACAAAGGTGCAGAGTTACAGAGGTACAGAGGTGCAGAGGTACAGAGGTACAAAGGTGCAAAGGTACAGAGGTGCAGAGGGGGAAAAACGTCGAACATCCCTTCGGCAGGCTCAGGATAAACTCACGTTCAACATTCAACGTCGAATGTGGAGCCGCTTACTACTTCGCTCTTCGAGCTACGAAGCACAAGTCGCGGGGTGTTTTTGATGCGGGGGAAAAAGAAAAACCTTGCTTTGGCCAAGTCGGTGTCGTAGAATATGCGTAGATGTGCTCTTGGTAAAATTTGGAGAGGCAACATTCGAAAGACACCCTTCGACTGGCTCAGGATAAACAAGGAGAAACTCGTAATGGCCGAGCGGAGACAACCACGCATGATTGGGAGAAGACAATCGCCGCCCACGGTGGCTTGCCAATAAAATAAGGGAGGAATTAAAATGAGTAAATGCAGTGAGATCAGAACTACTTATACAAAAAGTGGTCTGGAACGATTTGAAATAGAAATATCTCATGAAGAATTAAAAAAATACAAGCTTATAAAAGGTGACGATGCACATGTCGTGAAGCAAAAAGCCCTTGTAGAAACGGCTCGTTGGGATGAGATGTGGGAAAAGCAGCTTGAAAAACAGCGAAAAGCATTAGAACGTGAGCGGAAAGCCCAGGCTATCGAAGATAAAAATAAAGTAGCAGAAGAAAAAACTGAGCAGGCTCGAACTGAATTGGAAAGGTTGGATGGAATACTTGAATATACTTTAGATATAGATGATACCGTAGACTGGGAACAATTAAAAGTCAAAACAGATTATCCCGTTCCACAACCTGAAAAGCCCAAAGTTCCACCTAAACCGCAATCATCGGAGATACCGGCTGAACCCAAGCGTACTGATCAGGCATATCAGCCTAAACTTGGTATAATCGACAAAATAATTCCTTCGAAAAAACAAGCCAAGCTCTATGATGCAGCGAAAAGATTCAAACACGATCACGATACTTGGCTAAAGAACAGGAAAGCGGAAATAGAGAGAGTCAAAAAAGAGATCGAGGCTTACAAAAAGACAATTAAGGAGTTGCAGGAACAGTACATCGCTGCCGCTAAGAAATGGATGGCGGAAAGAAAGAAATTTTTGCAAGAGCGCGACCAAAGCAACGCTGCTATAGACAAAAAGGAAGAAAAATATCTCAGCGGCGATCTTTCATCAGTCATGGACTACTGTGACATTGTGCTTAGTAATTCAAACTATCCTGATTATTTCCCTAAAACATATGAACTTGATTATAACCCGGAAAATAAAATAATAATTGTTGATTATCAGTTGCCTTCTCCAGATGTAATCCCAACAGTTACAGAAGTGAAATATGTTCAGGCTCGTGACGAATATCAAGAGAAGAATATTTCGCAGTTACAGCTAAATAAACTTTATGACAGTGTGCTTTATCAGATTTCTTTACGAACTATCCATGAATTGTATGAAGCAGATGTGATAAATGGCTTGCAGTCGGTGGTCTTTAACGGATATGTAACTTCAATAGATCCGGCCACAGGACAAGAAGCTACCTCTTGCGTATTTTCCGTTCAGGCCAATAAAGAAGAGTTTGAACATATAAACTTGGCTAATATTAATCCTAAGGCTTGCTTCAAAAAGCTCAAAGGTGTTGGTAGTTCAAAACTTCACAGTCTGACTCCAATCGCTCCGATCCTCCAGATCGACAAGGATGACAGGAGGTTCGTATCGTCATACGATGTTACTTCTGAATTAGATGACAACCATAATCTTGCAGCGATGGACTGGGAAGATTTTGAACACCTTATTAGAGAGATATTCGAAAAAGAATTTTCAGCTGCAGGCGGTGAGGTAAAAGTTACCCAAGCCAGCAGAGATGGTGGTATAGATGCTGTAGCTTTTGATCCTGATCCTATCAGGGGAGGTAAAATCGCGATTCAGGCAAAACGCTATACAAACACAGTAGGTGTTTCTGCAGTTCGCGATTTATATGGAACGGTCATGAATGAAGGGGCCAACAAAGGTATATTGGTTACAACTGCAGATTATGGCCCGGATGCGTATAGTTTTGCAAAGGGCAAGCCTTTAACGCTTCTTAATGGCAGCAACCTGCTTCACCTCTTAGAAAAACATGGGCACAAGTTCAAAATAGACCTTAAAGAAGCTAAGAAAATACTAGCTGACAAGGATAATGATAAATAAATAATTAGTAACAATAATGGCTGACCCCATGCGTCAAAAAGCTACAAGAGGTGACAGAGAGAATTCGTAAGGAAAAGATTGAGGGGTTTATGTAGCACAGAGAAACTCTTTCACGGTGAAGAATAATAGTAAAATAGATATGGATAACTATTTCTACAAGTATACTGATGCTAATGGCGCAAAGAAAATATTGGAGAATCTCCAATTATTATATAAATCTCCTGAAAAATTTAATGATCCTTTCGATTGCAAAATAGGATTAAAGTTAGACTATGATCATGAGAAATTTGGGCCATTATTCTTTGGAAAGTTATATTTACTTTTGTTCAGCAAACGTCGTCCCGAACTATTAGAAAGTAGCGTGAGGAAAGACGATATTTTAGAACTGTGGGAAAAAGGTAGCTATCAAGAGAAAATTCAGTGGATTGGCGAATTGCGTGAAAGCTGGGAAAAGGGAGGAATTTCTAGTACAACGTCTGAGGTGAATGATAGCTATATTCATGATGTAATGCAAAATTACAGAGTATTTTGTGTTTCTAAGATTCCCGATCAGCTTTTGATGTGGGCACATTATGCGGATAAACATAAAGGGGCTGTTATTAAATTGTCAATGCCTGAAAATCCGCCAGGCTGCTGGAGATTTAAAAAGGTAACGTATTCGGATGAATTTCCCATACACAATACGACGGATCAGATGATTGATAGTATGTTAGGCTTATGGTGTCCTAATCCTGAAAAGACCGCAGAGAAGTTGCTCTTTACAAAAAGTGACCATTGGAAATATGAATGTGAATGGCGTGATATAACGAAGCTTGAAACTCCAGACAACTTTGGGGAAGGCAAGCATTGTTTTGAAATAGAGAAGGAAAGGCTTTTTGCAGTTTATTTTGGTTTGGAGATGGAGAATGAAGATAGGAAGGAGATTATGGAAATCATAAATGAGAAATTGCCGCACTTAGAAGTGTATCAAGCCGAGAAAGACAGGAATAAATTCAAACTTAACTTCAAAAGATTGAACGAATCCGCCATAGGCGGATAACTATTGAAGAAGCAAGCAGACTGTATAATCATTGTTATGCGAAACGAACCAGAATACAAATGAATAAGCTGTTAATCCTTGACAAGAGTGTGTTTCAAGGGACGGCACGTAGTGAGTTGGTCAGATTTGTCAAGTGCCACCATGTTATCTTGCCCCACGCCCTCTGTGTTGAATGTGCTATCAGTCAAAAAGGCAATCCACCCAAGAATTCCAAAGACCCCAAGCAGCTTGTGCAAAAGCTCCTTGATGTTGTGAAAAACGGAGCGTATGCGGGTAAATCGCCAGGCAACATTGTTGAAGAAGAAAGGTCAAGAAATGCTGCGATTGAATCTCTTGTTGATATGAAAGAAACTCAGATTATGAGGGAAGGTATACTCGATAAAGAATCCGACCTTGAAAAAGTAAGAAAAGAGTGTGAAAAGGCCTTCAAGCCTATAATAGACCGTGTGCAGTGGTGGGCGGATAAATACTATAAGAACTTGGTCATGAAGCAGTTGGAAAAAGGTTTTCGAGAAGAGGCCGATGAGGGCGACTTAGTTGGAAGGCTGAAGAAATGGTTACAGGCTGTTGACGGAATGAAAGATGTCATCTTAGGGCGTTTCTTTGGCAATGGGAGCAATGCTATGTCAAAGGATAGGTGGGAGTGGCAGATGTTGAAACTGAGTCTTGCGTGGGGGACTGAGTTGGCAAGCATACGAAACAAGAGTGGGCCCAGCTTTGAGAATTATGACATATCAAACGATATTTTTGACATCTTCTATGTTTCGCATCTGTCACAAGCCGGTGGTCTGGTAGCGGGCGATAAAAACCTGGTGCAACCGTTGGCGAAGGCGGCATTTCCCAGCAAGGACGTTTTTGGCAGAATTGACGATGTGCCCAATCGTTATTGTAAGGAGAATTAAAGTTGTCTGGCCATATTTCGTTCAACAAATCCCGCCCTTGCCGTCAAAGGAAATAGCTTGAATTAATCCCGCAAATTTATATAGTTGAATCGCAAGATATTTGCTGAATATTGCACGGCTTAAGCGAACAAGTTTTGAGCCATCGGCCCTATTAGAGTTTTACGAAGGTTCAAGATGCTTGCATGAAAACTCTAACAGGGTAAACTTTGCCTTTGGCGAAAAGGCTGCCGCCCAGAGGAGAGGTGTGAGGGAACCCCGCCCAAAGGACGGGGCTAAACAATAAGGAATCGCTTTGCGATGCTCGCAATGACTGGGGTGTGCGGTTATTATAATTTGTAAAGGTCAAGGTTGCCGCGGCCTGTGTTGCAGGCCTCGCAATGACGTACAAAAGGAGAGAAAGTTGAAATGGCAAGACGTCCGACAAATACAAAATCGAGAATTCTAAAGGCGGCCCGAACGCTTTACAGTACGCACGGCTTCGAGGGGACGACGTTAGGGGATATTATCACCGCGTGCGGAATAACCAAGGGGGCCTTCTACCACTACTTCAAAAGTACGGCAGGGCTTTGCGAGGAGCTGCTCGATGAGGTAATCGCCGACTATCACAACTTAGCTGAATCCATCGAGGCGGATATTGGGCCCGTCGAGCAGTTGCGGCAGGTCCTTAACAGGATAGCTGAGCTGAACACATCGGGCGAATGGGTGAATTGCCGCCTTATCCTTCGGCTATCGGCTGAGTCGCATGAGTCGAATCCGAAGATACAGTTGAAAATCAGCTCCTTCTGGCAGTGGTACACCGAGTTTTTCGAATCACTTATTTTGAAATGCCGCTCAGCGGGCCAGATTAGCACTCAATTAGACCCGAAGACCCAGACGCGGTTAGTGATGTCAATCTTAGCAGGAGCAATAACACTCGAAAGGATTTGCCCGGCTACTTCCGGCTTTGACGGCCTTTCAGAGCTTATTATAAACTCTTTATCCAGCTAATTGCTGGATTTTGTGAAGCGTGAAGCGTATCGCGCATTGCGTGAATTAGGATTGGCCACAGTCGCCGTCGCCATCCGCCGTCGCACGAGGCTATGGCGGGACTAAAGGCTATGGCGGACCAAGGAGGACGGAAAGATTTTTAGCCACTGATTTCGCAGATTTACGCTGATTTTTTAAGCCAGCTTGGTGTACTTGGCGCCAGATTACTTTGATACGAGCATCACGTAAGCCAGCGCCTGCGTCCACAGGCCAACAAGTTGGCCTATTTGTGAGCAGACAAAAAAAGTAAGAGATTTGGGTCCCCGCTCCCTGCCTTCGCAGGGACAAGCTTCGCGGGGATGACCACGGCCATTGTTAAAAAATGGCCTGCAAGAGTTTTGCAAGCCGGCTGGGGGGAAGACAAAAGCTTTGCATTTGGAACAAAATTCCGCGCTAAAAAGGGGAGTAGATTGTAGAAAAGCCCTGGGCCAAACCCCGCACTTACTTATTAAAGAAAGTAAGTGCGGGATAAGCATTTTATTGGTCGCTATTTATTTTTAAAAGAACGATTTGAGCGGTGGTTTCGGGTGATTACATCGTTGTTTTTGCCTGACCGCACGTCCTCGATGTGCAACAGCACACCTCCGGGCGGCGGCAGGCAAACGCCTTGTACTAACCCGAAACTCCTCGCTCAAATGGAATCGAATTTTGTTTAGAATCATAATTTTCTGGGAAGTTAAGATAAGCCCTTCGCTTTCGCTCTGGGTAAACTCACTTGTCAGGGAAGTTCAAGTAGGCATACTCTTTGAACAATTCTTTAGCTTTTTTGTCGTATGCCTTTGCGGCTTCGATCTCGTCGGTGAAGTAGCCGAGGTGTACAGATTTTTTGTTGTGCCAGATCATTGCCCGGAAGAGGTTCTTGCTTTTGGACAATGAGACGCCCTTGTATTTTGATGTTGCCCCTCTTTGCGGGCGATGATTTTGTGCGTTTTGCTGGGCAGTACAGAGCCTCAAATTGCTTTTTCGGTTGTTCAGGCCGTTGTGGTCGATGTGGTCAACGAACAGGCCCGGCGGGACCTTGATAATGAGTCGGTGCATGTAGATCTCCCGGTCCTTTTTCGGGCGTTTGATACTCCTTGCTCCATAACAAGTTGTGGTAGCTTTGATGATGTGCCATTTATATCGGGTGAGCCGGTCGTAGTCTTCGGCATCGACGATGGCTACCTTGCCCTGTGATAATTCAAGAAGCCTGGCACCTTCGGCTAATGCTTCGGCGATCTCGGCGGGCGTGTGGCCACAGTTGTCGAAGTTGGGGCAAACGCCGGCAGGGTCAACTACGTGGAATTTGGCCTGGGTATCGGGCTTGTGGTTGCAGATGAGTGTCGGGGCCTTTAGGCCGGAAACATGCTTTGAAAACCTACAATTTTCACAGGTGGCTTGGTTACTGGTGGCTGGTAACTGGTTAATCGTTGTCATAACTGTCTCCTTTTTGAATCTGTTCTCTTATTCACTTTTACTTTACTAAAAAAAAACACGTCCCCCCACCCTTTGCACAATCTTGCGCGTTTGATGCGAAAATCGTCAATTTTTTTGTTGACAAAAATCGCTAAGTGCTTGCCAGATAAGGAGTAAAAAAATTTTATTTTTTTTACGAATAGCAAGATAGTGCAAGCGCGTTTGGTGTTATTCCGACCCGCAAGGTCCAGTTTTTTGGCGGTGGTTTCACTCAACTGCTGCGTTACTTACCTTGTCCCTAATCCTCGACGTACAACAGTACGCCTCCGGTGTAGGGCAAGGCAAAAGCCTTGCATTTGAGGCGAAACTCCGCGCCAAAAAGGGAACGAGATATATAAAAAGACTCCGTGCGGCAGCAGGCAGACGCCTTGTACTTGCGAAAAATTCCGCGTTAAAAATGAAATGGTTAATAAGATAAAAAGCCTTGTACTCACGCAAAATTCCGTGCTAAAAAAACGTGGAGCGTGAATAGTGGGTCGTCGTTGGCGTCTGGATTTGCCACAGTAGGGGGAAGTATGCACAAAGAGGTTTTATGCTTTGCGGTCGGAGATGTCGCGGACAATAGCGAGCATCCGGTCTTGGCCGCCGATTTTGGCTCTTTTGAGACTCACCTCCGCCCGGAACAGCCGACCGCTCTTGTGCCTGCACTGCCATTCGAAAACCTGAGGCGTTCCATCGGCGGCCTTTCTTATCCGCTCGAGGGCGTCTTGCTGAGTGTAGCCGGGTTTGCCGCTGCTGAGATCATCCACAGTGAAATTTTGAGCTTCGGCGCGGGTATAGCCGAATATCTCGGACATCTTCGGATTGAAATCGAGTATCTCGCCCTTTTCGATATCGTGTATGAAAATAGCATCATTGGCTGACTCGAAAATCGCACGGTAATTGGCCTCGCTCGTCCTGAGCAACTCGTCCGCCCGCTTGCGCTCCGTAATATCGTGAGCATAAACGTTGACATATCCACCCTCGCCCACGGGCGCAAACGTCAGCGAAAAGACCTTGTCGCAACAACGTACCTCATCATGAATCACTTTGCCCGAATTCAAGGCCTCCTCAATACACGTCCGCGCTATATCCGGAACAGGAACATCTTGAAGACAACGCCAAAATTCCAGCAGGGCCCCGCTCGCCTCATTGTGATAAAGGATGGTTCCATCGGACGCGATACGCAGCACGGGATTCGGGTCCTCCGCAGGAAATTTTGCGAGATTTACGATTTCTTCCTCTACCAGCTTGCGCTCCGTGATGTCTGTCATTATGCCCCGCAGCCTCACGGGTTCATTATTTTCAACAACTACATGGACGATATCTCTTAACCATACAGTGCGACCGTCAGCGGCAATCATGCGGTACTCAAGCTCATGGTCGCGTTTCTCAGCCGTTGCTTTTGCGCAGTAGTCAATCGCCCACTGGCGGTCATCTTCATGAATGTGCCCCTGCCAGAACCCCGGCTCCTTAATCCAGCGTCTGACAGGATAACCGAGAAGCCGCTCAGCTTCTTTGCTGACAAACGAAAACTCTATTGTATTAGCATCACATTCCCAAACGATGCCGCTAATCGAAGCTACCAGCTCTCGATAATGTTTTTCTGACCGCTTGAACGCCTTCTCCGCCCGGTCACGCTCCGTGATGTCAATCATCGTCATCAAATTCGCACCCTTGCCCTGAAACGATATCGGCTTCCAATACGTCTCCACACATTTCGTACGCCCCCTCTTCGTCAGCGCCTTCCATGCGTAGTGCACAACGGCACCACTGTCCCCAATATCTTTCCTGCGTTCCTGCTCCGTCACAAGAGCTCTGTCAGCCGGATGCACTATCTTTATATACCCTCCCCTGGCATCCCAGTTTAGCATTTCTTCAACAGGGTATTCCAGAATCTCCGAGGCCGCCTGATTGACATATTTAAACTTCCCATCCTGCGTAATAATAAGCCCCACAATTGATTGCTCGGCGATATACCGGAATTTCTTTTCACTTCTATGAAGCTGCTCGTAAGCAGCGCCTAATTCCCGCTCGTGCTCCATTCGCCGCCGTACAAAACGCCCGAAAACTATTCCGATGAGCACTGTCACGGACAGGCAAAGCCCAATCAATACTATCTGCACTATCTGAAAACTACTTAGCTGACGCTCTATCAACCTTCGAAGCTCGGTTTCCACATTGTCAGCCTGGCCGACAAAATTCTTAAATATCGCATCGTACTTCTGGTCAAGCTCAGTGCCCGCCCCTGCCGTCTTTCTTGTTTCCCACCGCGCAAGTGTAATTCGCCTGAATTCTGCCAGCTTGATGCGAACCTCGGTGATTTCGGCCCGCATGTCGTGATCGCGCAGTGGAGCACTCGCGCCTTGGCCACTTTCACTTCCTTCTAACATGATTCGTGCATACTGCTCGGCCCGGTCTATGCGCACTAATACACTCTCTAAATTCTCATAGCGATCGCCGCTCATTATCTCCTCGAACCACAAATGGGCCGTAGTCGCCTCTAATTTAATCTCCATCGCCGCGTCAATCAGTGGCGCGTGGCCCGCAACCATGCTGTTGCCCACATAATAGACGTAGCCCATCGACCCGAGGATAACGGCTGCCACAAATACTATGAGCAGATAAATCCAGCCGAGTGCAGTTCTCCTGGGATTGGCCTCAGAATTGTTGGCCCGTTCATTATTCATTCCAATAGCCCCTGCAAAATGCTATGCCAATACGAGGATAAAGATCGACACAAACCCTATGAGCAGATAAACCCAGCCGAGCGCAGTTCTCTTGGGATTAGCCTTAGAATTGTTGGCCCGTTCGTTATTCATTCCAATAGCCCCCGCAAAATGCCACCCCCATATTCTGACTTTATGTTATCGTCCGCTTCAGCCATAGCCTTTAGCGCCCGCATCTTCCTCTCAGGCCCCCTGAGCACCTAACTGATCCTGCACAATATTTACACATCCCTTCCAAAAGGCCACAAACAGCCCTACTTATTATACGTCCGATATTCGCTTCGGTTTGGTCGTTAGATTTTTGCCTCTGCGGCCAGGTCAATTTTTCTTAAACAAATTGCCGGGAAACTCCTTTATGAGCCCCTTTAAACGCAGCGAAATCAGAGCAGAGTTGACCTTGCCGGCGCCAAGACCAGTAGCGACAATTATCTCGTCAACATGCATGGGCTCTGCGCCGAGGAAATCGTAAATCGCGCGTTCAGCATCACTTAGATTAAGTCGGCTCACGTCAAAAAGCGGCGTTTCGACATCCTGGGTCGCCTTTTGGGCGGCCCCGGTTGCGTGGCCCTTCAAATCCTGGCCGATGTAGCCCAATGCCTCCATCACATCCTCGACGCAGTCAACTAATTTGGCGCCTTGCTTAACGAGCCTGTGCGAGCCGACACTAAGCGGCGAATCAATCTTGCCGGGCACCACCATAACCTCTCTGTTTTCGGCCAGGGCCGCCTTGGCCGTAAGAAGCGCCCCGCTCCTTGCCGGGGCCTCTATCACTATCACCCCCATCGACAGTCCTGCAATGATCCTGTTTCGCGGGGGAAAGTTTTCCGGCAGTGCTTCATACTCGACAGGCAGCTCACTCAGGCACGCGCCTGATTCGGTTATAAGTGAAAGCAGCTTCTTGTTTTCCGGTGGGAAGATATTCGCCAGGCCGCATCCATGCACCGCGATTGTTCGTCCGCCTGCCGCCAGCGCCCCGCGGTGGGCGGCGGTATCGATTCCGCGGGCCATGCCGCTTACTATCGTAAAACCGGCAGAGGCCAGCACGTGGCCGAATCGCGAAGCCTGCTCAGCCCCGTAGGTACTGCACCTGCGGGTGCCCACAATTGCAATAGCGAGACTGTCGGCGCGGGTCAGAGTGCCCTTGACATACAGCACCGGCGGCGGGTCGTAAATCTGCCTCAGTGGCGGGGGGTATCGCTTGTCGGCGGCGTTGATTATCCAGACGCCTAACTTAGCGGCTGCGGCCAACTCCTTTTGGGGGTCGAATTTATCTCTGCTGCGGGCGATGCGCTCGGCAGTTTTAAATCCGATGCCGTTTACCTTTGCAAGCTCACTGACCGATGCACCGAGGGCACGGTCAACGGACCTGAATAGCTTCAATAGTTTGGCAAACGTGGTCGGTCCTACGCCTTCTGCCCTTATGAGCTTGAGCCAGCTTTGGATATCAGGTGAATTTTGATGATTCGTACCGATTCTCTATGCCCTTGAAAAACAATATCCAGAGAAAGTATATTCAATCCCCGGCTCACAGTCAAGAAATCAATTTCATTTTTCCCCGCCACAGAGGACGGAAGAGAAAGCAAATCCTAAATTCTAATATTGAAGCACGAAACAAATCCAAATAACAACCCGCCGTGGCGTCGCCCCGTCGCGGCAGGAATTCAAATGATTAAAACAGGAATTCAAATGATTAAAACTGGATCCCGGCTCGGGGGCCGGGATGACACATGTGAGTTTTGAGTTTTTAGTTTTGAGTTGCCGAAGGGGTGCATGGGATGTTAGGATTTCAGATTGTATTCGATATATATTGTTTGGAGCGCCTAATGCGTCCTTTTACACTTTTGATAAAACCGTCTGGGCCGGACTGTAATATCGCCTGCGGGTATTGCTTTTATTCGCCCAAGATGGAGCTGTTCGACGAAGGCAAGCATCGCATGAGCGATGAGGTCCTCGATAAACTCGTCAATAGTTATGTCCGGCTGCGATTTGCTGCGAGCAGCTTCGCATGGCAGGGGGGGGAGCCGACGTTGATGGGGCTGGATTTTTATAAGAAGGTGGTCGAACTGCAACAAAAATATGGCGGCCCCGGCCAGATAGTAACCAACGCGCTGCAGACAAACGGCATATTGTTAGACCAAAAGTGGTGTAGGTTTTTAGCTGAGTATAAGTTTCTTGTCGGCATAAGCTGCGACGGGCCGAAAGAATATCACGATTACTATCGGCGCACAGCTTCCGGCAAGGGGACATTCGATAAGGTGATGGCTGGGATTGAGAGTTGTCGAAAGAACAAGGTCGAGTTTAATATTCTGGTCCTTGTCAGCGCCGCCAACGTCGGGGCGCCGGACGAAATTTTCGACTTTTTCAAAGAGCTTAAGATTAAATATCTGCAGTTTGTGCAATGTGTCGAGCAGGATCCGTCCACCGGTCAAATCGCCGAGTTCAGTATAACGCCCGAGCAGTACGGCGATTTTTTGTGCAGGATATTCGACCGATGGTCCGAGTACGGGCCTGACAAGATAAGCATCCGCACGTTTGACAGCATACTGTCATACATCATGGCGGGTGAGCATTCGATTTGCACGTTTCGGCCGCGGTGCAACGACTACATTGTTATTGAGCACAATGGTGATGCGTTCTGCTGCGACTTTTTCGTTGAGGAAAGGTGGCGGTTGGGCAACATTCTTGAGGCGCCCATAGAAGAACTGGCAGCCGACAAAAAGAAACGCCAATTCGCCCGCCTCAAAACCGGCATAAGCAATAAGTGCCTTGTGTGCAGACATCTTGAAGCCTGTCGGGGTGGTTGTCTTAAGGACAGAATTGTAACCGGCGGCGATTACAAGGCGCCCAGCTACTTCTGCGCCGGCTATAAGAAGTTTTTCGATTATGCCATGCCGCGATTCACACAGATAGCAGCCAAGCTAAGCCGGACAGCTCCCCGGCCCATGCCGGGTTGACGCGGCCTTATTAAGCCTAATTGCCCTGGCGTGCTTTATTCATCCACCGGTCGATGAACTCTTCCGGATCAACCGGGGCGGTTTGGGCAGGTGGTGCTGCAGGTTCCGGTTCTATTTGAGGTGCAGGTTCCGGTTCTATTTGAAGTGCAGGTTCATCGAGAGATTCTTGTACATCGGGGGCGATTTGTTCGGTTTGCAACTCGGGCATATCCTGCGTAATCGGCAATTCATCCTGTGCGGTTTGTTCGCCGGCGGCTTGAGCGCTGGTCCACATGCCGTCGGGACGTACCTGCAAGACACCGGTATCACGATAAAAATTCAGCGTGGCGATTGTATAGTCGATTAGGGCCTCGGTGGCGGCATTTTGAGCCCGGAACATGTCTTTCTGTGCATCGAGCACCCGGCGGCCGCTTGTGCGTCCGTACTGCATCAATAACATGGTATCATCGAAGCGTTTTTGGGCCAATTGAAGACTCTCGGACTGTATCTGGTAGCTTTCGGCGGCTTCAAGCAGGTCCCGGTATGCCTGGCGAACCTGTAATACCACGGTATCAGCCATTTCCTCGTAGGCCCGTCTTTGCTGACTTAGCACTATCAAAGATTTTCGATACGCGTTCTGCTCGGTGGTTCTGTCTAAAGGTAAGTCCAGCGCCAGGGCAATAGTGGATTCATCCTCCAGGTTTCTGAGGTTGGTAAAATCGGTCAGTTCTTCGTTGACCCTGCCCGTACTTGCGACAAGATCCAGTTGGGCCCTCAAGCTGTCAATGGCGACTTCAACTTTACGCTCGGCGTCATCAATCGCACCGAAACTGTTTGCAAGGTCAAGACGCTGGTTCAGCGCCGTTTGGGTCGCTTCTGTCTCTGAAAAATCAGGCTCGCCCATTTGGACAGCAGCTAATACCACAAGTTCACTTTCATCGAGTATGAATTCTGCGTTTGTCGGCAAACTTAGCTGCAGTTTGAATTCATCGAGCGCCTGTTCATACAGTCTCTCGACTTCGATGTACGTGTCCTGCGCTTCGAGTGTATCTTGTTGTGCCTGCTGCAGTTCATTGCGTGGAAGTTTGCCCGCGTTTGTCAGATACTCCAGTTTCTGTTCTATGCCCTTCAAGCGATGATAATTCTCTTCAGCATTTTTTACTGTGTCAAGTTGTTGAAGAAGCCGATAGTACTGGCTGATGACCGAAACTACGAACGTTTTTCTGAACCGATTGAATGTTCGTATCTGGTAAAGGACGTTTCGTTCGGCCTGGGTGAGATTTTCGAGTGCGACTTTCCTGCCGCTGCCGCGAAGCAGCGGTTGAGTGATTGCGGCGGCCAGGACCGAGCTTAATCCGCTGCGTACGTTGCCGGTAACCATGTCGGCCCAGGCGACGCCGACTTTTGCGCTTATTCGGGCCCCGCTGGCAAGGAGTTGATTGAAGCCTGCGCCGATGTTGCCGCCGGTCGCGCGGTCCCCGCCTTGTTCGCCATATCCGAGGATGGCTGTGCCGAACGGATTTGGCTCGTATCGATGCTGGATCAAGTCGAGATCGAGGGCCTGAACATAAAGCAATTCTTTTTCAAGTTGATATTGGCGGTTGTGTGCTGTCGCCATAGCCACGGCCTGGGGTAAGGTAAGTATGCCGGAGGAAGGGACGGATTTTTCAATTTGAATATCATCAGGCCCGGCATCTGTGTCGCTGATTCGGTAGTTAGTTCGGCTGCCGAAGTCGTCGGACCACTTTTGCTCGATGATACTGTAAACCTTTTCGTCGGCTTCGGTCTTATATTCGTAGGGGTCAGACGTACACCCGGCCAAGGCGCACATCACCACCAGGCTGTAAGTGGCCAGCCGGGTTAATCTTTGGTTTTCAGTAAGAAGACTGAACATCATGCTTAGTGTTGTCCCCCGCTACACATTTGGCTTTTTTATGTCCCTCAGATTGACAGCAAGGGGCTATCAACCTACAACCCCCTTATTCCCACGAGTTCTCCCGGAGTCAGTTCGAGTCCCTGCGGAATCTTTACGAGGAAAGGTCTGCCCCACTGCGGGATATTCGGATTTCGCAGCAATCGTAACGGTACCAGCTCGATAGTGGGGCCGACATGCGTTACCCGGGCCGCTTTTGCAATCTGAGCCGGTGGAGTATTCTTTACAAGTTCAACTTCCATATTTTCGCGGATTTGGCCGGCCTGCGTTTCGTTGGCATAGGCGATGATTTCGGTTGGGGCGGCCTCGGCTATAGTGAGAATCGGGGCACCCGCAAGAACAGTCTCGCCGGCCCTTGCCTGAATCTGACTGACGATGCCGTCGAACGGGGCTTTTAAGACCAAGGCAGCGCGTCTTGCGGATATCTCTTCTATTCGTTTTTCCTGGACCGTTATTGCCTTGCGGACAGGTTCAAGGGCACTATCCAGTGAAGCGACAACCGGCCGATCCTGGACGAATTCGGCGCGCCTCTGTTCGGCCTTGGCAAGATACTGCTGGTATTGGGCGAGCAGGTTCTCGTTTTCTTCAATCTTCTTTGCCAGCGCATCATATGCCGCCTGTGCTTTTTGCAGGTCGTAAGGTGTAACAGCATCTTTTGCGAGAAGGTCTTTCGAGATTTTGACGTCCAATTCGAGGTCCTGGAGCATTATGCGGTCGGTTTCGAGAACAGTTTTGGTCTGCAGGATGTCGAGCCTAAGCTGCTCTGCATCGACGGAGAAGCGTCTTGCGCTTGTGACCCAGTTTGTTTCGATGCGGGCTGCTTCGACGGTAAGTTGATTATGGGTGGCGTTAAGTTCGGCCCTGAGCCGCTCAATCTCCGCTGCGGCTGTGGCCAGCTCGGCCCCGAGAAGCTCATCGTCGAGCACAACGAGTGTGTCCCATTTATTTACATGCTCAAACAACAGAACGGGAACAATCTTGATTGTGCCGGTTGTTGTCGGTGAGATGATGCGGGCCTGGCCCTGGGCCATGCCCACGATTTCAAAGCGCTGCCAGCGGTTCTGAAACAGGCCGACTACACAAGCAACGGCCACCAGCCAGATGAGCACAGGCATGATGTGCAGATTAAAACGGCCGTACATGTTAGATAATATTTTGGGCATACTCTTAGACCTCTAACAACTGTTCCTGCATCGTCAGGCCGAGGTTCTCAATACCTTCTATCTTTCCCAGCTCTGCCAACATCTGTTCGTTCTTCGTTGCGTTTCGTATCATCAATTGATATGCATATTCCACGACAGGGCTTCCGAATCCGCTGTCCTGAGCGGAAACAAGGGTGAAGCTGCCGCAGAAGCGTTTAAGGATTTTGGAAATCGGGTGGTCGGGCCCAACATGGGTCGGCAGATTAAAACGCAGAAAACCATTATGCGGTCGATGTCTGCCGAAGTCCGTCAGATGAAGGTACAGAAATATCATGCTCAGGAATACCGTCCCCATCACCGCAATAGCGTAACGCTGCGAGCCGGCTGCCATTCCCACCACCAGTGAACAGAAAATGAAGGCAAGGTCACGTGTGTCTTTGATTATGTTACGGAAACGTATGATTGACAGCGCTCCCATCAGACCGACGGCCATCACGAAGCTGCTGCCGATAGTGCTCATCACCATCGCCACCACAACCGTTATCACTATCACCGATTGAACA
>SDBT01006826.1_pt1 | contig 18869 bp, 34 predicted proteins | sample 2277101 | NCBI WGS metagenome assembly SDBT01 (sample SAMN10404973, study PRJNA504765) | marine sediment metagenome | isolation source: marine sediment core GS10_PC15, 103 cmbsf | place: Arctic Ocean: Southern Knipovich Ridge | collected 2010
TAAGTCTTTATTTTGACAAAGCACGAGTCGCTTCCGTCAGAGGCGACTGTTCCATAAGAGGCTCATCCTGGCTCATGGCGCCAGTGGCCTCACTGAGCAAACTTTGTTTGCGGTTATTTGTTTATTATTGGCTGAACGGAATGCAAGAGCTTCTTTGGACAATCCTTTTCCAGTCCAATGCCAGATTTTTTTATTGCCCAAACAAATCAAGGGCTCTTCTCTGTCTTCTTTGTAATCGTAAAATGTAACTAAATATTTGTGCAGTTGCATTGCTCTAGCCTTTCCTTAAGTTGTTCAATCTCAATGTATAGTCTTCTGTTTGAGTAACCAATCAGCATATTGAACTAAAGTTACTCTAAATCTATTAGGTGTAAGAGATAAAATTGTTTTTATCTCTTCTTCATCATCATTTTCATATGCCTCTAAGAGCATATTTCCAGCTTTTCCCATCATTTCAATATCTTTTTCTGTATAGTCTTCCATTATACATCTGCCTTCTTGTCTGCGAATTGCTCAATATCATAGGGTACATTTCTCTCTGTCAGCTCATCGAGCAGGCTACCAAAGACAGCCTCCCTTAGCCCTAGATCAATCTCCTCGAAAGCATCTCCTAACTCTTCCATACCTTCCTCAGAGATCAAGACAGAACCCCCGTCATCTTGAAAACTCTCTTCTAGTATATTATCTTCAAAAATATTGGCTAGATTCATACCGGCTTCAATAATAGCCGCATGAACTTCCTGATCATAATTGTTAATCATTTTTTATCTTACCTTTCTCTCGTCAGCAGTCTTATTCTTATGGCACTCATGACAAAGCAATTGAAATCCATCTTCTTCGCAAAATAGTCTCATGATGAACACGTCCCAAGAAACCCAGCCACGACTAGGATCAACAACAGGGTGCCGATGATCGACGATAGCGTTATTAATGCGCCTTTTATTGCCTGCTTTAGGAGGGAGAGAAACTGGAACTTCATGGGATTCTCTCTTATACCCTGCACATAAATATACACCTCTTTCAACTCTGGCATTCTGCTTCACTCTATTCTTAGGAGGCCATCGCATGGAAATAGAACGGAGCCCTCCTCGTATGAAAGATCGAAATCTAGCTTCCGTCCATTTTCCACTGTTTCTAGACATGTTTAATAGGCTATCTGTCCGTCTAAACCATCTGGATTATACATTATGACATACAAATTTCTATCAGGATCAGAAAAAATAGCAAATGGATCACCTTCCCAATCCTTTTGTGTTGCAGTGATTTTTATTAATCTTTCCGCAACACTTTTTAAAACTGGAGAACCAAACCCCCTATCCGCCGCACAACCTATAAACGATATATCCGTGGAGTCAGGAATTTGCGTAAAAGCAGTTGTAAAAATATTTGTTATTGTGTCAAGGTTATCACATTCTAATAGGACAGAGGGATGAGAAAATCTTAAAGCACCTGCATTTGCTGACACAATAGTAAATAAAACTAATCCCAATGTCAAAAAAAGTTTCTTAAACATATCTTAATCCTTTATTTAAAATACACCTGAAATTTTCATCAACGAAATTCCACCTGATGCAAAAAGAATCCCTAACCCAGATAGAAATATAAGCATAGATATCTTTTCAAACGTGTCCATTTAACTTTCCATTCCAATTTCCCAGAGGACAGGCGATCCATCCTCATGTAATCTCCTGGTCATCCAACATAGACGACCTTGTTCTAATAGTTCTTCCTCCCAATCAGCCTCGTAATTATCCTGATATTCTAACTTAACTTCCGTATATAAGTCTTCTGTAGTCACATCTCCAAGAAGTTCAAAAGCTCGTACAGGTCCACACCCAGGTAAGCCTGGGATGTTGTCGCTCTTGTCTCCTATAAGCACCTGAGCATAAAAGAAAGGGAGACCAGTCCCGGTCAGTGTCTTGTTATCCTCACTAAGAGTTAATGATCCCTCCTTGGTGATAACTTCAGGACCGAAAGAAGGTTGCCTACCAAGCTCCCATGAATAATATGGACCCGGAAGTTGCTTCAGGTCTTTATCCCGACTACAGATAATAGTTTCTTCTGGCCCCATATGTCTAATAGCCATGGCATCATCTGCCTCAATGCCTGTTACGATTTCACATTTCAATACGTCTTTGAAATAGACTGTGAGGTTATTAAAATGCCATGGCTTATGCTCTTTACGTGTCCCCTTATAAGGCTTCTTCTTAGCGATATCAAAACGAAATGTTTTTCCTTCTGTGATGTATAGGACAGGTGGTTCTGTTGCCACAACATCAGCACAAATCTTGTCAATCCTATAGTGCAACATCTCTTCGACATAAGGCCAAGGAGGTAGCTCATCCTCTGTCTGCCATCCTGTCTCTGCTCCGAAACCTACCTCGTAACGGAGAATGTCCGCATCAATAAGGGGTTTCATCATCCTCCTCATGGGGTATCGCGGGGCCTTGAGCTCCGATAGAAAGTTCTGGAACCTCTTTAGCCCCTTCCTCAAGCATCCTTTCAAGAAGACTCCCTCTAAACTCCAGATTCTCAATCACTCGCTTCTGAATCCACTTGGGTATCTTCATAAAGGACTCAAGATCAGGCTCTTCAAGATCAAACACCACAGCCTCATTAACTAATTCAGCTGTTAACTGAACATCCTTTGGACGCATAGGGGTAATCCCAGCAATATTTTCGTATGGTCTCTCAGGATTGTTCTTATTAGGATTCTGCACTACCGTGATGCTAACAGGAGTTCCTACACACTTGAGAAAATCCCCATTGAAAGTGTTATTAGGGTCTAAAGCGGTGTATCTTTTAGTGCTCTTAGCTTTCTCACTTTCTCGATTATATAGAACAAAACTCTCAGACAACCAACGAGGTTTATCTATGATATCGTGTCCATCTTCATCCAACATAAATTCATCAGAAAATTCATATGTTAAACTAATCTCGCGACCAGGAGCTTTCTCTTCACCTTTATAGGCACGTTGCTTCTGAAGCCCTAGATCAACAACTAGAACTAAACGACCAGGATATGTTCCTGGGTCCAGAGCAAGGGGGCGCTTACCCCCTGCGCTAGAAGCCGTAGTAACGTTAACAGCCATTAATACTTCGCTCCTCGTGTCACTAGATGATCAGGAAGCTCATCACCATAAGCTGATTGACGCTTACTAATGTCCCACTCTCCTGATATGGAGGACCTAAGACCAGCTAATTCCTCTTCTAACTTAACAATCTTATTCTTAATACGATCAATTTTAATCTCTGTTTTCATTTGCTTTCTCCTTAGGGTTTTTGCAGGGGGTGATTTTACCTCCAGCTTTCTTATACTTTGCAAGCCTTTCTTTACCTTTCTCTATCTCCTTCCACCATTCTCTAAATGCAAGATAAGCAAATGCTTTATCAGTGCGTTTCATTATCTCGTTCTTTCAACATCATATAAAGAGTTTTACTAGTTACTTCTCTCAATTCATGTATTGATCGAGTTAATTGAGTTTCCACATCACTTAATCTACGAAATATTTCTTCTATCTCAGTGAGTGAGGCCCCAGTGTTTTCCAATCTTTGAACTCCCTTCATGAGGGCAAGCAGTATTAAAATACCGACCTGCCCAAGCTATAGCTTCATTACCTAACTCGGCTACACGAGGAGCAATGGCAGATCGACATTCCACTTGCCACTCGTCGTGCATCCACAAGACGATACCAAAATCCTTTCCCCATTTGTATCCCTCTCTAAGTAACCATTTGTGGAACACACAGTATGCTGCGGACATTTGGATGGCTTCATCGGATTGAAGGGTATAAACAAGTACTTTGTGCTCTGAATCAACCTGAATAGGTCGTCCGTCGAGTCCTCGTATATAACCATCTTTGTATTCCATCCTGTGGTATTTCTTATTGTACCATTTTCGAGCTGACTCACGCCAGTCATTAGTTAATCTATTGATAGTTTCTTCAAGCGCCGGGATAGCTTGGAAGACTTGAGCTTTAAGTCTCTTCCCATCCTCCGCACTTCCGCCAATGATTCGTCCAGTTTTTGCGTCTCCGCTTCCGAAGATGAGTCCGTAGAAGAAAGTCTTTGCAACATACCTTGAAGATAAATTACATCTGATTTGAGTTTCTGTGTGCACGTCTTTTTTAGGATCAAGTACAGCTTGAGTGAATGCTGTATCACCCATTCTCGCGGCAAGCTGTCGAGTCTGGTTCCCAACACTATCTGTTCCAACAAGCACCCATCCGGGTCGAGAGATAAACAAACTCCGCATGGTTTTTCCGAAGAAGTGGTCTGGGTGAGGGACATTAACTATTCCTTTGTGTCTGGCTCTTCCTGTTGCGGCAAGCCCTGTGACCATTGCAGGGATACGCCCATCATCTCTAATACTTCCTTTCCACCCGGAAATAACTGAATGTCGTTGCCTGCATTGAAAACGTTTAACCACCAATTTTCCAAGTCCTCCCTTGATCCCTTGGAAGGAGTCATCTTTATTAAGCTTCGGAGAAGTTCTTTGTCCTGCATTATTTGTATTCCACTGTTCTGGTTGCCAACCAAGGTCCAAGAAGAACTTCTTAACCTCTAGGTTCTTGTCAAGATCAACACGACGACAAGAAACACGACTAAAAGGCCCCACGATATCCTTGTATATCCCAGATTGATTATCCCATTTGATAACTGCGGCTGAAACTTTACCATCTTTTTTAAAAGGTTTCTTGATCCAGCCATATTGCCCATCTTTCTTTGTCTCTTGTGGTTCCCACAAAAGCGGGAGTCGAACCTGCATAACTTTATCAATTCTCCGTATCCACTTTGAGAGCAAAAGCAAAGCATTGTCCATCTTCTCCTTATCTACAAGAAACCCATATTCTTCTTGCTTCTGTAGAATAGTAAAGAGTTTATTGTTTAATTTATGGGCTCTTTCCCAGCCTTCTCCTTTACCTTCTGCGAGAAGAGCATCATATATCTTACACTGTATCTCTACGTCTTCTTCACATCGTCGTAGCATTTCGGGTGAATACTCACTCCAATCTTCGTATTCAACCTTCTTGTGGCCCAGTCTAACTCCCCAGGCTTTAACAGAATGGGGACCTGCCCCTTTGCAATGTGGAGGAGTTCGTCTATCCGGGCGTTGGAGACGCGACATGAGAAGGGTGTCTTCGATTTCTCCATGATATTCATATCCATATAGTTTCTTTAGAACAGCTAAGTCGAAAGCAATAACATTGTGACCCCTAAGGCAATCAAAAGTATCGAGATAATTACACAAATTTTGAATAGTGTCAGGAGTAAATCTTCTGGAAATCGCATCACTCATATCCTTTACAACAGCACACCATACTTTAGTCGCCTCAGAGAGAAGGCCATTTGTTTCAGAATCGAAGGTGGCTGTTTTCATGCAAGTTGTAACCACCTAATAAATTCAGGTAGATATACAAGAGTGCTATAATACACTAAGATAGTTAAAAAACACCCTCCGATTATTAGCAAAGTAATTCCTAAGATTTCCCACATCACCTAAACTCTTTTCTAGTCTCTTTCCTAAAACGATACACTATATTCCGTACCGTATTTTCATTTTCAGGGACAATCTGTGCCACCTCGGTAGCGTTAAATTGATCAATAAGGGAAAGTCGAAGGATATAAGATCGATCCTCAGGCTCTTGATCGATCCGTTCCAATATTTCCTTAAGTCTTCGTGTGTCTTCAGGGTTTCCTACTTTGGACGGCAGTAGGAGGCCGCCATTCTCTTCATTATAGCTCATACCGTGACGCTTCTCATCAATTAATATCTGGCGAGAAGCATTACGAACTAAGCCGAATATCCATTTATCAAAATCTCTATTAAAATCATAACTCCTCCAATATTGACAGGCTCTACAATATGCCTCTTGGAGCGCATCTTCTCCTAGCTCACCAGCCATCCTCCTCGCTGACCGCAGGAGCATCTTCCGGTTCTTTCGATAATGCTGGTCTATCAGATTGTAAACATGCTTCTGCTCGGTACTCATTGGCTTTTTGTCCATGATCTCTCCTTATGCATGGCTCTAGCTCTCTTACGGTATTCAATCGTAAATGTTCTCGTGCCTCCTCTTCAGTTACTCCATACTTCTCTGCTGTCCTCTTTACCAGAGGAAGGTCTAGCCATTTAGGAAGACCAGGGAGCCCATAGATTGTGGGTGTCACTTCTCTAACCATTGACCCTCTCCTATTCAGCAGCTGTTCCATCATTCTCCAGATGAGACTCAGAATCGCGCAAAAGCTTCTCACCTTCTACTATAAAGGGTTCAAGTTCTACGTGACTATTCGCTGCGTTGATAAAGCGATGCAAGAACTCACGTAACTGATCTAAAATCTTAGCTTTCCTATTCACTTCGTATTCTCTCCTAATCTCAATCGCTAATTCATAATCAGAATTCATTTTTTCTCCAGCTTATCTAATCGCTTTTCGTGCCTCTTGAGCAATTCACTTAACCCTTTGATCGATTCACTTAAAATATTAGCTAACTCTAATCGGCTTTCAGCCTGCTCGATAATCATTTGATGCTGTTTGTTTAATCGTGATTCTAGAAGATTATATTGAAGACCAAACATATCAAAATTCCTTAATCTCATTAAAGAGGGATGTCTTATTATCCCAATACAACCTCACCACCCCACTGGCACCGAACTCCCTATCCTCAAGGATGACGAGTCTGCGGAGATTACGTTCCTCAATCTCCGCATCAGGGTTCTTGTCACCTTCCAGCCCTAACATAAGATTACAAGACCGCATCATCGCTCGTGATCCAGCAAATTGTGCGGAATGTACCGTTCCGCCCCTTTCATGGGATGGACCTGATAAGGGTGCTTTGAGGTGGCAGAATATAAAGATAACGATGTCGAGGTCTTTGGCAAGGGCTGCAAGTTCTTGCGCGATTTCTTGGAGTATGGTGTTCGTTTCGCCGCTTGCAATCCCATTGACCAGGTTCGTAATGGGGTCAATGAATACAGCTTTACATCCTTGCCCGTGAGCCACCATAATATCATTTCGTAGAGAGTCCCAACCGAGATGCTGATATAACGACAACATGAATAAACGGTCGCCCACCACCTCCGCAGCTTTGTCATATGCTTCATAATCAAACTCCACATCGGGGTCATGAAAGATTTTACCAGCTACTTTCCCGAATACCATTTGCACAGTTTTTCGGTTAGCTTCTTCCGGCTTGGCGAGGAATACGGGAAGGTTATGTTCAGTAATAAGATGAGCAGCCAAAGTGTTAACAATCTCACTCTTCCCCATCTTGACTCCCGCACCAAGATAATACGTTTCACCAAAACGTATACCACGCGTAAGTTTGGTAAGCCCCTCCCAAGGCCAAGACAGGCCCATTTTAGCTTGTTCACGGCCCGCTGCAACCAATGTTTGTCCATTGACCAACCTCGTATTCTTAGGTATAGATGATTTAAAAAGGACAGCATTGCACAATGCATTGGCCCTGCCCTCGATTAGGCACGCGTTAGGGTCCTTCGACGGCAATGCTGCCCTTTGAGCCAGGGGGTAGACTTCGTGTGCTGCTTCAATTGCAGCTTGTCCGGCTTCGTCCATATCAAAACAAAGCACAACCTCCTGAAAATGGCTTCGTATTTTAATTAAGTTATCTGTTAAATCTTTCTTAGCTGAAGAAGAGCCTCGGGTGAGAGAGACTACAGCAGGGAGATAGTTCTCCCACTTAGTACCTGCCTGCTTGGCTACTAGAGCCTGCCATAAGGCTGCACAATCTAGTTCACCCTCCGTAATGAACAAGCGTTTTGCGCCAGTGGCTATAGCCTCATCCCACCCGAAGAGGTAAACCCCTTTCATATCTCCAATGCACCAGAATTTCTTTGGATTTATAAGGCGAATTTTATATGCAACAATAGTGGTATCACGACGAAAAGGAAAATAAATAATATTAGGCGAGATTCCATCTTGTTCACTAACTCCTACTTTTATTCCAAAATAGGACAGAGTTTTGGAAGATAATTTCCTATCAGGGAGATCAAGTGAGGGATACAGAGCTATTCGTTCAATATTCTCACGATCTCTTTCATCGTTATCAACTTTAGCTTTACGGCTAAGTCTATCTGTTCCATCGGGATAAGGGTCTTGGACATAAGTTTCGCAAGCAAAACAGTATCCGGAATATGTTCCATCTTCATCCTCAAAGGTCTGTAGTGCATCAGAGGAGCCACATTCATGTGGGAGTTTTTCGTAACAAGTCATTGACTACAATCGTAATCACGATCTTCAGTCGTGTGAAGATTATAAATTTTACCCGTCTGTATATCCATAAAACTTAATGTCGCCTCCGTAAAATTATGACGAACGACCCTGAGTGTTTTGGTATCAAATGACAGGGTTGGTCTACCCATATTGCTTGTACATATTCGTAAGCCGGTCTCACCTTCTGCTAAGTCTTCTTCTGAATATTCACATCCAAATAACATCAGTATAGTTATTAAAATCGCTAGTTTCATTCTGCCCCATCTCCTGCTCCACTGGCCCAAGCTCTTATCCATTCTCGGGCTTTTTCTTTTGTCAACCCATAATTTTCCAACAGTTGGACAGATTTATGGGTTAACTTATTCGCTTCTCTGAATTCTCTAGAATTTATTAATGACATATATGCATCCATGTTTCGTACCCTTATATAAACCCCTGGGTCTAATCTCTCATCTATATATACCAATTGAGAAGCTATTTCATCATAAAGAAAATTAGAAATAACAACTAATGGCAAGAATTAATGTCTACAGGGCAATATTATTGTTTAAATTTATAACTCGTTTTCTCTTTCTCAAGATGTAAGCTATAGAGATAATTCATATTCTCGTGAGTTTTATTCCATCCCTTGTCAATCAACTTAAACCCCTTTCGGATTAGCATTTTATGCATATTTTTATGTTGTTCCGTATTAAGGCATATCAATGTCATTGCCAAAATAGGTAGGGCCGTAACACTAATTCTGGGGTCTTTAAATAGATTGTTGAGACTTTCCTCAACATCTTTCTTATCAATCTCTGTTTTGTGATCTCCCAAACTACATTTGGTCATGCCCAAATCCCATAAAACCTGGATACCACAACATCCTGGGAAAGAGCCTCTTCTGATATTCATCTCCTACTCTCCTGTAAACTCTTTAAAAGCATCAGCATAACTGATGACGGTTTGACCTTCCAAGCCCGGAGCTGTATTAATCTCTAAGACATAAGCTCGGTCCTGACGTGAATTGTAGATAACATCTACTGCCCCAAAGTGGAGATCAGTCATATTCATACTTTGGATAGCTACTAATAACACACATTCCTCTGGAACAAAATTCCCTCTTTGATATACAAAACCATTATCATGGCTTCTAATTTGCCAATCTAATGGCTCTACACCTCGCTTTCGTACTTTCTTTTGACAATCAAAGACATGAGCTACAGCATCATGATCTTTAAATATATGCACCCTATATTCAGACTTTTTTGGTATGTATTGTACATATAAGGGAGCGTCTACAAGCTCTTCTACTGTAGATGCAATTACAATACCTATTCCACCATGTCCATTTAGTATTGTACGACAGACTACTTTTTTGCCTTCTCTTATCCAATCTGAAGCTTCATTCATACTCCCTGTAAATGGAGGAATCCAATCTTCATCTTGCATATCTACAAAAAAGGCTGCTTTATTGCTCACCCTCTCTACGGCCTCAGGAGCGTTCAGGAGTCTCACTCTCTCCTTCCAAGGTAGGTCGATAGCTGTAGCCCCCCAGTTGATCACGTAGGGGTTCCTATGGCCCGAAAAGCGACTGTTTCTATGCTTGATCCTCCTGCACCCCAATTCACGAACGAGACGCCGCGCGCCTCTACTTAAAGGGTTGTGACTCCACAAAAACATTATAATCTTCCTTCCACCATAATTTATCCATTTCATAACAGTAAATTAACATTTTAGCACCTTGTTGAGACTTGGCTCCCTTGTAAAATCGTAATTTTCCATTTATAGTAGTATAACATGAAGCTGTTTTTACATCAATTTTTTCAATTATATCGTCCTTAATCGCGATAATGTCATAAGGTCCATAAGGAGACACATTTCTAAAAACTTCATATCCCTGTTGTAATAGCCAAGCAGTAGCTTTTAACTCTGCTACTGCCCCTTTATATTTTTTATCCATATTATATGGTCCTCCTCAGTCCCCGTGAAACGGCTATTGACATGCTTAATCTGTTTGATACCCAGCTCGGCAAATAAAAGACGGGCACCTTTTGAGACGGGGTTACTAGAATACAAAAACATTATTTATCCTTCATTCATTATGAATAATCCAATTTTGGACTGCGGCCTCTTGACGCTCCCTTAGAACCGGAGGTGGCAGCGGCGGTTCGGGAAATACCGGGTCGGCACCCTGCCCGCAGATAGCTTCGTCTTTTTTTCTTTGCTTATTTTTAACGGGAGGTGCATAAGCGATCTCTTGCACTCTTCGGACACCCTCAGTAATAATTCTTTCACGTCCTATTTTACTGAGAAGAGCCGCATCAATTCCCAACACGTTTTGTACGAATTGAGCTGGTCCACCCATGGATACATTTTCGATAATGTGATATCCCTCATTGAATTCTAATGAATAATCTTTAATTCGGAGAAGAATTTCAATCCATTTCTGAATTTTCATGATATTCTTAGGTGTTTGAAAAGATCGAAATTCAACACTACCAAACTTACTAATAGCTGCCAAATTGATGGAAGCATAACGATACCTACGATTTTGTATCGGGTTGAGGCTATCTTCCTGCTTGCATATACGTAAGGCTGTAATAATTAAATCGGCATCTGATGCCCTTAGACAAAATAAGTTGCCTATTCTTTGTTCCCCACACATTTCAACTAATAATTCTTCGAGAATTAAATAGACAATGGAAAAATTAATTACTTGGCACACTGTTAAGTCTTGGCAATTCACATGTATGTGAACACCGCATCTATCGCTAGGATGTAATTTAGAATCATGTGCTTCTAACTCATTTTTAAGAAACTGTAGCCTCTGTTTTGTCATATCTCTAGATACAGGTGACTTGAGAACATACTCAAGAGATTCGCCTCTCAATGATCCATCGTTCGTACCTCTCCAGTATCTAGAGATAGGATATTTAAGATGTACTCCTTCCATTTCAATTTCGATACCTATATCTTTGCCATCCTGTCGAACTATATCAAAGAGATGTTTAATCTTATCGCTCATCTCAATAAATCCTCTTCTAAAACTTCTTGAAGGTATTGAAAATGGTCAAATAACACAGGCTTATGTCGTTCACATACACCTACCGTATCATCAATAGATTTAAACACAAGCCCACCTCTATTTATAGCGAATTGACGACTAAATGCTTGAGAGTGTTTATTTCCTTTCATGACTAATTGTAAAGCATCGTTATAAGAAGGATGATTTCCTAAAATACAATTATTTAATTCTTGTGAATTAAAACTTACATCTGGTTGTTCTCGTCTTAAACCCATGTTCTTAACAGGATGGCCAGAAATGATTTGATAAGATATATTTTCTGGATTTAAACCAATTTTCCAACCTCTTGTGGGTTGTCTTTGTACATACCAAGTCCCTTCCTCTGTAGACATCATACCTAGAGGGACAGGGATCATGTTGATATTAGAATTAGGAAGAAATAGAATAGAATTGTTATGTTCTCCAACTCTAGAATATATTACTCGAAATTTCTTATTGATTCTTTGTTCCTCTGCTGCTTGCAATTCTCGGATAAAAATTGGTTGTTTTCCGAGACGGATGATGCTTCCTATTAAATAAGACCTAGCATGGTGTTCATCATAAAATGCTTTATGTTTCATCCGCTTCTAACCTTATCTAAATGCATATGTATCATAATTTTATGCGCTTCGCTCCTATTTCCAGTGTTGATAACTTCTTCAGCTGATAGAATTCCCGATAATCGACTAGAAAAGAATTCCGGCCAATTCACCCCTTCGTTCAATTTCGAAACTGCTTTCCCACAATTGACGAAAACCTCTTCCATGTATTCATCTCTAGTGATCCAGTAATTAGAAAGTACACGATACTCTACACCATATGGCTTGGGACGAAAAGAACCTGCCTTGCCATACATCTGCTTACGTTCAAGATCAGGATCATGCATAACAGCAGGAATTCCGAGGTAATAGTCCAATTGCTTGACTAATGAAATACAGTCTGACATGTGAGATGGATCATTAATATCTTTATTCTCGGTCCAACCAAGGTGGATATGCCCTGATGCTGTCCTCATAGTCTCGATTGCCTGAGGAGGGGGGTTCATCTCACCCGTATATGCGTTGAAATCTGGATTGCAACCTAATGTTGTAGCCTCTATAGGCTGATTCTCTATGTATTCAGGGTCAAAGTGAGCTGTGGAGCACACAGTCATCTCACAGTCATCAGGTATCATATCCTGAAGACGCGACAAAACGGTATTTATATTGATCTTAAATTGTCTGAGAGTTTTGGCTGGTAAGGTGTTGAACTCCAAGGCCATACCATCCACTTGAACGGCTCCCCTCTTTACGGGGTAAGGCTTATCTTTGGAACCTGGAATTACTCCATAAGCTGAGATGAAACTATCACCTTTACGGAGAAATAACTCCGTGTCTTGTCCTATGAGAAGATTCATGCTACTTATCCTTGAAAGGCATTCCACAAGCTTCGGAAAGGGACGAACAATCATTACAAAGGGCTAGGTTCATGTCAATAATGACCGATGTGAGATATCCGTCTTCATCAAGGTCTTTTTCACAATATGCACAAACTTGATAGTCCTTTTTAAATTGTTCTTCCGACATATTCTTTGAGCTAAGCTCATTCTTAGGTTTATCATAGTAATTCTCGTTCATGGCAGATACATCAAAAGGCAGCTTATTACCGTCATTTCTTTTCTGCTCTTCTGGAGTTTCCCAGCAGAGACGTTTGCTACTCCAAACTTTTCCTTTATAAGGCCATTCATAATCTTTAGCCCCTTGTAACTTCGCAGGGGCTAAGTAAGTAAATTTTTCAAGCTTTTGAGCCGTATAATTAACAATTTTCTTTTTCTTATCATAGGAGAAAGCGTAGTGCGTGTCAATGATAGGACGCCATAAGGTACCTATTTTAATTCCTTTTCGAGCAGCAATAGATTCAAGCATCCATGCTTCCGAGGCCCACGCCATTGTTGGGCCATCTTTGTCTCCATTCATGTACACAAAATAAAGAGAGCGTTCTGAATTTTTAATCATGTTAAGAGTGCGATTGTTTCTATCCCACCATATGATAGCTGCTGCTCCGTCTAAGTTCTTCCAGGTTTCTTTCAAACCTTGACTGTCAATAGAAGCAAACAATTGTTCACTGTCGCTCTCATATTCTTTAATATCAGGAAGCCTATGACGATTACGGAGAGTACCGTTATGAGTTCCGATAATATTCCCACAATAATGAGGGTGAGCCATTTCAACTGTTACTGATCCAATTGTAGCAAATCTATTGTGCCCAATAATACACAAATGAGTTTTACGAGAAGCTTTCTCGTAAGGGCGAGAATACATTACTTTATACGGTGGACCGATAGCCCTCAAAACTTTAACATGGTTTTGAGCATTGATAAACGCTACCCCAGAAGAATCGTCCCCTCTTAACACATCTATTTGCCACAATTCACGAAAAAAATTCTCTTCTTTAAAAGCGATGTTTCCGAATACACCAACTTGTCCACACATTCTTGTTTCTCCTTAGGATAAATGAAGATTTTGAGCTATGTAATTGAAATATCTGTCTTTTAAGTCATCATTCCCACCAAATTCTGGATGAGGCTGAAAACATAGAGACTTGCTCTTGAGATAAAACAGAACTTCTACATCTTGTCCTTGGGAGCCCATCAAGGTAATAACTTGGCCCGCCCGCCCGATTCTTTCTTTACGTGTGGCCTCCTTCGCAATGGCTAAAATCCTACCAGACTTATGAGGATTCATTAATTGGTGATGAGTTGAAGTCGCTTGGAATGCCTCTCCCGAGTCTGTGTCAACACACTTATGAATTCCAACATTTGTATGGTTGTTAACATCCTGCCACATTCTACCGCCATTCATGACATTAAGAAACTGACCGCCTCGACAAATCCCGGCCATTGGTATATTGTTCTTTAAGGCGATATTAAAGATAATTCGTTCTCTTTTATCTCTAATAAGATTGGAATGGGTCTTAGGGTGTGGTCCTTCCCCATAGAATGAGGGGGACACATCTGACCCACCTGTAAACTGAACTAGGTTAGCGGAAATCAAATCGTTAGTTATTCTCCATCCTTGATGGACGAACATTCTATCAAATTCGGCGCCGCCGCCTACCACATAAACTGTCTTTGTGTTACGTATTGACACAATTGACCTCCAACATAGCTTTGATGTCTTTTTCTAAATTTTCAAAGTTGTATTTTTTCAGATCGCCGTCCCCATCGTCAGTTTCTCGCGGCCATGTAAATTTTTGGTTACCAGAAATATTATGATAGGAGCCTTCTCTCCAAATCTTGGCTACATTGAAGAAATTACTATTTTGTGAGAAGGAAGGAAGACCTTTCAGTCCTTTTAAATCCCTATCACAAAATCTTTTAAACTCATTTTTACCAAAGTATGACGGACCAACCATCCATCCATGTTGATTCGACCACATCGGACGCGAAGAATACGCAATTGTTTTATCTTCGATTTTTTTAGGATAGAATAAATGAGATAAAACTAAAGATTCATCATCACTAATGTACTTTCGAAAATAACTCCACATTTCAGGTATATGAGGAGATTCACTAACATAGCGTATAGATGAGGCAGCAGAATACACAAATTGAGCAGGCATATCAGTGTTCATGATACACCCATTTTCAAAAATTTCATTAACATTCTTTGTATGAAAACATGGAGAAAATATGCTATCTTTCACAATGTATCGAATATATTTTTTTTCGTAGTTAGTAAGAGGACTTGGATTGAAAGGAGGGTAGCGGCTACCATATTTTCTTCTAGCAAAATTCCAAAAGACAAAATATTTGCTACCTTTCGGCTGACCGCTGAGACCCCCGAAACAAGCCTTAGACATGTCTTTGTTCACAAAATTAAATGATTGGTCCTCATATATTAAAGCCCATCTAATTGCTGAATCTACTGAAGACTCATCCGAAGAAAAATATTCCAATACTTCTTTAGCAACCTTCAATTCTTGGCCTATCATATGTAATCCTTCTTTACCAGTCGCAATATTGACGTTGTGAAGTACGGATACGCTTAAGATGACGATCCTTTATCCTTTTAGGAGAAATGCGCCATCTATAGAGTCCATACCCAAAGAAGATGAAAAGTAGAAAAATTAAATACCAGAATTCCATCACTCACCGCCCTTTCTAATTGTCTCAGCGCACCTTAGTATTTCCATACGTGCAGCCATCCATTGATCGTGATAGGATTCGATCACAAGATTTTCATCTTTCATAGCCTCTGCGTCACAGTAATCAGCGAGTGATTCCAATATAATGATTACATTGAGAACTTTTAGTTTTTTCTTTTCTATCATAATTATTCTCCACAACCTAAGTCTCTTAATTGTCCCTCTAGTTTACGTATTTGTTCTCGTAAAGATGTTTCAACAGCCCCAAGAATAGGTATCGACAGATTCATTTCTTCAGAATTTAAAGTCTCATGGCCAAGTCCATAGAGTGATCTATAGAAAGAGTTGGTTGAGCCATCATCATATGATACAATTAATTTTGTACCGGAATCAAAAGTTTTTGTAGTCAATAAAGCACGAACTAAAATCAATTGCTCTTTACATTTTGAGATTTTTCCCGCTAATTCAGCGATTTTCTGATATCTGTCCATTTTCTTCTCCTAAACAAAAAAAAGGTGAAACGTAGTGGTGTTTGGTGGGAAAAGAAATACCTATAGATGGTCCACACCGGGTATTCTTAACCATTCCAAGTTGAGTGTTACTTGATTCCATATAAAGGAATACGAACAACTCCACCACTACGCTCCAGGTGAGAAACTTCGCTCAAAGATGAGCTTGCCTAACTGAAGACATTTATTGTTAGACAGTTTCTCAGTACTACCACTTGTAAACCAGTAACCCTGAGCGTAGTCTATTGAAGTCGAACCAAAGCCTGCTCGGCCTCGCCCAACTTGGCAACCGCTTCGGGAGAAAGGTTGAAACCCTTCCCTCGCAATTTGTTGACACCCTTGAGGAGATTGCCAATAACATCGGCTTCCTCCAAATCGGTGACAACTGGCTCCGGCTTATGATCCCAGAAGCTCTTGTTTAGAGCCAACCCGAGGAACTCCTCGGTCATGGGATGTTCGGCAGTGGAGCCAAAATGCACCTCAGCCTCATTGCGCTTGTCCTTGTAGAGCCTGTCGCCATTGAGAGTGACAGGGCAATACGTGTTAAGCCAAGCCAAGTAGGCCGTCCGGCGCACATAGTTCTTTGGAATTGCATCCAAAAAACGCTGGCAATACGAGAGATCGCCAGTGTTAAAGTAGTGAACGATGGCCAGATCGGTGGCCATACGTGCGGAACTCATTGACTTTGCCGTGCTGCCAATGAACTCCTTGAGGGCTACATCGAAAGACACCAACTTGATGCCTTCTTGAGCCTTGTAAACGAAGGCAATCTTTTCGCCTTTGATCTCGTCGCTGCCGCCTTCATCTTTCTTCTCGTCTTCCGCGATCTTCACGTCGTTGACCGCATCCTTGATTTCTCTTGTGATATCCATATCAATAGCCCCTTCTGCTCAATAAGAGCTGTTTTAGGGCTACTGGTTAACAAATGGTAGCATTCGCTTTGCCTCAAGAGAACAGGTGAATTAGCTATGCATAGCTATCACGGGGGAGGATATCAACTTCCGCACCAAAAAGGTTCACCTGCTCTCTAGAGGCAAAGCTAAACTACACGACTCGTCGCTTTTAGCCTCGGAGGCGGCTATGCCTGCTCTCCTATGATACAGCACCCGGAAATCGCAGGGAACCAACGCACAGCGCAGCACCCGCTCGCCTTTACAGATAAAGGCTACATCCAAGCCCATAAATAGGCTAAATGTCTCTAGTCTCAAGAGAGTACATGATTGACGGTATGTGGACAGGGAACCGCGGACTTTGCCACACAGTTCTCCCATGTACTCACTAGAGACTAGAAACACAACTCTTGGCCTTGCACTCTTTGCTAAATTGTCAGTCTAGCGCAAGCTCAGCCAATTGCCTAGCTATTGGCATTAGCTTTGCCTCAAGAGAATGACATAGTGTGGCCTCACATGGTATACCACCTAGTCCTCTTTATAGACATGCTCTTCAAGTCCAGGTGCCTTAATAGGGAAGAACTATGTCACTCACTAGAGGCAAAGCTAGCTAGTCGGATTTATGTTCCCAGGTTCTAGGACGATCACTTGAGGCTAGCATTAGATAAATGCGATTACCTATTGATCCCTTAGCCTTCCTCGGGTAACACCGAAGCCGTGTATATGTTCCCTCTTAGTCACAAGAAGGCAAGGACTAATCCCCAAGGGCGGCAGTCTCGGGCTTATGTTTCCGCTCTTTCCTTGCCCTCATGAGACTAAGAGGGCTTCCTACCAAACGGGTAGGCGATAGGTTAGCAAAACTACTTTCTTTTCCACCTTTGTCAAGGCCGATCTTTTGACCTTCTAAGTTCAGTGGACACGCCTTATGACTTAGTAGTGAACTAACCTACCGTCTAGCCGTCATTCAAGACGGTCTAAATGCTGTCTGTAGACAATAACCAAAAGACAGACAGCCCACCGCATCGCTAGAGCCTACGGCTCGCAGCCTCCTAAGACGCGGGTATGTGATAAGCCATCATAAGAAGAACAATGATTGTGCTGTTGATCCCTTGGATCAAAATGATCCATTTTGCATCGGTCATGTTTCTCTCCTGTGTGAGAGACACTAGGAAGGGTAGGCAGTAACCAGCCTTTGGCTAGATAATCGCGCTTCAATGCTTGCTCTATAGCGCGTAAGATTGCTCCACGCAATTAAGCTGGCTACCGTCTAGCCTTCTCGCACCTGTCAGTCTTAATAGATAAGCATCAAGGCACGCCAAGTATCCCCAATTAAGAGGACAATAAGCCTACTTTGTAACCTTAACTTATTTTTGCACTTCCTTCATTACCCGTTTTGATAATATCTCAAATGTAGCCCTGTTAATTGATCCATCTCGCAACAGATCAATTAACCTGTTTAAAAGTTCCTTCCTAGTTGGCACGATTACTCTTCTAAGAGGATATTCGCACCTAGTTGGCATGATTACTCTCCTAGCTTGCAGGACTCTTGCTTTAGCCCATTAGCTCAAGGCACGCCAAGTATGCCCACAATTGAGCACACTGAGCTTGTCTTGGTGGGCAAGCTAGGAATCGAACCTAGTTTGCGTCGATTTACAGTCGAGACCTGATCCAACCAGTACCCTTGCCCGTAGGATTAGTCTCCTAAGAGGATATTCGCAGCCTCTAACTCCTTTGGGTAAGTGTTCCTACCCAGCTCAAACTTAAGCCTCACTCCATGCTTGGCAATGTTAGCCAAGCTATCCAGGAGTCCTGGCTTGCGCGTGACCAAGCTACGCCTCTGGGGGTTCAGCCTACACTTGCCCACGATAGGCCAGCGATAAGCCGGACCGTTCCCATTAGCCATGAGGGGCTTAGGTGAGCCGTAGACACCCCACACTTGTGGTATCTCAGCCATCACTCTGACTAGTCGTTCACCAGCCAGCCTAAGCCGCTCTTTCTTGGCCGCGCGCTCACGCTTTCCAAGGCGCATAGCACGCTCCTATAGTTGCTTAGTCTCAAGAGAGACGGGT
>SDBT01006827.1_pt1 | contig 18868 bp, 18 predicted proteins | sample 2277101 | NCBI WGS metagenome assembly SDBT01 (sample SAMN10404973, study PRJNA504765) | marine sediment metagenome | isolation source: marine sediment core GS10_PC15, 103 cmbsf | place: Arctic Ocean: Southern Knipovich Ridge | collected 2010
ACAGGCGCACATGCTGGTCACGGAACCCATAAGAGAGACAATGGTAAGAAAAGGAATCGTTTCTCAGTTGAAGAAACGAAGTAACAGCCTAACTTTGCGACCCGCGAGTAAGGGTGGGGATGCCGATGCCGCCACTGGTGGTGATGGTAAACCTAAGACTCGTGAGGAACTTGAGGACGTTACCAGAGATCGTCTCGCAAAGGTATTTGGATAACTAAGGAAGGAAGTAAAACATGGGAGTTAAAAATTCGGCTCTTGCTGATTTAATTGGAATGACACTTGATGATCTGCCAAAGCAGTACTTTGAGGTGGGTTGGGATAATACCCGGTATGAGTTCTGTCGTATCTATCAGTCAGAACGTATGGAGATCGACGGCGGTGAGCAGATCACACGTGTGTTGATGCTCGATCAGACAGGTAATGCTCGGTATCGTAGACTCTATGATACTGATCAGCCCAATGTGTCTGACGTCACCAAGACCATTCGTGTACCTTGGGTACAGATTGGCACCAACTATTCGTGGGATAAGTTGGAGATTCTTCGTAACAAAAGCAATGTCAAGGGTTTTGTGAAGTTGATGAAACTTCGTAGAACTGACGGTTTGTGGTCGTTGGCTAATCTCATCGAGGAGCGGGCATGGAAAACACCCACCAATGCCAGTGATGATCTTTATCCGTACGGCGTTCCGTATTACATCAATATGTTGACGAAGGGTTCAACGACCGCTGGTTTTAGTGGTCAGACCATTCGTTACCAGGATGGCTCTACTGGCACCACTTGTGCTGGTCTTGATGCAAGTGCAGCCGCCAACGCCAAGTGGCGTAACTATGCGTTCACATATAGCGCGATTGATAACACCTTGCTCAAGTCGTTCCGGTTGGCAGCTATGAAATCCAGGTTCAAAGCACCCCCGTTTATCAGTGATCCGGCGCAGAAGCGCAACGCGGCCAAGCGTATTTACACTGAGTTCGACGTTGTGGCTGATCTCATGGATCTTGCGGATTCCAAGGATGACTTCCACAGGGGCAAAGATGTTCTTGGTAATCTTCGCGTTCTGGAGGATGGCCTGGTTATGATCAACAGGATCCCAGTTGTTCCCATCGACGAACTCGAAGGTGCAACAGATCCCGAACAGGGTACGGCGACCAAGCCTATCTACTGTGTAGATTTCGAGAAGTTCATCCCGTACGTCCAGGAGGGCTACTGGAATGAGGAAAGTGAACCCATGACAGATCGCGGTCAGCATACTACGTTTACCGTGTTCCTTGATGGTTCGCATAACAACCTGTGTACTAACAGGCGTGAGGTTGGTTTTGTTGGACATCTGCCGATTGCGGCATAACATATACCACCTATAGGTAAATGAGGGGGCTGACACCTCTGAGGAGTAAGCGTCAGCCCCACTCATTCTCAAAGGTCAACCCCAAGAGAAAGGGTAAAGTAAATGAGTGGTAATCAGATCACCTATAATAGCGAGAAGGTCGCTAAAAAGAAAGTCGTGTTTACCAATGACACCGGCTCGGCTGTGACGTTACGTGGTGGATGGGCTTTGTGTTATGACTATTCACAGACGGACATATCACAGGCGTATCTTGTTGTTCGTCCGGCTACTAACAACCTGTTATGGTTCGCCGGTGTCATCACCGAGGAATATGATGGTAGAGTAGTTGCCAATGGTGCTATATCTAACATCGAGATTTACATTCCTACCAAGTACGGACAGGTCGTTCCGATATTTAGTTCGGAGGATCATTCTTCCAACATAGCACTGATGGAACACGTGGATGGTTCATTCATACTTGTTGAAGGGTCCACTAACAAGGTAGCAAAAACGGTGCAGTTGGCAAATCGTAATACTACCAATGGAACATTGTTAGCCCGGTTGTATGGGTTAAGTGATCCGTTAGCGTAAGTGTAAAGTCCTGGGCCACAGGACGTTAAATATAAAGGGGAAGTTTAATATGGACGGAACAGTTAGTTATAATTCTGAGCCTATCCTTGCAAAGAAACGTGTTAAGTTCACACCGACTGTGGGTACAGACATCCTCAAAGCCGGTTACGTTGTGTGTTATGACAACGACAGAACCACCGATCTTAACGGCGATACAGTTGCCGAGGGGCTTCAGAACCCAGCACGATTTTTAGTTGTGGAAAAACCAAAGACCGCGAACTTGCAGTTCGTGGCAGGTATTGTGGCACCTTCAGGTGAGGGTGCTGTTAGTGGCGACATGGTTGACATCTATGAGTTGAACGGTGCCGATCTAGCCGTGTGGACAGACCAGAGTTGTACCAATGGTACGACTGGTTTGGCTGTATCCAATGGTAGTTATATTATGACAGCCGTTGGCTCGTCTAATATACTGTTGGGTACGTGTAAGGAAACCATCAATCGTTCTGGTACAAACGGTTTGGTTCTTATGTCCAGCAGAGTACGTACGGCTGGTGACACTACCGATTACGCTACACTCAGCGCGGTCGTGTCTATCAACAGTGCAGTGTTGTCCGCCGTTAGTAATCTGGCGGCTATCATCACGACCGATGAAATGAGTACGGCGCTGTCGCAGTTGACCGTTTCTGAAGCGACGAACAACGCGAGTATCGTGACGCTTGTTAGGTCGGCTAACAGTGACCAGACAGCTTCGATCAACACACAGATCGACTCAGCTATCAGTGATGTCACTGCGGCTTACATAGCAGCAGATACCAGTACCGCTAAACGGTTGTCGGACGCTACATCCGCTGTGAAGGAATCGGCACTGTCCGACGTTACAAGTGTTGCAACGGCACTGGATAGTGCTATCAGTGATGTCGTAGCTACCAATACATCGGACAATGCTAGTTTAGTAGCGCACTTTGATAGTGCTATACTGAGTACGGACACCATATTGAAGTCCGATGTTGCCAGTGTTGCAACAGCGTTGGACAGCGCGATCAGTGATGTTGTCGCAACGAACACTTCTACTAACTTGAGTCTCGGAACGCAGTTGTTATCTGACATCGCTAGTTTAGCCACGATGGTTGATTCGGCTATCAGCGATGTCGTTGCTACCAATACTTCTACCAACTTGAGTCTTGAAACACAGTTGAAGTCTGATATTGCGAGTGTGGCAACAGCTTTGGACAGCGCGATCAGTGATGTAGACGTCGAGTTGGATCTGGTGAGTGATCTGGCATCGGCTAATAGTGTGGCTATCACTGCACTTGACAACGATGCCGTATCTGTTTTAACCAGTTTAGCTTTTACTAGTCTTGATTCACTTCACATTGGCTATACCAAGATAACGGCGGCTGATGGAACTACATATAGTGTCGTAGGATTTGTGAAAAGCGTATAATGAAACCCGGTCCAGTGCCTCCCGCTTCTGTTACCAACGGTCGCGGGGGGCCGGGCCTTAACGTTGGTAACGGAGACGAAATTATGAAAGTAACACATTTTTTGAACTTTGCGCCGCATCAAGCGGGGATCTATGGCACGGCATGTGACCTTGTGCGCGCCGAGCGTAAGCAAGGTATGGATGTCAGGGTCGTTGATTATGGTAATGGTAAGGATGCGCCACAGCGTCATAGCCGTGTTGGTTGTGTGGATGATGATATAGTAACCACTGCACCTGAACACGCTCTGGAGTCTGACGTTATAGTAAGACACTCGGCCCTACCACAGAAGGTATTTGATTCCGACATACCACTGGTCATGCCATTTCACGGTATGCCAGAGTATTCATTCATGCTGGAACACATGGGTATATCACGGACACTAAAGGAACTCATGGTATCGACGGACAATCCGAGATACAAGGCGTTCCTTACCATGTGGAAAGAAACTGTGTTCTACTGGGAAGCCATGTTTCCTGGTAAGAAGATATTCTACGTACCACCGCCCGTGGACCTTGACAAGTTTAATCCATTGGGTAAGAAGTATACGTTCAAGCACCCCGGTAAGATTAACATTGTTATAGCCGGTGTGTGGAGAAAAGAATACACCACACCATACTCTGTCTTATTCGCGGCGGCTAAGTTCGTCCGTGATAAATGTCCTGAAGCAAGGGTACAGATCTTCGGTGTCCCACAGGATAATGTGAAATACACCAGCAAGGTAAAGAATGATGGACCCGTCAACCACACATTGCTTGCCCTAAAGAAAGGCAACATGGTTGGTGAGTGCTTCCGAATCGTCCCTAACTTGGACGAGGTTTACCGTGAGGCTGACATCGCTGTTACACAGCATACTGTAGCGTCGCGCACGGTACGTGAAGCGCTGGCAAGTGGTTGTCCGTTAGTAGCAGCGTCGGGTAATAAGTACACCCCATACACGGCTGACCCTCGTGATCCTGAAGCGTTTGCAAATGCTATTGAGGGGTGCTACAAGGATATTATGAGCAATCGTAAGGTGATACGTGAGCGTGCACGAGCTATGGCCGAAAAAGAATTTAACCTTGATCGCGTTGGTAAAGCGATGAAGCGAGTGTTTGAATATGCGATGGAGAACAAGTAATGGCTGAACCTACCTCAGCACTATCATACAGAGAATTAGTGACCGAGATAGCCAGGCTATCCGGTACAGCTTACTATGGATCTACCGGATTGTTACCGGCTATGCCACCGATAGACCACAACGCTCTTGATGAGATACGTGGTGTGATCACACGTGGTATAAGGCAGTTCATAGCTGATGGCCCCAAGAACGGTTGGCGGTGGAGGCATCGTTTGATGCAGGTCACGTTCGCTCCGTCGATAGAGGGTACGGCTACGGCTGGTAACGCCACGACTTTAACAGACAGTGCTATCGCCGGTACTTACAATGACGATCATTTTAACACATACACCCTGGCTATAACGGCTGGCACTGGTATTGGTGAGACGGCAGTAGTAACAGACTATGATGGTACTAATGGCATATTCACGTTCAGTGCCATGTCTGGCGGTAGTACACCCGATACGACAAGTACGTATCGTATATCATTATCTACCAGAGTCGTTACTGGTGATCCGGCACGGTATCAGTTGGACCAGGATTTCGGTGGTGTTGAAAGTAAAATAGGTTATGCGGCTGAGACTAATCATGCCAGTAACATACAGTGGTGCGACGAGTCCACCATACGTAGACTCAGGGCCGTCGTAGTTCAGACTAACTATCCTAAGTTAGCAGCCATACGCCCATACGGAAACAGACGCTTTGAACTCATCGTAGAACCCGCGCCACAGGCCGAGGATACAGTTGAGTTCATGTATAAGGTCAGGTTCGATAAGCTGGATGGTGAGACAGGCATAGCCACAAGTGGTGGCGCTACTACGTTAGTGGATAGCACACAGGCCGACAGATACGCCGACGATCATTTCAACACCTGGGTGATCACAATACTCGCCGGTACTGGTGCTGGTGAGACAGCTACCATTACTGACTATACTGGATCTACTGGAACGTTTACGTACACTGCTTTGTCTGGTGGTAGCACACCTGATACCACTTCAGTGTATATGGTAGAGCCGGTTAGTAACTTACAACCGGCTGGTATTGACTATGATGATGCCATACTTGCATCTTGCAGAGCGATGGCACAGATGGAACTTGAAGATGCTGAAGGTAATAACTGGATAGCGGATTACCATAAGAGAGCGCTACCAGATGCACATAGAGTAGATGCGAGGTTGTCTCCTCGTAAACTCGTAAGAAATAGAGCGGGTAGGTATGACCGTATGTACGGTTACGATACGATCATGCCCGACCGTGTTTGGACTGACGTATCATACGATTAAGTGTAGCCCTATAAAGGGGCAAAGAAAGGAAAATCAAATGGGACTTAATGGGGCAACACATTTACAGGAATTAAATACCATAATTCCAGGTCACGGGATCAAGAAGATACTTGCTGGCGTTGATCTTAGTTCATGGAGAACTTCGGCTGGCTTGATTTTAGAAGGAGCTACGGCACCACTACGAGCTTCTCTTGAAACAGTGTTCGAGGGAGTTCAATCGGCTAGTGGTACGACGGATGGTGGATCATTGCAGATAGTTATACCGCGTGACTATGATCAGTCAGTTGATAAACTGAAGATCAGATTCTTGGCGCAGTCGGCTAGTACGGATGTACCCACCATAGATGCGGCTATGTATCGTAAGCGTGAAGGTGTGGCAATTACAGCGGATCTTGATCCGACCATATCTGAAGCGATTAACACTGCAACGGCCCTAGCGGGTTGGGTGGAGATTAACTGTGATGATCAGGAATTACAACCGGGCGACGCAGTTCATTTTGATTTTACTCTCAGTGCTCATGCTTCACACGCCGCTAATTTCTACGCTCTTGAGGTAGAGTACGCCGGTACGATAGTGTATTATGACAAGACGGATAGATCGTAATGGTCATCCTGTTTCCGATAAAAGGACAGCACAAGGGGGGAGTAACATCGTTACTCCCACCCTTAACGTCCAATAATCTGAACAACATGCGACCCTATGATACCCTGGACGACCGCGCGCGTGGTGGTCAACGTCCTGGACTTGACAAGTGGGGTGACGGCGATCAAGTTGGAACGGCGGAGCAGCCGGTCGTGGCTATGTGTATTGTAACGAGCGTGAGGTAGTATGACTGTTACTATAGTACGAGTTGGCAGTGGGCTACAGTGTTCCACGAACTTTCCTAGTGATGATCGCTCTGAGTGTCCTCTTGGCGTAGTCAAATACCCCTCGGCCATAAATCACCAAATACTGCTAGACACGGATGAATTTACCAACCTTACTGTGTCCACTGGTACATCCACACTTACACATGGTGGTACGGTTTATTCTTTAAGCACCATGACCAAATCGGAAATATTTTCCGGTCGCTATCAGTTTAATATAACTACGTATAACACGTCACCCCAAATAGTGCAAGAAGATGGTGCTACTTATTCATGGTCTATGCAGTTGAAAAATAGTGGTGGTAGTTTATTATGGGGTTCACCCGTATTCTCGTACACTATTGCTAATGGTGTACCAACTAAAGCGGAGAACCCCAACCCGACAGATACAGAAGCCGAAGTGGACGTTGATACTAGTCAGCTTAGTTGGGATGATGGTGGTGCCGCTGACGATTTTGATGTATACTTCGGCACTACTGGTAATATGTCCTTGGTATCATCCGCACAGGGCGGCACTACGTGGTCCATACCATCTGAATCATTGCTGTATGATACGGGGTATCAATGGCGGATAGACTCTAACAATGGTAACGGATCAACTACTGGTGATGTGTGGTCTTTTACAACCGCAGCACTGGTGCCAGCAGTACTAGACGCTCCCGCTAATGGTACGACGAACCACTATCTTAACAGTGATTGGTTGGCAAATTTCACTTGGACACATGAGTTGATTAACGGCTTCGGGGGTGAGGTTCACACTGTGTGGTTTGGCCCTACTGGATTCATGGTGCCACAAACGATTAGAAGCAGATACAGTATACTGACGAACTTATGGCGTAACGGCACGACTTTAGAATATAATACTGAGTATCAATGGAAAGTGGTTACGGTTGATAGGGGTGATGAGGTAGAGAGTGAGACATGGACACTAACCACTATACCGTTCTTACCACCATTTCCCGGTAGCGGTGGAGAGTACGGCGGTCAAGGTGGGCTTAATAACATGGTAACGGTAAAACGTTTGGTGGTAGCAGCGGCCAACGCTATATTCTTCGAGGATGAGTGATGGCTGTATCGTTAAGCGACCAAGTAACAACTAGACGCCTGGCATTGGCGACTAACAATTTAGTGGGGTATGAGGACGTGGGTGGATCACTATTAGCAGTAACAGGATCGAGCGGAGACATAGACACCACGGACCAGCTTCAGATGTTTAGCGGGTTCCAGAAAGCGTTCGTGGTCAACGGTGCCAACCTTAAAGTGGTTGACTTCATAAATACGAAGCTGACCTCCGAGGCACAGATAACCTCTAACATCCCATTGCACGGTGATATATTAACTCAGGATGTTACCAACGCTCAGATGGTCGTTGATTATATATTCTACGACGTAGGAACGTCTGATCATTATGTATACGGTTATACATCTTCTGGTACATTCGATACGGCCAACGATGTTAAAGACGCTGACGCTAATGTTATAATAACCTCTGGTAATCTATCGGCAGTTGATGAAGCGACCACCATGCCACACTGGTATGACTGGACTCCATATAATAATGATACAGCAACTTATGGATCACTACCGGACAAGGCATACCTCGGAACTTTGTATCGAGGTCGCGCTGTGCTGTCAGGCAATCCGGCCTATCCATTCCAGTGGTATATGGGTCGTCAGAATAATCCTTGGGACTGGGCTTATGTAGCTCTTGATGCACAATCACCGGTAGCTGGTAGTAATGCAGACGCCGGTGAGATCGGTGATATAGTGCGGGCACTTATATCGTTCAAGGATGACTATCTTATATTCGGATGTGCCAGTTCAATGTGGTATCTCAGTGGTGATGCTACGTTCGGTGGCACACTTAATGAACTCAGTCTGACAACCGGAATATTCGGGGCGCAGAGTTATTGTTGGGACGACCAGGGTAACTTGTGGTGGTGGGGTAAGAACGGTATATACAAGTCTACCATACCACAAGATCCAATAAATGTGTCGGCCATAAGTTTGCCAAAATTGGTCAAGGACGAAGCGGCTAATCCCAGTACACATCGTATCACGATGGCATTTGACAGGGACCGCCAGGGCATATTGATCACCATAACCAAACTCAGTGATGGAACTCATTCTAATTATTGGTATAGCTTGAGGACGGAAGGATTCTTCCCTGAAAGTTATCCAACTTCAAGTGGTCCCTATTCTTTGCTGTACTATGATGCCAATGATACTGGCAACGCTGGATTACTCGTTGGATGTAAAGATGGTTACGTTCGTGAGTTCGTTGATAGTGAGACTGACGATGACATAGGCGCTAGTGATCAGGCCATAGATAGCTATGTAGCGCTTGGTCCATTTGCTTTAGGCAGTTCAAGTAAGAATGGAAAGATAACCGGACTCAATCCTGTTACTGCCGGTGGTGGTACTGGTGGTAGTCAATCGGATTCAGATGACATAGAATACAAAGTGTTTGCTGACATAGCGGCTGAGAAAGTAATAGAGCGGCTGGTAGCGAACGTGACGCCCAACTTCGCCGGAACGATCAAGTCACCCGGCAGACAGAGGGGTGGGACCAAACGACAGAAGGCCAGGGGTGCTTTCGCTGGTATACGTTTGGGTAACTCAAGCTCAGGTGAGACATGGGGGTTTGAGAAGATAGATGTAAATGTCAGTCCCACGGGGAGAATCAAATAATGGCTTCTATATTAGGCTCATTTCAAGCGGCACAGGCCAGTGCTAATAAAGCTAACCTGGCACGATACAAAGAAGGCATCGGCCTGTATGACCAGATGATAACCAACTGGAGCACTGGTGGTGGGTTCGTAAAGGGTGCCGAGGCCACACTCGGACGTGCAAAGAAAAGAGACATGGCCTCTGGTATGCAGAGCCTAGTTAGTTCCGGTTTATCCAACACTACCACGTCGGCGGGCTTGGGTAAGAAGTGGGAGGAAGAAGTCGGAGCACCGGCCAGGCTTAACATAGCAGACGTAGCTGGACAGCGGCTCATGCAAGCACAGATGGGTAAGGCTGGATTCATAGAGCGTCGCACGGATAGTGGTCCTGATCCGGGTATGGTTATGAACGCTATGCGGGGTATGGGTCAGTCGGAAGGGTCGCAACAACCGAGTGATCCTTATGCGCCGGGTGGTTATCTTAGAGATCCCTGGAAGAAGTCCCCTGGACACTATATAAAGGAACAGGCGGCGAGGGATGCGCAAGCGGCAAAGGCTGCTGCTTATAGGACAGCAGCGGAGGCAAACCAACGTAACCGTAAGTATGCGCCAGGAAGCCAGGGTGGTAGGGCCAGTGGTGGGGGTATCTCATCCTGGCAAAATAGGCCCATGAACTAATTATGACTAAAAGATTAACAGAGCAAGCCAAACCCAATGACATGAGAGGAATATGTCGGGCGATCAACCAGTTGGCCGGTGGTAAAGCCGAGCAGCGAATGAGCGAACTTGATTCTACCGTAACCAGTGCTGTCAACAGCATAATAGACTCGGCAGTTACCAGTGTGGTGTCGCACTTTGATTCAGCTATTACATCTACTGCTGTGTCGTTGGTAGAGCATTTTGATTCTGCTATCGCATCTACCGCCAGTGTTCTATCTGGTGCTACCAGTAATGTTCAATCTGGTTTGGACTCAGCGGTATCAGATATAAACAGTAATATATCAGTAATAAGTAACACGTTGTCAGCCATATCCAACATACACGTGGATACAAAAGAGCCTACTGGATTCGCTGACCGTGTAGCTACCCTCAGTTGGGACGACGGAACTCGTACCTTTACCATAACTGGAAGTCACGACATTTATATATATGGTGTTAAGACAACTAAGGGTACAGGTTCAATACAGATACCAGATACCACTGGACTGCATTGGATCTACTACGACGTTAGTGGAACCTTGGTGAGTAGCATCACCAGACCTGACTTCTCGCTACCGTGGATGGCCTCCGTTTATTGGAACACGACTCCGGGGTTCGATAAGGGACTGGCTGGCGAAGAACGTCACGGTATAGTAATGGACTGGGAGACTCATCATTACTTACATGAAACAGTTGGGTCCAAATTCGAGAGCGGTTTGACTGGTACATTTGACGATACCACAATTACCATTGAAGCTGGTGAATGGCACGATGAAGATATAGAGCACGAACCCGTGCAGCAAACGACATGCAACGTGTTGTATAAAAATGGTTCGGCAGCTTGGGAGTGGGACGCCGGTGTTTCTGTATATTATAAACTCAACGGTACAGCGCTTAGATATAATGATGGCAACAACCTAGCTGACTGTAACGCTAATCGTTATATGGCGATGTGGATATTTGCAACTAACGAAATAAGTGTACCTATTGTTGCACTGATGGGCCAGAGACAGGATGTTAAACTATCCGATGCAAGGGCTAATAATACATACGAGTCCTTGGTGTTTGGTGAACTACCATTTGAAGAAATGAAAGTACTATTCCGTGTTATACTTCGTAGCACAGGTTCACCACCTACGTTTGTGGAAGTTCAGGATCTTAGATCTCTGTCTAACATACCAGCCGGAACTTTCGTGGCCACAGATCATGCTGTGCTCACGGGGTTGCTTAATGATAATCATACCCAGTATCCGTTGCTGGCCGGTCGAATTGGTGGTCAGATTTTAGCCGGTAGTGATACGACTGGTGAGGATTTAACTCTTAAAGATAACACCATTGACAATAATACAATAACAGTTACGCAAGCCATAGCAGCCCATACACACATTTCTAATAATGGTTCTGACCATGGTTTTATTGACCAGGCTGTAACTATCGCAGCAAGCCCTACATTTGCAGGCTTAGTTGTATCTAAGCCAGGAGATACTGGTGCAATTATTGTGTGGGACACCACTACTGCAAAGTTTATCGCTATGACCCATGACAGTACGGATGGTAATATTGCGACAACGGCGGGTAATATAAACTTATTCCCAACTGGCGGTACTGTTGCGGTTATTGGTGGCTTGTCTGTAACTACCAACGCAACCATTGCAGGTTCTCTAATACACAGTGGGGATGTTGATACCAATATAGCGTTCACAGATAATACTATAGATATGTTTGCGGGCGGTGGTGCAGATTTAATTAGACTGAATACTTTTGGTGTTCATCTGAACGCACAGCAGGGTGAGTTTCGCACTTTAATTTCAGGTAACAACATAACAGATTTAATTCACGTGGACGCTGTTAATGACAGGGTGGGTATAGGAATTGGCACTCCTAACAACTTGTTGCATGTTCACGGTACAGCACAGGCCGTTGTTCTGGCATCTGATACCTGGAGGTCTTTTGATGAGACCAAAGATATTCATTGGAGCGAAAATGCTGAAGGTTCATTGGTCTTAGATGGTGCGGCTATGGATTATGTAACTGTTGATAATCTGGTGAACGATATAAATATGGGTACAGGCACTTTTACAGGTTGGTTCAATCTTGACACGGCGTTTGTGGGGGATAGTGGTACATATGTTATAATAGATACTGCGGATTCGACTGGGACTGACCAATTATTTATTTTTAGGGCAGGTATAAATGTACTAAGATTAAGATACCGACAGGGGGGTGTTAATGTTGATGCTGAAACAGCCGAACCGGGCACTGGTTGGTTTTTTGTAGCGGGTACGTGGAACACAAGTGGGGATTTAATTTTATATCTTGGAGACCCTGGCCTTGGTGCAAGTGCTACTACTGATATGTCGGCAAGGGTAGCTTTTTCACCGGATGGGGCAAAGATAGGCGTGAGGTCGGCGGGCGATATTCAGAACTGGCCTGGCATGTTATCTGATATTACAGTATGGAACACTGACTTAACACAGGGACAACTTGAAGATGTATATGATTTAGGCCGAAACCCAACTTCAATAGAAATGGATTCACTCGATGGCACAGTAGGAAAGCCTGATTTTGATGTGAACTGTATAAGTTGGTGGCCCTTTACTACAGACGCTACGGATGAAAAAGAATTAAACGACGGTACTTTCAGCGGCAGTGCAAGAATTGATAGTACGATGGTGGATGGGCTGAACACCTCAGAGGCTTTGCTTGTCAATGGTGCATTTACGGTTGTTGGTTCGGCTAACATATCGGGCAATCTTTCTATAAGTGGGGAATTATTAGTTCCAACTGTTGTGGGAAAGGCTGATTTGTTTTTAGAATTTTCGCCGGGCAATAATCTTAAATCTGTTGGGTTTGCTGATACAACATCAGGTTTGTCGTCTAATGTGCGTTTCCAGACTGGCACCAATGAGTTTTTACGTTCAACATCAGCCATGCGTAATGGTTTGTGGAAACACCATATAGAACCACTGGAACCCGATTCAGATAAATTCATGCAGTTAAGACCATCTGTTTTTCAATCGAGACATAAAGCGGATGACCAAGATAAACTAATGTACGGTCTTTATGCAGAGGATGTTGAAAAAGTATATCCAAATTTGGCTGAGTGGTCGGATGTCAAGATTCCTGTCGATGCTCCAGAGGATGAGCCACAGACTATTGTTGAAAACATGGTAACAAATTATGATACGCGAGAACTTATAGCCCTAATGGTTGCAGAGATACAATCGAACATAGCCAAGATATATAGTTTGGAGCAATCGTTAGTCAGTAATTAGTATAAATTAAAGGAGAACGGTTAATGGCAGATCAACGACCAATAGAAAGTATTCCGAGCGAAGAACTGGCTCTGCTGCTTGGTGAGCAGTATAAAACGATAATACGAAGCCATAACAATATTACTGCAATTGAAAATGTTCTTAAACAACGTAAATCAGAGAAGGCGGACTAACATGGCGATAAGAGTATCACACACACCAATAAGCGCATACGGTAGAGCGGCGTATCGTACGGGTCAAGGCGAGGCAGTACAGCGTAGCCAGGAATTATCACTACGCCGTGATCAAATGACTATGGAACAAGAGGCGCGTAACAAGTCTTTCGCACTCCAGGAAGCGGCTGGTCAGCGTGCAGAACGTACGCTCATGGCCGACCTGGAACGCAGGGGTCGTATGGATCTGGCCGGGTTTGCTGAAATGAAACAACGTAGACAGGGCATCGAACAGAACATGGCTGATTGGGAAACATTATCCGGTACTATACCGGAGTCAGAATACAAGCGTGGTGTTATTTCTATACGCTCCGGTAAGACACCGAAGTACCTCAGTCAGCAACGCGAACCGACTCCTAAGTCTCAGTATAGGGCGATGGACAGGGACGCCTTGTTCAACATGGCCACCGCGTATGGTCGGAGCGCCCCTGAAGCTCCGGGTTTAGAGTGGGGTGATCCATACAGGAATCAGAAAGATCTCATTGTGCAGTATAAGCAATTTCTAATGGATAACAACTATGCGGACAAGGAAACAGAGCAAGATAAGAATATGCTGGAGCTTCAGTGGGAAGAAGCTATGACATCTGAGAAAAAGTTCAGATGGGATCCTTCATCCGCTGAGGTCAAGCAGGCGCGTGAGGAAATGAGACAAGATCTTTCTTCTGACCTTAAATCAGAGGTGGGAAACTATATGATGTTTATAGAACAGCAGGGTGGCAAGAAGGCAGTAGCGGAGTTCAACAAAAAATGGAAGAACCCCGCCAATAGACCAATTATGTTAGCTCAACTAAGGCAAACTTATGGGGATGTTCAGTAACTTACCAGATTTACCAGAGGAACCAAAATCCAAGGGTTATCAGGGCATGTTTGCGGATCTACCGGATCTACCCAAAGCTGAACCAGTGGTAAAGAAGGCTGGGTTCTTTGAGGCAGCGATAAGAGATCCGCTTCAGAAGATAGCGTTCAGTCCTATGGGCCTGGCTGAGACTGGTGCTATAGCAACGGCGTCCATGCGCATACGTGAGAACAACTACGAGGCCGCTGCCAAACGTGTTAGTGACGTAGAGCGTGCTACGTCGGGTGGCTTCTTTCCTGGATATGGTAAGACAAAGACGCGTACAGCGGAATCCTTAAAGGCAGCGGATACCAAATTACTGAATGACCACTTTAACAAACTAGCCAAACGAGAGAAACAGGGCTACACGTTGATGGGCCGTGTGGGTCAGATAACAAGTAACATGCCAGCCTACGCGCTGGAGTTCCTGGCTACTGGTGGTCTTAAAACATTAGGATCAGCGGGTGCTAAATGGATTGGAACTAAGATACTAAAAGAGTCCGCCAAGAAGGGGCTGGGTAAAGTAGCTGTAAACGTAGCCAAGTTCTCTGCCGGTGCTGGGACCAGAGCTTTCGCTGGTATGCCACACCGTGCTGCTGAGTCTATCCTAAAGAGAACACTCCCCAAGGGTGTTACTATAGACGACCTTGGTGATCCTAAGCTCATAGAGTCGGATGAGAACACATGGACTTCTATATGGAAGGGATCACTCGACCATTATATAGAGATAGCCTCGGAACAAGCTGGTGAGTTCATGGGTCCGGCCATACACGGCGCTATAGGCAAGATGCCACTGTTAGGCAAAGCTGTGGGTGCTATGCAACGAGCATGGCTGAAGAAGTTCCCCACTAAGAGCGCCACAGACTTTATAAAGAAGATCGGGACTAAAGCTGGATTCAACGGTGTGCTGGGCGAGATAGGTGAAGAAGATCTTGGCTGGATGGCACGTGCGTTGTTCGATGTGGAGGACTATGGTGCTGGTAAGGACGCCAGTATTGGTGAACGGCTGAAGGCTGGATTGGTGCAAGACATAGACAACCTACCCGCCGAACTCATAGCGTTTTCTATTCCGGGTCTTGCTGGTAAGGGGGTATCGTACTTAATGCCGGAGGGTACACCACCTATAGAACCTACACCTGAAAAGGTCAAGGAACAACCAGGACAGTACCAGGTCATCGAGTTCGCAATCGGTGGCAAAGAGATAGGGCCGGTCCAGGAGGAGTTCAAGGACGAAGCCGAAGCCAAGGCATACGCTGAGACTATGACCGAGAGCAGCTTCACCCCCGGCATGTTCGAGGTCCGGCCAACGGAGAAGCCAGGGGATACCTTCGCCGAACAGTTGAAGGATCTTGAGAAGCTGGCTGAAGAAAAGGGCTTGCGGCCAGAGATAGCCCCGGCTGAACGTGAGTTCAAAGAGCCTGACGTGACACATTTCCTAACACCACAAGTCCACCAGGCTGAGATCATGGGTGTCAAGTTTATGACTAAACCCGCTGAGATTGGCAAGCAAAGACTGGACATAGAGTTCAACCGTCACGTCCGGGATCTGGATAAGATCGAGCGCATGATAAACAAGCTGGGCGGTGAGACAACCAGGTCTAAGGCAGCGGCTAAACTAAAGAACGTACCCACTAAATCCATAGCCAGGTTCAGGGAACTGCTCAACACCAATGAGACAGCACCGGCTGAGTTGTCCAATGAAGAAAAAGATATATTCAACTACTTCAGAAACCTGAGTAGCGAGTTGTTTAAGCGTGAAAATGAGGTACGCGCTAAGATAGGTCGTGAACTGATACCATACAGGACCAACTACGTGCGCCACATAGCCAGTAAGATAGCACAGGAGATAGACGATGGCAGGTTCCCAATACCTAACGATCTAAAGTTTTGGATGGAGGAAAGGGTCAAGTCTAAAATATCAAATCCTATGGAATTCGAGCGTGAGTTGGAGGATAAGCTGACGTACTCCAGGGACATTATATGGCTGTCCAAGGCTATGATGTGGACGGGCCTAAAAGAGATACACCTAAGCGAACCACTCAAGTTCTTTGAGTCTCAGCTATCGCTACACTCCGAAGTTATACCATCAGCTACAAGACGGTGGACTGAGAGCTTTATCAACAACACGATCAAGGGGCAAGAGACTGATCTGGATAAGAGTCTCAACAGTCTGGTTAAGAACTCAGGACTCAGGGGTGTATTTAACAAGGTACTCAAGCCGTTCGGAAGGATAGTAAGCAACAGGCCATTGACCAACATGGGTCAGAAGATAGGGCGCCTACAGATCTACGGCGTGATGGGTGGGCTACGACCCAAGCAACTGATACGTAATAAGTTCCAGTTGTTACAGAACCTTGCACTGTATACGGCTAAGGCCAACCTCAAGGCTTTCCTACCCGCCAGTAAGCAACTAAAAGAACTGATGTCTGAGAGCCTATTCCTTGAAACATACAAGGGCTTCGAGGATCTAACCACTATAGATAAGAGCATCATAGGCAAGCTAATGTTAGCCCCGTTCCAATGGACCGCCGTGTCCAATGCAAGACAGGCGTTCAAGGTGGCGTATTGGGACACACTGGACCTAATCGAAAACAAGAAGTACAAGGACTTGGGCTGGGCTGATCCTAAACGAACATACAAGGAGGAGTCCGGTTTTCTATACCAGAGCGAGAAAGAGAAACTGCTTAGAGAAATGGAGTTCGGCGCGGGGGTAACACAGTATCATTATATACCTATGGCGATGCCGGAAGTTTTCAAACACAAAGCATTAACACCACTAACCAGGTTACAGAGTTGGTGGATGAACTACTTCTTCAAATTTCAGCGTGAAGCCGGAACCAGATTCTTAAAGGGTGAGACGGGTTATGGACAACAGCTACCGTGGTCCAGAAGGATAGGGTGGGCTAGGTACATGGTTATAGGTGGCGTGATACTGAACACCCTGGGCTACACCAGCAGTTACGTATTCGGTGCAGCGCCAGATGCTTTCCCACCAATGGGTACGCTACTGATCAACCTGTTGCGCTGGTTGAAGGCTACACAGACTGGTGATGATAGGTCCAGGGATGCATCAGAGCGGAAGATGTTCAACGCCATTAAGACATTCGTTCCTGGCTATCTAACTTACAAAGACTGGTCAGCAATATTGAGTGGTGAAAAACCCCTAAAGAGTTTATTCTTCTACAACAAGGGGATATTTGCAGAGAAGGAGCAAACAAGTGGCAGACGCAGAGCAAAACGTAAAAGACCAAGCCGACGTTCGCGTAGATCTCGCTGAGATTAAAACGGACCTGGGTTGGATTAAGAAGAACCTGAGTAATCACCTTCGGCATCACTGGGCGGTGCAGATAGCCCTACTTACTTTCGTCGGTGGGTTGATCATCGCGCTGTTGGTTGTTCTTATATAACATATCTTCGACTGTTACGCACGTTCTCTGAACGGGTAACGAACCGTATGTTACCGCGTTCGTAATGACCATTGTTGTCAATGCGATCTACCTGTAGTCCCCTGATCAGTTTCATACTTACCAAACCTAACTTCTTCACCACATGGTCAATAAAATCATTGGGGTTCTTGAATCTACACTGTATCCCACGCCCACCATAATCCTTATAGCTTTTGTTACTGGGATTATTACAGCGACTTTTCATGTGGGAATACACTTCTCTCAGGTAACCACCAAGTGTATTACGATACTGACGGTGATACTGACTAGCCGTATCAAGATGCTGCTGTCGGCGTTGACGCATCTGCTGTAAATATTTCTCTCTGTTCCGTTGGTAATACTGACGGGACTGTTCACGGTGTTGGTGGTAGTACAAACGTCCACACGCTTTACACCTAGACTGTAAACCACTCCTGTTTCGTTTGTCCAATGAAAAGTATTCTATCGTAGCTGGAAGATCCTTCTTACACTTTGTGCAAATTTTAGTCATCATAGTTCTAGCAGAATCTTCGCGGTTTCACCTGGGATCGGGATGCACTGCTCCCTCGCAACAGTTATGGGTGGCAACGTATTAAGAGCTTCTCTGTCCCTATTATGCTGGTATACCATTGTGTCGCACTCTTTCATAATCTCGTGTGGGACCAGATAGTGCGCCCCCTTACAAGACAGCATCACTAATACCTCGGTGGACATACAGTCAGCTATAGTCTGGTAAGACAAAACAGCCGTACGTATGTCACCGAATTTCTCTACCTCCAGTACCATTATCTTCTTACTCATTCGTTCAACTCCTTGAGAAATTTCTGGACCCACCCCTCGGTGGTAAACCATATATCGCATCGTTTGGTAGCGCGTAACTTGAGTCTGTGTCCAGTGTACCGCCTCCTACCCTTCTTAACCCACTGGTACACGGCGCTTAGACATGGTAGCACACCGGAGATCTTGTGGATGTACGCTGGTACAGCAGACAGTCTCAACAGCTTGCCCTCGCGCTCAGCGAGGTCTTTGGCGCTTAGGACCATTCTTGTTTCCGCCTTTCATATTCTTCAGGGTTGTCGCCTCGGTACAACTCCTCCACGCCACCCATCCAATAGTCCCACGCGATAGTGT
>SDBT01006828.1_pt1 | contig 18868 bp, 30 predicted proteins | sample 2277101 | NCBI WGS metagenome assembly SDBT01 (sample SAMN10404973, study PRJNA504765) | marine sediment metagenome | isolation source: marine sediment core GS10_PC15, 103 cmbsf | place: Arctic Ocean: Southern Knipovich Ridge | collected 2010
GTATTGACCTCCCCATCTATATAGGGTAAAGCCCAAAGCCTCTGATCTTTTTACTAAATCCTCATCATCAAAACCATAGCCTGTTAATCCCTCATCGTACCCGCCTAACTCTAAAAATTCCTTCTTAAAGAATCCTATCCTCCCATGCCTTAACTGCTTACCCTTAGTGAATAAGACTTTTTCCTGACACTGATTCGCCATCATATTAATATAAGATGCCCAAGAGACCTTAGAATTCAACTCTTCATTATGTGTGAAATTGTCAGCATCTAAATTATTAACTATCTCTCCTGTTGCCATTTTAAATGCAATATTCCTTGAATGAGACATATCATAATATGCTGGTTCTTCTGTCCTATAATAAACTAATCTGCCCGATGCAATATGATCCATCATATTTGCTTTAATCCAATCACCCAAACCATCATTAGAGTTGTAATCCAAAATTACGAACTCTAAATTAGGATAGTCTTTATTATCTTCTATATTCTTAGGAAGGGTTTCTTTTAAATTATATAGTCTTCCCATGCATGTAGTGCATAAAGATATTTTATAATTCTTAACAACTGGATGAGTGAATTGCTCATCCCACATTTTAGTTTTCCATATCTCTGTATATCTTTCTTTGCTCATTATTTAACCTTATCTATATGCTGCATCACAGTCGTATCAAAACGTTCATGTTTAGAAAAATATTCTCTTAGCTCTCTATGGATCTTTCTAAAAATCTTACGGTTCTCTCCTCTAAACTTATGAGCATGAAACTCCACAGTAATATAATCTATATAATCGATGCTCCCCCCTTTTATCATTTTAGGAAGAACTTTGTATTCTGCTCCCTCTATATCCATCCTCAAAAAAATATTATCTTCTAACGAAAAATTCCTTCTAACCCATTTATCAAAATTAATACACTCAACTTTAGTAGATTCTTTCCCTAAATAGCCCTTGCCATCACACAAACTAGCCCCTCCTCTGGGTTTTGGAGTGCCATCCTTGTTATATCTTACTCCTAACCAAAAGTCTTTTTTGCACCTCCTGTACCACGCGGCTTTAGGTATCAAAATAAGATTAGGAATCCCTGCCTCTTTAAGTTGCTCCCTTATGCCTTCTAAAGATAAATAATTAGGTTCAAATAAATAGTAGTGCCATTCTTCATCTTTATGATCATCATAAAATGGAATTGTATTATATTTTAATTCGCAAACTCCAAGCTCTATATATATATTCCTTCCACTCATTTATTCTATCTATCCAAAATATTAACTAATTTCTCTATAACCTTCTCAGTATAAAAATCTTTTGATATACGTATAGAATTTTCACTCATAACAGGAATAACATCTTTGTGCTCCATCATCTTGACAATGCTTTGATAATAATCATTATATTTTTTACACAAGAATCCATTGTTGTCTTTCAAAACCTGATCCTTAGTTCCACCCTTATCTAAAGCTATTATAGGACAGCCTGAAACCATCGCCTCTGCTATAACTCTTGCCCAAGGCTCTTCTCTCTTCCATTCTGGAAAGAATAAGAAAACATCTATATCAGAAAGAAAGTCGCGAACCGATACTTCATCTTCTTTTAAGCACGTAACATTTTCTATACTCTCGATCTCTTTTCTTAGACTCTCCTTCACTCCCATAAAACGAAATTCTACTTGATCTTTAGTGTATCTTTTATTTATATCGCTAATAAGCCTTTTAAATTCGTCATTCCATTTATTACCTAACCTTTTAGAATGCATTCCAAAACACACCTTATCTTTAGGCTCTCTAACAAAAGTGTTCAACCTATCTGGATCAATAGGACTTGTTAATATATATCTAGGCAAATGCCTAACATTCTCATACCTATCCTGTTTAGATATTTCATCAAAAAACTTTTGATTAGTTGTAAATATTCCAACATCTATTCCCATCCCCTCTAACTGATACAAATGCCTAGACGGACTAACTATAAAGTTATAAAGGAAATAAATAGTTTTATCTTTCAACTTGCTTATTTCGATACTGTGACTATGCCTTGTAGATTTCCCCAACCAATAATCAATAGTTGAAAAATCCTTAGCGTCTGTGTTGACTACTATTATTTTATCCATCTTATAAAAATAGTCTAGATCTAAAAAACAATTTTCTATCACATTAACGCTTTTATCTATGTATTTCAGAAGCTTAGATGGCATTCCTTTTTCGGCCAATAAAAAAGAAGTATGCTCTGTATACTTATTAATACCATTTGCTAACTCTACACAGCGAAATTCTGAACCTCCTGCCATGTCAAACTTTGAAAAAATAGCTATATTCATTTATTTATAGAACTCCCATACTCTAAGACCCCACCTTCATAATACATCTCTATCGACCTGATAACATCTAAAGGCTTAATCATATACATGCATTTAGGAATAAATATATCATTTTCTATCTTGACAGGGTAAAGACATAACTCCTTATCAGTGTCCTTAGCATCTCCATCTCCTACCTTGTGACACCTACTCTTCCAACAACCACCATTATCACAACAATCCAAACAACCATTCGTCTCAAGAAAACGATGATGAGGATATTTCTCCCACTGAGAAGGTTCTCTGCCACCAGATATCACTATAGCGGGGCGATTTAATAACCCATGTCTAGACTCTATCGCCTGAGCTGCGTGCATAGCAAAAGTGACGGGAGATATAACCCCAACAGAATGATAAATTAATCTAATAAACTGCCTCAAATTAGTTTTGCCTATCAAATTAACCACATTCTTTAGAGGAGGATGCCAATGATCTTTTTCTCCGCATTGAACAAATGTAATTCTGCCTTTAAAATAGTCAACTACCTCTTGATAATATTTTGGACTCCACCACTTAGCTGTAAAATCATATTTGCCACCTGCCATCATGATCCAAAATTTATCCTTAATACCCATCTCCTCAAGCTGACCTATCCATCCCTTTTCTTCATCACTTATATGAATATCGCCTTTAAACTTAGTAGGCTTGATCCTTAATCCTAACTTATCTTCGATATCTTCTCTAAAACCATGTATAAAATGATACTGACCCTCATTGCTATTATGAACTAATGGGTACTTAACTCTATAATCTTCTACATCCTCTTCCTTTTCATTCATATCAACTATATGAGGATTGTTCTCCCATATGTCTGGACAAGATGTGGAGATCCCTATATCAATGTCTGGATGAGATAATTTTAAGTCTCTTACCGCAGAAGTTAACATTAGAATGTCGCCTGGGCTTTGATAATTCTTAAATAATACTTTTCTCATTACAAACGGCTTCCCGCTAAAACCACTTGATATGTATATTTTTGAGGAGGCCACTCAAGATCTATCCCAATCTGTTTCATAGTCTCCGTTATATTAGTCCCAGAAGCCTCAGGACACCTCATAACGTGAAGATGAGGATGAGAGTGTATGAATGCTCCAATCTTCTCTCTAAGACGCTTACGGGCTGTCCCTTGCCAATATAAACAACACTCTAACTGCCTTTTACTCCATTCAGGATGTTTATCCCTCATCCTATCTACATGCTTACCAAATTCGTATTTATTGTAGATGATATAGATGTCCTTGTTAAAATCTAAGATCTCATCTATGTCTTTACATTTAGGAGGACAATCCTTCTTCTTGTTGTAGTTGGGGCAACCTCGAGAATGATTAGGATAAGGTTTAACACATAGTTTTCTCATATTCCTATCTATGACAGGATTAACTACAGCATAAAAATCTTCCATCATACTTTCCTATTACAATAACCTTGATCCTTTTTAGTGCCAATATCCTTCTTATCCACTTTTTCTTTTTTCTTTCTTTTCCTTATTTCAAATGCCTTTCCCTTAGGATACACTCCGCTAACCGTAAAATCAAATTTTACTAAGCTCTCTTTTGAACAACGTTCGCACTCCCATGTCGCTGTGTAGGATCTAGGAATCTCAAATTGGAAAGGGATGCAAACTCTATTCCTTTTCTCACAATGGTAGCAATGCCAGTTAAACCAAACTTTCTTACTCATCTTTTCTCTCACTTGCGCTATAATGTATGTCGTGTTCGGCACTAACATAAAACTTCTTTATCTTACCTGTCTTAGGATTCTTAATATTGACTTTAACTCCACCACTCTTAAGAAAAGAATAGTCCCAATCAGGATCTTTATCCTCAGCTATCTTCGCTGCCGCCTCCTCAGCATCAAAAGCATGCACTTCATAACAATAGTCGTCTTCTTCATCCTCTATACCACACAACCACAGAGGATCACATTTGTGAGGCTTACTTTCATAACTAAAAATAAATTCTTTACATATTCCACATCTCTCGATTGCCATACTATTCTCCTACAAATCTAATATATCGCTTCTATAGTGTATTTGATCTACTTCTTTCTTTAATAACCAATTCTCCTCCATAAGATCGTCTATCTTATCAATAAAAGCTAATCTCTCTGCTCCTACATCCTTAGAAAATACAAAAATCTTTCCTTTAGTATCAAATACATTACTAAACTGACCCTTATTTTTCTTGCCTCCTAGAATATTTCCTAAGAACTCTACCCTTATACTGTTAACCCTGACTTTAACAATCTTAGCTTCTTCATGGACTGTGTTGCCAAACTCACGATAGAAATAAAAAACATGCTGACCTTCTTTTAGCTTTATTCCTAACATGTCCTTCATTTATTTCCATGGCTCCTTACTATCATAAACTACCTCCTTAGTTGATCCGTCCATTATTTGATAATCATCAAGTTCTTCTTTTTTAGATTCTGCCATTTCTCTAGCATCTTCTAAAGATAGGTAATCAATAGACCATATGCCTCCTAGCCCTTGATCTATCATTTTATACCATCTTATTCGAAACCCCTGAAATCTACCTCTTTCTTCCATATTATTTCTTTACTTGCTCTTCTAAACCATTCTTGCTTAGCCACTTAATAAATTCTCGAAAAGATACAGAAGTGTAATAGTCCTTCTCCAATTTTATCCATCCCATAAATAAACCCTCTGCCTCATCATACTCTTCATACCAATCAGATCTTTCTCGATTAACAACTACTTTTGCTTTATCCCAATTAACTTCTTCTAATTTCAACATGCTACTTATCTCCTATAAATCTAAAATTTCAAAACGAGTTTCTATTGGATCAAACACTTCTGGAACCATTCCTTTTACCATAACATCGTATGCTAATAAAAGACCCGTAGGAACCATTGCCCTATCTCCTACTATCTTCCCAATCCCTATCTTTAAATAAAGCTCTAAAAGATCAAGTAAATCTCTCTTAGTCGCACTCTCCCACCACCCAGGAGCAAACATAATATCTACCTCTCCATATCCCTGACAACTAGATGACCTCCCAGCATAATGAATAGTACGTCTAGGATAGATACTTCTAAGTTCTTGCTCTCTTACATATGCATCACAACAATCTTTATTTCTTGCAATAATTAATAAATGTCTAGATGGATTGTCGATTATCATAAATCTAATATCTCAAAACGGTTGTCTATAGGCACAAATGTCTCCTTCTCCCAGTGACTTATCTGATTTAGTTTTAATATCCACCAAGGGCCATCACCCATATATGATTCTATATAATGTTCTCCCACATTCCAACCATACATATCTTCCCAATCAGGAATAAAATTTAATATTTTTTTTACTAACTGACCTTTTTTAATACCTATGCTAACCTCTCTATATGGCTTGCCAGTAGAGAAAGAATATATAAAACCATTTATAACTTTAATTTTTATTTCTTTATTTAAAGGAGGCAATTCTTCTTTTATACTAACCCATTTTTTCATAAATCTAATATCTCAAAACGGTTGTTGATAGGGTCTACTGGCACTGCTGCACATTCTATCATCTCATCTGTCCAAACCCAATTAGTATAAGATTCTTCGATTTTGTAGTGAGGTATCCTCGGCAAGGTCGCGCCAGAAACAACTTCTGATATAGTCACCACTCTGCCTATATCTAATTCCCTTATAACCTGTTCCATCTGATGAGTATACTTAGAATATTTATGTATAGATATATGACCACCTGTGCTCATGACAAATTCTTCTTTCATAGCATCCCATGTCTTTATTACAACTTTGTCTCCAACTTTATATTTCATAAATCTAATATCTCAAAACGGTTGTCAATTCTTTCTTTCTCTATAATACTTTCATATTTTCTTATATGTGGCTTCCAATCCCATCCTATCTTTTTCATAAACTCTAAGTTTCGCTCTGCGGTCTCTACTCCCATATCTCCCCACTTTTCAAAACAATCAATACACGTATTAGCAGGACCATGAGAATAGAACACCCTATCATGAGATTTTACTTCTATAGTATTAATATATTCTCCGCATTCTCTGCATAAAATGATACTCATATTCTCTACCTATAAGTCTAATATCTCAAATCGATCTTTAACTGGAACTTCTTTCTTTTTAACAATAGGAGATTTACCCTTATTGCCACATTTAGGACATATCCAACCACCTGATCCTTTTGACTTGCCCCAGATGTCTATATTTGAAAATTCTTTACACTTTTTACATAAACGATTCACTACTTATCTCCTATAAATCTAATATCTCAAAACGATTGCCAATAGCTTCACCGAAACCATCACCCATTACTTTAGAGATCTTAGTCGTCATACTTCTCTTACTAGCTCTAAGTAATATTTTATTAATTTTTTCGGGAGAATTAACTGGCTTATATCTACTAGTCGGCCTGCCGTTATATATGCTAGGCTCCCACAAAATATCATTCCATATCCAATACTTAGAATGAGGAGAAACCCTTTCCCCTTCTTCCCTGATAATCTTCCTATCCTGCCTATTAGAAAAAGGAAGCCCATAAACAAATTTATTAATCTCTATCCAATTATTCATAAATCTAAAATCTCAAAACGATTGTTGATCGGCTCAGGCTTATGCAAACAATAAGAACAAACAAGCTTATGACACTTATAATTCTTCTTGTCGTAAGGGTCGATAACTCTACCTTCTTTATTGGTGGGAACATCAATATATACTTGACACTCTTCACAACGATAAGGGTCGATACTATTCGATAAGTTAGTCATTAGACTTTGGACTTTCATAAAGATATCTTAATATTTGTATAAGATGCCAAGAAGTAACAACTTCACAAGAAATAGTAATTAATACTCTTTGAATCATTTCATATGTCTCCATCCCAGCCGCTTCCCAAGATCCCCAACAAAAACAAAGATAGAAAATGGTCAGAATAGAAAGAGACAAAAATGATATTAATGATATAAACTTTACTGGACCGAGGTTTTCACCAAACTCAACCGTTATTACGTCTTTATCCACATTTTACTCCTGTATCACAAAAATCGGTTCATATCTATGAAGTCCCCCATATTGAGGGAGTCTAATTTGGTCTATTATATAAGGAATACTTTCACTTTCCAAATATTTTTTCAAATCATCTGCTATCATATATCCTCCTACATTAGCTATATTTATAGCCACCTTCTCACTTATCCTCATAGCCTCTACGATAGCCCCTATTAGGAAATTATCGAACCATTCACCATAACTACTATATCTATTACAACTCTGTCCTGAGTCATCTGAATAGATCTCGGCATTAAAATATGGAGGAGAAGTAAAACAAAAGTCAAAACTCTTATCAGAGAATTGCTTCATTGCCAAGATACTATCTTGATTAAAAATATTAACCTCCTTCTCAATCTCTCCATGCAATCTAAGAGTCCCATATAGATTATGCAAATTAGAATACGTCTCAAAATTAACTTCCGAACAAGTATAAGACTTAACTTTATCACAAGCCATAGCTCCAAATAGTCTTCCTCCATAACCAGCACAAAAATCAAAAACACGACTCTCCTCATCACAATATTTGTGATAGATAGACTTGGCAACACAAGGCATAAAACCGCTTATCTGCTTATTCCCCCTATACCTCTGCAACTCTTTTAATATTTTTTCTTTAGTAGGAAAATATCCTTGAACAACAATTTTTCTTATAATATCAGATAAATATTCTTTATTATCAAATATCTCTTTAGGTGACTGCCCTCCCTTAGCTCTAGCTTTCCAGAAATTAGGAAAATGAGACATAAGAAATCTATTACCTAAATTTGAAAAAGAGATATGATCTTCTCTTATAAGATTATTAGGATTAATCTTAAAAACAGCCGACATATGATCTTTCCATCTATAAGGCTTTTCGACTAAAGAAGCTATGCCTCTTGATTGATAGAAATAAACTATATCATCTATACGCTTATCTCTGTCTTTAATAGATAAATTCGAAAAGTCCGCTCCTAAGCGCACATTTAAAACTTCTCCTTCTACCACCCTCGTCTCTTTGTCTTTTCTTGCAAGTACATAATCTTCATAGTTTATCTTATAATTAAACATAGGAAGGATATGAAGTTTTATTAAATCTACGAATTTATCCACAGACTCATTATTAATTTTAATTCTATATCCGATCCTATCGGATAACATTCTTTCTTTTAATTCTGTTGAGATTCCATATTCTTCCAAAAACCATGTTTTTATATTCTCACAACTTTCTTTTGAATAAGAATCTGTGCAAAATTTAAATATAGGAGAGACATTGTGATTATCTTTAATCTTACTTCTATGCCCCCAATCAACCTGCCCATCATCCTGATACCAAACAGCTATAGATAAAGGAGTTAAATTTTTTAATATCTCTCTAGAAATCTCTTTTTCTTTTGATCCATAAAATAATAAAATACATTTCTCTACATCAGTGTTGGCATAAGTATAGAATTTAAATGTTTTAATAATAGCTTCCGATCTCTTATCAATCTTTTCTACCCTCTTTAAAGAAGTATCAGATGCAATATTTTTAAATTCATTATATTTCCATAATAAGTAATCTTTCTGAGCTTCACTATGCTTAAATCCAGCCGAAGAAGGAGACATTCTATAAGCATCCCCCATCATAGATCCATACAATATCTCTTTTTGTCTTTGAGTTAGTGGATCTTCTGTTTTCTTTCTATTTATGTATTTGGCCCCTTTGTTCTTTTGCCCATATAATTGTCTCAAATACGTAAGATCATCTCTAGCTATTTCATATTTTTTAGAGATATCGTCTAAGGACAGACCATCATCATATTCTCTTTTGAAATCTTCTTCTGAAATGGTTATTTTGCCTTGTGCGAAATTGCTGTAAAATTGGACTAAATGCTTAGATGTGGTCTTGCTTATTTCTTTAATACTATTTCCATCATCAACTAATTCTTTAAATTTTCTAAAAGAAATAAACGTCTTACTTCTATTACGAGATCCTATATCTAATTTTTTATCTAAATAAGGAGTGATTAATTCCCATTTATATTTAGATTGCATTCTCTTAATCTTAGATAACTTCATCTTCTCAATAGTTTGAGTGGATAATGATTCACCTTGCTGTGCCATGACTGTCTCCTTAATAATATAAATACTATATTATATATTCGACAATCACTTATCAATTCCTTTATTTTTCCTGAATATAAATTATTCTGGAACAACTATAAGAATAAAAGATGAATAATATACATAAGTGCTTATTACATAAGGACTTACTATTTGAATAAATAACGAAACCATCTCGATCTTCCACCAGGGAGGGTAAATTCGGGAGTGACCACCATACGTGTTTTCGGATATGGTCCGAACTTTTTCTGCTCGACCAGTTTTTCCCAGTCTTTATGATAGTTTTGTTTTAGAGTTTCGAAATTAGAGAATGCTTTTTGAGCGGCCTCTGTTCCTCCGAACACCTGTGCAGGCTCTTGGAAGTTTAGGCACATCATTATTTGCCTAAGGGCATCTTTAGCTGCTCCGTACAGGACTATAGGGAAATAACGATCAGGCAGATCGTCCAAATTAAATCCTGTGTGAGGAGGGAATATGTTAACAGTTTGCAAAGCATTAACTAAAAATCTTGTCAATGCTTCTTCTGAGAACCATTTGAAATTATAATCTGCATGGACTATTTCTTGAGATAGCAAGGTAGTATCAAAAGAAACTGATCCTTTAAAATAGTCTACCTCTACTCCTGAATTTACTATTTTTTCATTCCTATATATCCTAACTCCTGCTGACTGATTCCAATCAGGGAATGTAAAATCAAACTTCATTCCATCTCTTGAAGGTTTTGCCTGTTCGAAATAAACAGGTATTGTCTGAGCGCATGATAGATGATATTCTAGAGCCTCTCTCATAGCTATGAGTCTCTCTGTATAGAATGATGATGGGAGGGAATTTGCTCCGCTCTCTACAATTGTAAATGATTGGAACTCATATCTTTCTTTACCATCTACTACATATGTCCATGTTGCATCATAAGTTCCTATTGACTGGTTGATTGATGTGTCCCACGAATAGACATAGTATCCATCTTCTATTTTAAATGGATCGCTTGTATCTACTACTTCTGGCCCGCTGGATGTAACTACCATATCTACGCTAGCTGTTTCGATTGGCCCTTCTATAGCCACATCTATGAAGCTAGGGTCTATGGGAGTTCCATCAAAGTCGGTGATTTTTAGTAGCAGGTCAACTATGCTTCCTTGTCTAAAAGTCCCTCTAAAGCTAGATACAGATCTTATATCGCTCATTTCTTACTCTCTTTTTAATATATGTGTGTATTTATATATTAGATTTTTATTGTTAAAAACCTTTATTTTTTCAGAGGTTTAATAAGGGGAGTTTCTTTAGCAGGATGCACTATCAAAGGGATAAGTTCTACTTGTTGTATTTTTATGTTAGAGCCAATGATAGATTCTTTAATACCCTTAATGGATACTCCTTTAATATTCCCACCAAGTGTCAGTATAAATATAATAATTAGGAATGCAAAAAGCCATTTGATATTTTTATTAATAGTCCTAATGTTCTCCCATATGCCAGGATTACCATTCCCCTTTAGGCTCTCATCGAATTCATATAGTGAATCTATCTTATCTCCCATTGTTTTTTCTGCAAGAACGATCTTATTTTTTAAATTAACATGGCTATCTCTAACTTCCATAGTTAATTCTGTTATCATATTTTTTATTTCTTCATGTTTTTGATTTTCATTTTTCTTTATTTTTTCTATATCTTCGCTAATTTCTTCTACATTTTTATCAAGGGCTTCATGTTTAAGGTCGCAGATTTCAGGAATAAAATCTTTATCAGTATCTGTCACAAGGTGTCTCCTATTTAATAATCTTACTCAACTCAGAATAGACTAGCTTCGGAATGTCATTCCTATTCTCTTTTTTATACTGTTCTACCAAAACAGCTCCTAATCCTGCAAAAAAAGATGTTGAAATACTCGATCCTGATACTTTTGCATATTTATTATCAAGATAAGTAGTGTACAACCCTTTGTTAGGCAGATAGAAATCGACATTGTCCTTAATATAATTATTTTTCTTCTTAGATCTTGTCAAAAACCCTGTTGAAAACACTTCATCGTATCTAGCGGGGTAATCTAATTCTTCATCATCTCCTGATGCTGCGAAGATACAGATGCCATACTCTCTAGCCTTCTTAATAGCATCGTACAAAACTCTATAATTATATTGTGTTCCCATGGCAATAACTATGATATCTACCTCTTTAACGATAGCCCATAAAACTCCTGCGACTAATGAATTAAAACTACATTCTCCCTTGCCATTCACCACTTTGCCGAACAATAATTTTGAATGGGGAGCAGTTCCTATGATAGATTTTCTACTATTTGATTTAATGATACCAGAGATCATTGTTGAATGACCATTTTTATCTACAACAGAGATATTGTCTTCGCAGAAACTAATCTTGTCTCCTTCAAACTTTATATCTTTATGATTGGGATAGCCAGAATCTAAAATTACTATTTTGACTCCCTTTCCTGTACATAAATTGTTTATTCCATAAGCTGATGGAGAATAAACAACTGTAGATGATATTTTATCAATAACTTTCCTCTTCTTCTTATTAATCAAAATCTTATTTGGTGATGATTTAATACTCATATAGTTTCCTTACTAGATAATATTCATAGGCACTTTACATATCTCTCCGCTATTAAACAACTCCAACTTGGTAGATAGTGTAAATGTGTCCAGATAATAGACATACTTTCTCATTGACATTGCTAGATGGAATGTAACAAGATCATCAGTGATAATTCTTTTACATCTATTTATTTCATCCATTCTTTTAAATATATTTTTTCTATATGGAATATACCATATTTTTTTACTATCTATTTCTAAGTTGTCCAAAACATAATTTCTTATGTTTGCATTAGCTACTGACAAACCAACTTTATTGGCCTTTGTCTTGGTTCTTGGGTAGTACCTTATGTCGCAACCTTCTCCCTTCCAAGTCAAACCACTCAATATAAAATACAACTGGAATAAATTCATATCAGAAAAATCCATATCTCCAGAAAAAACCTTCTTGAACTTATCAAAATAAGAATGAAAATAAAAGCCTGTTGCATGTTTTATGGTAGGTTTAATATTAAGATCTTTAGGGAAATAAGGATACAAATTTATAAGGAGATCATATTCTCCCTCTTCTTCTGCAAATTGTCTAACATCTATTGTCCTTTTAATATCTTTATTGTATTTATTAAAATAACAAAGTTCTTTCTTTTCGACTACCCAAGTAATATTAGTATTTATATGTTGCTTCTTTATGCCTCTAATCACGCTCGTAGCAGGGATTAACTGTGATACATTTCCTAAATGACTTATAGCTATTTCCATATGTTATCCTTACAGCTTATCTATCTCGCCCATTAGTTCGCTCATCGTAGAAGCTCCACCCGCATCAGAAATGGGGCCTGCTCCTAAAATATTTATCTCTTGTGCATCTCCATGTTCTCTTCGAGATTCCAACTCTTCCCTATCGCACAATATACTTCCTATTTTTTCATCTTCTTTTCTAACTCTTTCTTCTTCTAACAATTTTCTTTCAGAAGAAGTTATTAGCTCCAATTTATTATTTTTTATTAATAATTGCAAAAGAGGCGTTTCTTTTATTCTCTGAATCAGGTCTGGAGTTAAAGGGTGGGCATCGTAATGCCCCCTAAATCTCAACATATCATCTATAGGAATAATCTCTTCTCCTGCTACGTGTATATATGTTTTCTTTTCTTGGACAAGGGGTTGAACTTTCTCAAGAGTTATCCCCATCCCTTTTATCATGTTAATAACATCTTGGACTGTAGTCTGGACAGCATTTGTTATATAAAGAATATTATTATCTCCTACATGCTCACATAATTGTTCTGCTTGTTGGAAAGGCATTCTAGTAACTCCTTTTTCTCCATACAAAGCGATTGTATTGCTATTAACATCTAAAAATAACACCATCATAATTTTTCTCCAAAATTTTAAAACCTACTATTTATTATATCGGAATAAGCATAAAAAAAATCCAAACTCCGAAGAGCATGGATTTTAAAAGTATAAATATAAAAATATAATGCTACTTATTCATTAATTTTTGGACTTTTTCTTTTATATATCCAAAAACTTTCATCCAGAATGGAGCAAAAGCAGCTCCGATAACTATTCCTATTATTAAATCCATAATTTCCCCTATATCTCTTTGCTAGACTTATTAATAATTCTCAAATCAACTCTTCTGACTTCACTTCTAAAGCCCTGAACATACGTTCTTGTTTTAAGAACAATATTATCACCAGATGTATTCTTTTTGATAGTAAATGGAGCTGTGTATAAACTAGATTTTGTTCTTACAGGATTTTTTCCATTTAAACTATAATATGTGTCTGATTTTTCGTTCCTGCCCTCTAATGCTTTTTTACCTTGGACGAGATTTGCTGTCTTTGAATACTCATTATAAGGTTTGATATTTACATATGAGTTAGCATCAAATGCGGGGTCTGGAGTCAACTCTATAACAATCTTTTCGCTAAAGACTATTTCATCTCTATTATCAACAATAATTCCATCCTGAATAATTTTCTGACTACCTATGGTGATGCTTGTGCCTCCACCAATTGATCCTGTGTCTGCATTGAAAAGATTACCAGTCAAAACAATCGTAGGAGGGTTAACCTTATTATTCCCAGGTTTATTAATTTCTATAGCCATTATATTTTCCTTTATTGTATATGTTAAATTTACACAGTTTACTATTCCAAATAATATTAAAAAATCCTTTTTTATTAACTTACTAATTCATCATCTGATGAAACATCTACAGCTTCTTTTGCTTGATATATTTCATATCTTTGAACTTGGTCAATTATATATCTTCTCCAAGCTTCTTTTGACCATTGATTATCTGTAAACTCATTTTCCATTACTGGGGCTTGAGGTGTCCCTGTATTTATCTGTGGAATAGGGAATAAGAATTTAGTTGCATCTATAAATCTTTGAACCTTTGCTTCTGGTACTGTTAGTGTTAATATTTTGTCTGCCATTTCATTTCTCCTTATGCTTGTTTTACTAATCCTAAATTTTGTAGTGCTGTTATAATATTATCTACTGTTGCTCCAGCTCCTGTTGCTAATACTGCCTGTGCTATTGGGGTGGTTCCGTAGAATCCAACTGTAAAACCATCGTGATTTAAAGCACCGTCTATCTCTATGTCGTTGAGTAACATATCATCATCACCTGTAGCTCCTATAAGTAATCGAGTTCCTGGTGTGAGAAGGTCTGGGTCAATTATTAAGTTAGCAGTATTCCAATATATAGAAGCATCTCTACCTAGACCAAACTTTAAAGGCACATTATCCATTCCTATTTCTATACTAACAGAACCTGACGTTCCACATATATTGAACATACCCCTATTGACGGTCCCACCAGCAAAGATTTCCCAATCTTTAGCAGATTGACTCCCTGCGTTATCTGTCCACATCCAATAACTGTCAGTAGAATTTTGCCATCCAAACCCTGCTCTATGTCTATTTGTGGTCTGTGTAGGAGTTCCATAACCCCAGAATTCAACGGTAACATTATCACCACCATCTCCAAGATTTGCAAACAACTCTAAGGCAGTTGGTTCATTGTTAACTTGGTTCTGGAATACTATTGCGTCACCCCTTCTAAAAATCTTAAAATCTGTTCCATCTGTAATTGTGATGCTTGTTTCAACAGCCAATTCTGCACAACTCACATCTCCAGTTACGATAAGGCTTTCAGATATTGATGTATCGGAGAAAATATTAAAATTATCAACATCGCTTGTAATAACTATATTAGTTACAGTACCTGCATTATTACGAGACCATGATTGTAATGTTATATCATTCACACATATTCCTACTGACTCGCTACTTGCAATAAAATCGTCAAGAGCTTTAAATCCTAATCCAGTATCCCAACCTATGCTTACAGGTGGAACACCACTTTCAACTGCTGTTGCAAATAATTTACCAGCGTTTACATTACCAGTACTTGTATAATCACCAGTCCCAGCAGATATATCAACGTCTGTACCTGTGATATTCCCTACATCAATGATGTTATTATTATTCATATCAAGGTTAGCATTAAGATTGATAGTTCCACCAACTGAAGGATTAGTAATATTTATATTTAAATCAGTTCCATCAAAATAAATCGAAGCATCTTGACTACCACCTATATAAAATTTACCTACATTAGTATTTAACCTTAAGTCTTCATTAATAGTAACCGTTCCTGTATCAATAATATCATTACCATCCATATCAAGATTGCCAGTCATTGGCAGATGTCCATCTCTAAATAGGAATGCATCATTTGATAGATTAATTGCTTCCTGCTCAGATATATGATAATATTCCATAACAGAAGGATTAACCGTCTGCAAATCTTCTAAATTATTATGACTATGAAGATGTAAAGAATCAGCGTTTTTTTGATCTGTTAAAATATTGTGTTGGGACTGTGCAAAATGATAATATTCATTAGCTGTCCCACCCTGTATTCCTGTTAAACTATTATGGGAATCAACACTATGGATATGTAGTAAATCAGCACTTCTGCCATCCATTAATTTTTTCAAATTATCTATAGTATATGGAGCTTCATCATCGTCATGAGCTAAAATAGTATGAATTTCATCATGAGCCTTACCTACCGCTACTTCTATAACATATCCCGTAGATGTTATATCTGATAATTGTTTTATGCTCCCATCTTTTCTAACATAATCATCTAAAAGAATTCCTTCTTCAGAAGCATCTTCGATCAACTCATTAATTTCATCAACAGTCATTATGTTACTATGAGTATGCAAACCATCAGCATCAGATGCAGGCCCACCTGTCAGAACGTCCAGCCCTGCATGGGCATGATCTAATTCAGAAAATTCATCATGAGTGTGGATATAATCAGATGACAAATAGTACAATCCTATATTAGGGCCAGAATGAATTAACTGATTGCTATAGTTTCTAAGAACAGAGGACGAACCTAAACTCTCTGCTGTGTTATTTCCTATTGCCAAAAGATCTACGGTTTCTCCTACTTTAACTATATAAGGAGTGATGATATCTGAGATCGGTAAGTTTAAAGAATAATTATTTGTAACAATCCAATTTTCTATTAGTGACATTTGCTTCTCTACTTAAACGGACATATATCTATCATATATTATATTTCTACCTAAAATGATTAAAACCTTGTTTTTTATGGCTTTTGAGAAATGGGTAAAAAAAACCGTGACTATTTATGATAACCACGGTTGGCCAATTTATGGCTTAGCTACGCCCTTTTTCAAAGACTCTCTTTATCACTTTTGAACATCAATCCTCGTTCATTTTCAAAATATTTTAGTCTTTGTTTATGCCTATATATTATAAATAACTTTTAAAAATCCTCTATAATTTTATCTCTATTTCTTCATCTTTATCATTTATAAAAGTGACCTTATCAAAAACTATCTCTGTCCCTTCCATAAATGCATCTCCTCCAAATTGGGCAGCTTCTCCCTTTTTGACATAAGCTATAGTAGCATGAGGATTATAGATAGGATGAGTTTCTTCTACATCTAATGTTCTTTTTATCTCTGCATGAAGTTTTTTGAGATCCTCACTAATAATCTCAATTTTTACTACATCGAAATCAGGAGCATTCTTGAAATAACTAACTTTTCCAAGTTTTACTTTTATAGATTTGTAATTTTTAACTATATGATTAACAGCTTCTAGGCTATTATCACAAACTCCATAGATAACAGTTATATGGGTGTCTGTTTCCCTACCCTTGCCCTCCTTGAGGTGCAAAAGGTTATATGGGATGTTATCCTTACCCCAAGACTGCATCTTCTTAGCGTGCTTCTGAGGGAGTTTAACGGCTACCCATCCACTACACTCTTTTTTTGCTTTCTTATACCAATTCATATATTACTTTTCGGCAAAAAATGATAGATACCTTTATTTTTACATAAAAAAAGAGCCGAACCTGTAGGAACGACTCTCTAGGGGCCTATAGCTGAATGGTAAAACATTCAACCGACACGTCCACCAAGTTACTAAAGGTAACTACTCTTTACCTACATGGGTGAAAAACCACATAGACGTTAGTTAAGCCAACGACTCTGGGGCTTGTACTGAACAGTATAACCTTCCAGCGCCTTCCACCATATTCCTTAAGGGAATAAATCTAACTCGTGCTTAGCATCCACTATATACACTATATCAAATAACTTTCACTTGTCAATCTTTATTTTAGAAATTGCTTCATCATTAAGAATAACAATACCAACTTCCTCATATATGATCCATCCTAACTTCCACTCTCTTCTCAATATATACTTATACCATTTCTTTAATATAAATATCTTAAAAGAATGCCATAATTTCTGCCTTGGAAGCATAGGATGCCTCTTCTTAAACCATCTAGGATATCTATTTTTAAAAAATCCGTCAGGATCATCAGCAGGAAGAACAGTAATCTCTGAACGGACAGGAAACTCTGAACGGACAGGAAACTCTCCTTCAATAATAAATTCTTCCCTATGAACGGAAGACTCATTTCCAAACTGGTTTCTTACTCTATACATATCTCCCATACCAATAAAAACTATTTTACAAGAGATATGCCCTTCCCACTCATGATCAGGGATCATATGACAATCTTCTCTCTTAAGAGTTAATGTAACTTTATCTCCTATGTCAATCATTCTATTTCTCCAAAAATTATCTATACTTCGTATCTATCTCTTTAATATTCTTCTCTAACTCAGCATACTCTTCTTGGACTTTCTGATAAAAATCTTCAGACATCTGACCACCTCTTGCATAAGCTTTTTCTAAAAACTTCATACTCATTGTAAATTTAGGATAGATCCTCTCTAACAGTTTATCTGCATTTGGAGAATCCATATACTTACCACAATAATAAAGTAAATCTAATATGCCTCTGAGCCTAGAACAATTAGAATCAAAATGTCCCATATCTCCTTTGATATTAATTTTTTTTATCTCATACTTGAAAAAGTTATACAACGTATCATTACCAAGATGGTCATGTATGCTATCACTCTGCCAAGGATTTAAACCCCATGTTCCCATTTTATTTCTCCTAAAATTAATTATATCTATATATCGACATTATTGTAAAAATATAAGAAAGAAAGGCTTACTAGTATCTTCCCTGCCAGACTGCAAACCTAAAACTACATCGTATATACAATTTTCTTGAACCTTAGACAACATGAAAGAAATATCTACTACGACAGCATCTAAATGAGGAAATTTTCTTCCCCTCATCTTATAACCAGATTCTCCACAACAAGAATTAAACGTTTCACAAAATTCTAAATAACCACTATCCGCTGTAAAATCACCATATAACCTATTAAACTCTTTAACCATAGTCACAGTCTTAG
>SDBT01006829.1_pt1 | contig 18868 bp, 8 predicted proteins | sample 2277101 | NCBI WGS metagenome assembly SDBT01 (sample SAMN10404973, study PRJNA504765) | marine sediment metagenome | isolation source: marine sediment core GS10_PC15, 103 cmbsf | place: Arctic Ocean: Southern Knipovich Ridge | collected 2010
TGGTCCAGAAATCTTGGAATATCTCCGGAAGCCTGCCCAGTTCGTCTTCTTCGACGGGCTCGCTGTTGATTAACTTTTCTAAGATAAAGATAAGGTCCGGTGGCATGTTGAACAGGTCGGTGTGGCTGTCTCTCCAGAATAGAGGTTCGTATGATCCTTTTTCTGGGAATGGGTTAACACCAACCACTCCGTCATTGAATAGGGCCTCTGATACCTCCTGAAAGACAGGGTAGAGCTCGGGGAATCTCTCGTGGAAGAGTGCCACCCAAAGATCTTGTGACGAACATAACAGCGCATTCTCGTAACAAAAAGCCTGGAAAGTGACAATACTGTCGCTATGAAGGGCCTCGGTAGCTTCGTCGATCATGATTTCCTTCCCACCGAGCTTGTACGGTGGCGCTCCAACTTCAGCAGCTATTGTCGAGATAACCTTGCTTGTCATTTTAGTTTGTAACAGCCCCTTGATCTGCGCAGTCCCACACAGACAGAGTCAAGAGTTGAGGGATGAGTTCGATTATATTGAGCATAAGTCGAATAAGGTAATATGGAGTTTTTTGGACCCAATCTGAGACAGAGACTTGGGAGTCGAAACTAAGGGCTGAAGTATGAGTTCAACCGCAAGCAAAATGCGACAAGATGGGGTGTTTTGAATTCGATCTAAGACAGGAAGTTAGAAGTCGTTATACCAGAGTTGGAAAGTTGGTGGTTCCAAGTCACTACTCTATTTACTGTTGTGAAATTCCAAGTCACCACATCGACTACCTGCTCCCAAGAAATTCCAGGCAACCGCACCGACTACTTACTGTCAGCAGTAGAAGCTCTCCCCAAGAAGTGCTGAGAAGGCACCGGTCGGTCTAACAACGATATGGGTGATTGTAACCCTCTAATACTGCGTAGTTACGCAGTAGTTGGTTGTTGGTTATGTATACGCGCTTGGGGCCAAGCACTTCCTACACTCCAGCAGAGTACAGATACTCCTGGTTCACCTCGTTGGCGATGAAGGCGGGGTCGCTCGGGAAAGCTGCGCGGTAGCCGAGGAAGTTTACCTTCTTGATCTTCTCTGGGTCAAGGTTGTCCGAGTTGTACGAGAACTGCACTATCCTCCCAGTGCTATTCCTCACACTGCTGTCGTAGCGAACAGACACGCCAGACATGAAGGCAGCTATGTCGCGACGGAGACCACCTGCGGTCGGTGTTTCGTCCGCGGTGTCTGCAAGGCCAATCCTCGCGGCCATTTGCAGGGGAAGGATCTCCTTCGCTGTTAGGCCGCTCGCAATCGAGGACATGCAATATCCGCGAGACTGGATGGACCTGTCGAACTTGGAGACACTCAGCGACGCCCTTTGGTTGTGCGACATTTGCATGCCCATGGGGCGGCCTTTCAGCATAACGAGCTGCGGCCCAAGCATGATCTTCATGACATTCCCCATGTCGCCCTTCGCCCCCGACAGGACGCCAACCATCAGATTGTTCGTCTTGGGGATCCTTTTCTTCATGTACTTTGCCATCTTCGCGCGGATGGAGTCTGTCGTTGCCACGAGGGCCGCATCGGCTCTCTTCCTGTCGAGGTCGGAGCCAATGCTGTCCTGCGAGCCCAGAACCAGGTTCGCCTCTCTCACGAGGGAGCGGTGCAGAATGTTGACCGTCTCATCCGGCGGCAGGCAGTCCTCGTAGTAGACCGTAGACGGAAAGACCTCGCCGTATCTGGTCAGAAGCATGTTGCTGGTGTCGATAAACTGCATTCCGCGCTTCGGGTCCTTCCTGTCTATCAGCATCGTGATGATGTCGAGCGCCTTCTTCTCGATCCTCCCCGTGATGAGAACGCCGTTCTTTATGATGACGTCGTTGTCGTCGAGCGAGAACTCGGCAGAGAAGTCGGCGGGAAGTGTAGACGAAAAGACACCCTTCCCCGACATGAGGGGAACATTGTGGAACGCCAGACGAGACAGGAAGTCGTTCTTCTCCAACGTGCGACTGTGGGGGATCGGATTCATTCTCGAGAAGTGCTCATCGATTGCGCTGGCCTCCTTTTCGGCGGCTGTCCTCCCTGCACGAACAATGTCGTCTGGATCTGGCGCACCTGGCACCTGCATCGCGACGTCAATCATGGAGGTAAGTTCCTTGACCTCCTTGATGCCGAGGGGTTCGGTCCTGCCTGTTAGGTTCCACGAGTGCATCGGAGCCTCGAAAGTCGCCCGCATCGTGACACCGTTGTCCTGGAAGTTGCCGATGCACGACTGGATGCTCATGAGCTCTGAAGCCTCGGCGCGGGCTTCAACAGTCTGTGGGAAGTGCAGTGTGTATTCGTCACCATCGAAATCACCCTTGTAGGGTCTTGTGTGCACGACAGACAGGCCAACGGTCGACCCGGGGACGAGCACCGCGTAGTGTGCCATTATGCTCAGCTTGTAGATTGTCGGGGCCCTGTTTACCAGGACGATGTCGCCGTCTCTGAGCTTGCGGTGGACCTTGTCACCCACACGTACTTTTGCAAGCTCCACCCGCCAGTTCTCGTCTGTGACTCTCCGCGTCATAGACGTCTTGTGCTGCGGCCCGTACTCGAGCATCTTCACCTCTCCTGTCTCGAAGAGCGCCTTTACAAAGTCCATGTTGAACGACGTGACAGTCTCAGGCGACGTGATCTCTTCCCTCCACTTGTAGGGCACCTCTATCTTGTCGATGGGCATCGTCTGCTTTGCATTCACCACAACAGCGCGCCCCACGTTGCTGACACGGTACCCGGTGACGTTCCTGCGAAACTCTCCGGACTTACCCCCGAACTTCTTCGAGAAGCCCGTGAACTCGTAGTTCCGTGACAGCTGCTGCTTCGGGCCCTCGATGATGCGGTGTGCGAGCGAGCGAATCTCTGCAACTGGGTCCACGTCCTCTTTCTTCTTCGAACCGCCGGTCGTGCGGACAAGACGCTTCTTCTTCTCCCGCTCTTCCTTCAGTATCTGGTTCTGGGCCACTATCTTGTCGTACAGCCGCCCCAGCTTGTCGTCCGAAAGGGAGGTGTCGTACCGTGTGCTTATCCTGTACATGGGCGGGAGGACAAGGATAGACCTCGTCACGTAGTTTGCGGGGCCCGACGTCGGCGAGAACCCCAGCAGGTCGAGGTCTTCTCTCGGTATGTTCTCAAATATCTCGAGGACCTTCTTCACGGTGAGCTCGACCGGCGGCTGCTTCGGCTTCATCGCGATCTCGATTGTCCCCACGCCGTCGCCCTTCACATAGACGGGGTCCTTCTTGCAGGGCTTGCTCTCCCTCTTGACGCCGAATCGTGTCTCTATGTCCCGGTCCTGCATCAGCGCCTCCTGCCTGCGGATGCAGACGTCTCCGCACTCCGCAGATATCCTCTTGAGTCGCTCCAGCGGGCGGAGGGAGGCGGTGAGGATGCCCTTGTCGTCGAGCAGCTCTCGCGTCACCTTCAGGCGGTAGCAGCTGTGGCACACGCACCGGAGGATCTCCTCTGCGAACGGCATCTTGATGGGGTCGATAAAGTACGCGCTGGGGTCTAGCTCGATCTCCCCGTGGTGCCCGGGACACTGCGTCAGGGAGAGCCCACAGTTCGAGCACACCTCAACCGCACTGGTCGCCCCCATCATGGGGTCAGATATCGTACCCTTCATTGCCTCACGTACCTCCAGGTCGCTCCTGGCACCCTTCTTCAAGTCCTCTGCCCCAGCAATCGTTCGGTTGATTCTCACGAGGTCGGGGAACCTGTCTTTGGGGTTGAAAATGTCGAGAGAATAGCCATAGACCTCGCCATCCTCGATCTTTGGGCGTGAAGACCTTCCAGTGAACCTCTCTGCGTCCTCCTGTGTGGAAAAGCGGTCTGTGACGGATCTGAGTGCAGATGTGCCTACCCGTTCATACTGATCGTTACGGTGGGCCATTCTTTTACTTCTGAGCTCCTTTCGAGTCGATTTTCCGCATTCTGGGGCGTAGAAGATGGCCGGTAGAAGAAAGTCCCGAGTGCTGCATAAGAGCACCAAAGACTTCTTCGACAGCTGTGGGGTCATTCAACGCCCGAATTGCACCAGAAACAAGATGAACAGGCAGACGAAGACATGCCTGAACTCGTCGCTATATGACGGACCAAAACAAATAACATCAGAAATACATTCTAATAAAAACAGCGGCACCTACATAAAAGAAGAAACCATGAAGCTAATTCTTATCACCATTATTCTCGCGTTTGTAATTGCTGCAAACTCGCAGGTTCTCACTTACCCTTGGTCTTCGCCAAATGGACTTGATGATTACGACAGCCATGCTGGTTCTGTCACTCAAACAAGTCCATCAGGGTGCCCCTCAGGGAATTGCCTTAAAGTGGGAAACACCAAAAAGGGAAATAATCCTTCCGTGAACGGAAATGTTATTGCTCTGTTCTCCACGTCTGGAGCTGAAGGATGCGAAATTAGATTCTATGCTCATACCAGCGGTCTTGATTCTGGTGATACTTGCATATTATCTGTTACCTTAGATGGAGGAGCAACATGGACCCCCAGATGGACTCGCTATTCCACTGATATTGATGACTGGGAATTTCAGAGTGTTATGTCTCTTCTTTCATTTGACTTCGATAACACCACATTATGCGGCATCAAATACGGACCCGGTGTAGATAACGGCAAAAGAGACTATTGTTGGATTGATTCTGCAGATATCCGTTGTTATCTTATTTAGATGAAATGACGACAAACAACATATGAATTATATTCATATGTTTCTTATATTCACATCGCTTTAACGAGGAAGAACTATTGACTCTTATATAAGCAATGGCGCAAATAACCAACCATTTCTACAAACTAATTCGCCTGTTGGTCATTCAACGCCCGAATTGCACCAGAAACAAGATAGGGGTGTGCACGGTCGGCCATATTGAGTTTTTCATTCTGAAGATTTGCTCGCGACCCTCAGAAAGGAAGAAGAGAGTTAATGTCCCAGTGGGTTCATTTTGCGCCTTCGGGCTGTCAAAAGTTAGTTAAGACGGTTTCTGCAACCGACACACTATCAAGAGCTCGAGTTCCCTTATTCCTGCCTCTCGGCCTAGGATAGTGTTGTGCTGAAATACAACAGCTATCCTTCATGTTATTGATTTCTCTATCCTCCTACGAGCAAAACCAGCCACGAAGGTATCATGTGGGCACACCTTCTTGTGCCTTTTGCGCCGTGTCGGGCGTATTTGATCTATGGCATAGATCAGTCATTCGAGCTCGTGACTCGGAGCTGGCTCTTCTTCGTCATTTTCGGCTTACCTGGCAGCTTCCTTCCTCTGCTCTTCAGTTCTTTCGGTGGCCAATGGTGGGATTCTTAGTGCATAGATCAGTCATTCGAGCTCGTGACTTCTCACTACAGTTGAAAAGCCATCAATCCAAAAAGTCTCCGAAATGTCCAATAGGATCACCAGAACACATATGTGTGATGCCTAGAGAAAAGAACTTAGTCGTTTATCTTCTATATGATAGAAGCAAAGACACATATCGCGTCCGTCTAAACATCCAAAAGGACACCATCGCCGCGATTGAGAGGAATGTATGCCTTGTAGTGATGATTACTCTCGATTACGGCCCTCATTCTCTGGAGAAAGATCGGGTAATAATTGGCCATGGCAATAGGGCATTCTATGGACAATTGGTATATTTTCCTGCACACGGCGAAGAAAAACCCGTATACGCTCAGGCTCGGGTATTCTCTGAAAAAATGAGGCCCGTGACAAAGAATGTAGGTGAAAAGGGTGTGAGCTATGGCAGTCTTCTTTGAGGAGCCCTTTGTCTCCTTGACAGCTCCGAGAAGGAGTTTGATGTCCAGTACAAAGCTATCCTTGGTGCAGGAGCCATCTCTTTTGAGCTCAAGAGCCTTCGACGTAATCAAACGGGTATCAATAGAAGTCATGGTGTTGTAGTGGTTTCCGGTGAGAAGATGACCACTAATCGTTTTTGATCCAATGATCTTCTCACCACAGTTGAAAACGAATGTCTGACCCTTCGTTCGAAAGATGGAAGGAACAACTGATCATTAGACCCATGAGAAGAGTCCCGATATTCCTGGATGACCTTAAGAATGTACTTCGGATTCATAGAGGTCTTTCTGATGTCTAGGATGTGTAAGAAGGAAGTGGTGCTTCCGGCACGCTCACAGAGTTCACCACCGCAAGTGTTTGGTGGTGAGGTCTTCGAGGACACTCATGTTCTCGACAGCCTCGACGCCCGATACATTTGTGCAAGCAATCCCAAAACGCCGCAACGAAGTCAGTGTCGAGAGCATCAAAACGCCACTAATGTCGTTCCCGTTGGGTTCCAGCCGGACCAGCTGCGCCATTCGAGACAGAGGACCAAGGGAACTGTCGTCGCGAACAGGTTCATAACATTACTCTCTCCGTCAGGGCCATCAAGATCGAAGTGACGTCTTTATCTCCGTTGAGATCCACGACCACAGCAACGTCACCAGAGGGCCCCGTCGCCTTTGTTGCTTCAAGAGCAAGAAGACTGTCGATGGTGTGCTTCTTTAGAGACTTGTCTGCTGCTTTTCTACTCTGGACGGACTTCTTGCTCCGGCCTCTTGCGACTCTTGGAAAAGAGAAGAGGTTGATGTTCCAGTGAGTTCCTTTCAGCTCGTTCGGACTAACAACAGCCTCTCAAGTCTGTTCATGTGTCCGATTCGCTACCAAGAGCTCGACCCCTACTACCGAAAGCGACTTATCGCACCTGCATAGTGTTGTGCAGGTGTACAATAGCTATCCTTCATGTTATTGATTTCTCTATCTTCCCATGAGCAAAACCAGCCAACATGAAGCTAAAACTCGAGAGTATGCTAGGAAAAATCAAACAGTATAGACGCCTAGGTAATGTCTTCTCGTCACAGAACACCTACACCCACCCAACAGAGACGGACCATGCGCAAACGCCGGCGCCTTCTGCCTGGGACGACGACCCTGACTTCTGGGAGACACTGTTCGCAAAAGCGCATCCGGGTCTCTATGGGTCCTTCAGAAAGATATCGGAGGCTTTTGTGGGCGAGAATGCCCTGGTTATCATGCCCTCGCAGTACAGGGAGCCTCAATTCTGGAGGGACCTTTACACCGATATTCTGAGCATCAGGGGACTTCCCGACAACGGGAAACTTCTTAGAGTTATTGAGAAGCTCCTGAACGGCCAGAAACTCGACAAGGGAAAGAAAAGAGGGGAGATAGCTCTTTTGTGCAGGCTTTTCGACTCGTTCTGGACGCTGCTTGTTGTCCTCGAGAACCACGAAGATGCTGGGAAGATTTTGCTCCCTCTGGTGCTGGAAGACAGTCCCTCTTTCCTGGTCTACGCAAATGACAAAGCCGTGAAGAAGCTTGCTTATGCATTAGAGACCGGAGAGATCCCTTTGTGGCACATGAGGAACGATAGTCTCATGTTGATCCTCCAGGACGAGAGGATGGCGCCGAGTGTCTGCACAAGAGAGAAGATGCTAGTCTTCTCCTCGTACAAAGGATATCCAAAGATCGTCCAGCTTCTTCTCGACGACCCCAAGGTCGATCCGGGCTGTGAGTATCAGGGGCGGAAGAACGCCGCTCTTCTGGAGGCCGTAAGGAAAGGAAACACTGACATTGTCCGTCTCCTCCTTGTAGACGGAAGGGCCGACCCCACTGCCGAAGACAACCACTGCGTGGAGATGGCTGCAGCAGAGGGGCATGCGGGGGTTCTTCGCCTTCTTCTCGATGACTCCAGGGTCGACCCCGCTGCCCGGGACAACTCCGCAATACGCGAGGCTTCTTCGCGCGGGCACACTGGAGCTCTTCGTATTCTCATGAAGGATGCCAGAGTCGATGTTCAGAAAGTCGCGCTTGAGACTGCATCGAAGAACGAGCACTTGGAGACGGTTCGTCTTATTCTCAGGGACGGAAGGGTTGATCCAAGCCGCAAAAGGAACAGGGCGACCAGATGGGCTTCAGTGAATGGTCGCACAAAGATGACCCGCCTACTTCTCGAAGATCCTCGGGTCGAGTTAACTGCCGAAGAGAACACCGAGATCATGGGAGCAAGACTTCGGAAGATGGGCATGTGAACAGGGAGCAAGACTCCCGAAGATGGGCATGTGAACAGGGAGCAAGACTTCGGAAGATGGGCATGTGAACAGGGAGCAAGACTTCGGAAGATGGGCATGTGAACAGGGTCACCAGTGTGCAAGAGCTGTTGACCTTCCGATGAGAGAGAACACGATCATTAAGGTCTAGAAGAGAAGACTCAGTTGTGGCTGGGCAAGGTGCAAGGGAACACGGACTCTCTGAGTCCTGAATGTATGTAATACATACAAACAAGTGAAAGAAACTGCAGAGCGTCTTTGTTTCCTTTCTCCTCAACTTATCACGACCTTTTCGGTCCCGCTAGTCCCGATAGGTAGTTCAGAACGACGTTGTGCCATGGTGCAGGGTCGTCACTTGGAATGCCGTCGCCCCTCCCGTCTTCTGCAGCCAGTTTTCCGAACAGAGACAGGAAGTCATCGCGTGCGAATGACGGGTCGGTTTTACCCGATGAGATCTTCGAGCAGATGTATATCACAGACAGACCTAGGCTTACGCTCTCTCCGCGGACTGTAACACTTTCCTGCAGTGGGTCGTACGAAAGGCCCTCGTAGAAGGACGTGGAGGCTTCTTTTCTATCCCAGGGGATGAGAAGCGGGAAAACCATGACAAGCGATACACGCCGTGGCCGTGGTGTCAACACAGATGTGCATTCATCTCTGACAGTTATAAGCCTGAAGCATCCCTCTGGCGCACCTGTCAAGCACCAGGATCCCTTGTCGTTGAATGAGAGCGTCGGTGCCCTCCATTCCACAAGACCGCCTGGGCTTTTGTCGACCAGGTCTGGCTCGAGGTGGACCGCCAGGTACTCTGCGATGTCTTTTGACGGATTGTCCGCCCACCTAAGCCCCAGGTCTCTTCTTTCGCTCCTTCGTGCCGATGTCCGACAGAGAAGCGAGAAGTCGGAGTTCAATGCACCCGAATCCATCCTTTTGATGTCGTGCATCTTCCTGGGCTATGTGAGTCGGAGGTCAGAGATTATTGCTCTTTAGTGGAAGTTAGCGATTTGGTCGAAGTCGCAGGTCGAAGTCGCAGGTCGAAGTCGCCAACCAAAGCGAAGATAAGGCTTCTAGCTAGTACTTGTCACGCTTGAGACCTCGTGGTCCCTTACTTGTTGGTTCTATTACATAGAACTTCTTGTTACTGCGCGGGCTACGCACCCGAGGGGTGATCGAGCACGCAAGCTACTACCCTTTCTTCATGAACACTCATAGCGCGGATTTAGGCACCAGCGTAGTCCTGGGCGGTGTATGGGACCGCGCCCTTCCTAGATAGATAGTCCTCGTGCTCCTCTGGACTGAGAGAAACAACCGCAAAAATCTGGCCGACAGGATACGAGAACGTGTGTGATGAGCAGCGGACGGAAGTACCATCGGACCAGGCAAAGTTACTTGATATCCCGCCATCGAGATTGATTGCGTTCTTCGCACCCCTAGAAGCGGCGAATTCTGCGAGTTCACTCAGTGTCATGCCCTCAGTTTCGTGCCCAGGGGTGCCTTCGTTGGCGTTCCTCGCACCGTCAACAACCACAACCTCGAATACATCGTCCTCATATAGGAGAAGAGCGGTCCGCGGATTTCCCTGTGCGGCGTGAACAAGCTCTCCCGGTTCTATTTCCGTACATAGCCTGGTCCACACTCCGTCTATCTTCCGGTACTCTTCATTTTCCTCATCCAACGACTCCTCTGACTCTTCCGACTCCACCAAACCCTCTGAATCCTCCGATCCTCCTAACGTAGCCAAGGGTTCGTCTTTTCGCTGTGTCTGTGCGCATGAGAACACAGATACAGGGTCGCTCCCTTCCATGCCCATTTCAAGGAAATCCTCAGCCTCCTCATCAACATCATCCTCGTCGGTCACTTCGCCCAAGGTCACTTCGTCCTGCATCGCGACTAAGGCACGTGCGATATGCCGCGTTGTGCGGGTGCGTGCGAGTACGTCCTCACCGAAAACCACTCTACCATTCTTCACAAGCACAGGCCCGGCGGGGATGACGTCGGGGGCCAGCTCGCGGATGACAGTGGGTGCCGAATGGTTGTCGAACTCAGTGACACCCACCAGCTGGGTCTCGCCGAGAGGAGGAGGGGCTGTATCGATCTCAAGAGCGTGAGTGTCAGTCACAACCACGCTACCAAAGAATTCGCGATAGAGCTCAGGGATCGCGTCCGGGAGCCCCTTGGGCGTCAGGAAGCCGAGGAGAGAGAACGCATACTTCACCGAAAAGTAGCCCCCGTTGAACGCAAGCCCAGGGCGACCTTCGATGAAGTCCCCCGGGTCGATCTTGCAGCACGCAGTGACGAGCTCAAAACCGGCCTCTCGGGCGCTCCGAAGATCTACACGTGCAATGTGCACGCCGGGAAGGGGGTCACTCACTACCAACCAGGGCATGTCGACTGCTAACGAGCTTATATCTGCAAAGGGATGGGGGTAACGAGTGAGGACACCGGGAGGGTGAAGACCTACTTCTCTCTGGGCACGCAATGGCTTGCGCGGTACCTTTTTGAGCGACTGGACTCGGAAGCCAGCGCGTTTGGCGAGCTCGACCAGGCGGACTTCGTCAAGAGGGAGCATCCCTGCCGAGAATGTCTCTTTCGGGCGGGTTGCGTCGTAGTGGGGGGCCAGACGCTCTAACACTTCCATGATGACATCCTCCATGCCACCTTCTGTTGGCCAGTCCGATGTGTCTATCCCGAGGAAGAGACGCAGCAGAAAGTAGTAGTCCTCTGGGGTTTCGAACTCGATGTCGGCGAGAGAGACGGCAAGACTGGGGCCAAGAAACATCGCGGTGTCGGCCCCGTACGAGAAGGCCCCGCTCCTCGCAATGCCGAAGTCGAAGAGCGAGTTGATGATGTAGTCGTCCGTTTCAGCGCGAGAGAGGCCGAAGTCTCCTATTTTGGCTGCAAAGTTGGTGCTTAGGGTGACACTTGCCCCCGGAAGCTTGATGACCAGTTTCTTTTTCTTCCCAAGGTCCTTGACGAACATATTTCCCATGTGCAGGTCTCGATGCACGAAGCCAAGCGACTGCTGCGCCTCGCACAATCCCGCGAGAACCTGCAACACCAGCGAATAGAGGGTTTCCGTGTTAAAGATGAACTCTTCGAAGCTATTGTTGGGTCCCCCCAGCGGTTCGTAGGCGGGCATGATCATGTTAGTTGTTTTCTCGTTGACACGCGTTATTCTGTTGAAATACCTGCTCTCGAAGTAGAAGATCGGGGTGATGAAGGCATCGGCGCCGGCGCTGTCGGCAAGCAGTGCACCCACCAGCATCTCGTGGTACCACATCTGCGACGAGAGGATGGATTTGGCAAGAACCCTCTTTCTTATGTTGACGGACTGTTCGTGCATCATTATGTCCCCTTCGTATCGGTCACGGCGCTGTATCTTTATGGCGATGGACGGCTGGTCCCCGGCCTCAAGGCCAAGAAATCCCATCACGTTTTTGCGTGGGGTGAATATCCCGACGCGTCCGAACGCTCCGCTGTGGGATACGCCGGCCTCTGTTTCGTGGAGATCTACCTCAGCAGAGAGCTCGGCGAGCCCACCCAGGGTCCTTTCTTGGGCTGCGGAAAGATGCACATCCGGAAAATCAGCGCCGTTCTTCAGGAATTTAAGAGCTTCAGCGGGACGCATTTTAGCGAAAGACGGCAGCTTCCACTTTTCTTCGATGCTGGGGTCGATCATGTTCTTCTGGTATGGATAGACTCTTCATATTACTGCTCACCATTACTGCTCACCATTACTGCTCACCATTAGGCGTACCGGTTACTTCCCTCCGGCACTTAGCCTACGCAGTACTCCAAAGGCTATCTTTCCTGGCATTTCACATACTGAAGATGGTGGGTAGCGATAGAGCAGATAAATCTTCACTGCGCTGATATCCTTGACATCCGGGACTTTCACAGAGACAATAAGGCCTTGTCTTCACCTGATCGCCTCTGGATAGATCTTTTCAGCATCACTGTGTCATTTGTTAGTTCTATGTGATAGAACTTCTTGTTACTGCGTACTCACCCTACTGGTTAGCTTGGTGCTGGCGAACTTGGTACTCTGCCCACTTCAGCGATAGAGAAACCTCGAAGTCTTCCTCAAGGAAACTAAGGAATGATCCATCTGCGAAGTCGGGAGCTCCACAGAATGCGATATACGCCTTTGAGTACACGGTTTCCCTGTTGTTGGACGAGAACGCTGGGTATGCACGCATCAGGTCATCTTCTTCCCATCCGTTCAACTTCACCACTACTGACCAGTCTTCAGCATCGAAGGCCCAGGAAGTGGTGAAGACGAGATGGGAAGAAGTTTTTCCTTGTGAGTCGTTGATGATTCTCCACGATACTCCCAACATTTTCGATAATGACTAGACCTGCATAGATTTTCGGCGTCTTGATGGGGTGTCCCCTGATGGTATTGCGAGGTGGTTGATAACTGCGAACTAGTTGGCCACCAAAGGAGCAAGATAGAGTGTTTTTAACTTGATCTGTGGTAGCCACGTGCTCGCTTTAGGTATCGCAGCTGCTTTTCATTAGATATCTATGTTCCCTTTACTCACATGCCACTTACTCACATGCCCCTGGAGCTCCGAGACTTTCTCTCTTGCAGCCAGAAACGGGAACATGAAAGTCCTAATATGGTTGAGAGAGAAGAAATGCCCCTTTGATAGATTTGCCTGCGCGCGCGGCTGCTGGTGGTCGATTAACTGTCCTGAAGTGGCTGAGGAGTGGGCCATCTCCATGTCCTTGGGATGAGAGTACTTGCGAATATGCAGCCAAGAACGGGCACTCTGAGCTCCTGAAGTGGGCAATAGAGAACGGTTGTCCCTGTCCATCCGATATCACCACAACACTGACAAAAAAGTAATGAATGAATATGTGGGAAATTGAACGTCGTACCAATGTTGACACGAACACTTCCGACTTCTAAGAGTTCTGCGGCTTGCCTCTCCCTTCGAAAATACAACCACTCAACATTTCCTGACTTGAGTTCTGCTGGTAGCTGCACAAGCTTCTCTGGATCTTAATTCACTCTGTCTCAACCCTTCCCAGTTGAGACACAGAAGTAGAGTAGTGGCTGAAGCTTACTACCCAGACTTCGACATTCATATGTCACTATAACATATCTATACGGCGGACTTATGAGAAGAGTGTCGACATTCGGGGACAGCCGCGTAGCTCGCGCAGTTGGGGTGTAGGTGCACGATAGTGGAGTGCGCACCCGCTTTTGCAGAGGTGTGTCTTTGGTAGGTTCCAGTGGATGACATGACAAGAGAACTGGGGAATTATGGGACAGAAGTTGAACTCGAAGAGTTCAACTATCACTTTACTGGCGTCTCGAAGGGATGTGTGTACTACTACCTAAAGGTGTTGCGAAGCACTGCGCAAGCAACATACCGTTTGTGCACGTACCCGAAGGGGAGTAAGGTGAGACGCACTCCATAAAAGGGACCTTCTGCACACTAAGGCTCTCATCACTCTCAAAAACACCTTCCCATCTCGAAAAGGATGACCAGCCAAAAGTATCAACTAGAGGAGTACAGGGAGGAGTTCGCTCTTTTGAAAGCAAAGATGAAAGAAATGAGGAGCGAATTGTATATGTTGGGACTTAGCGAGTCCGATCCTGAATATATTAGGTTAAAGACCGCTATTCTCTTTCTGGGCGAAAGACGGACCATCGTAAGGCTGAAGATCAATTACAGAGTCAGGAAGAAGGAGAGCGTTAGAGCCTACAAAACAGGTAGAGTCGACAGAAATGCCATAATAGAGGGCTTCAAAAAAGACAAAGAGGGATCTGATGCTGAAATCGCAGAGATAAGGGTGGAAATTTGCCTAGAGAGAGCAAAGGCTGTTACAGGCAAGAGAAGGGCATCTATCATCAGCCTGGAAGAAAAGCTTAAGGTTAGCATAGCGAAGAAGAAGAAGATCTCTAGGAAGATCTGCTATCACAGGGCTAAATTACCACCAAGTCAATAACGCGCGATCGGAGAAAACAACCCCAACCTGCCTGTAAAACAGACAGTAAGAAGGAACATTGACAAGGAACATTAACAGTAACATCATGGCACTTCGGAGAGATACCATTCTCAAGGGGGCGCGTGACGAGATCGAACTGCAGACTGGCCCTCCAGTCGAAGATGTCGGTCGGGGGTTGAAGCAGTTCGGCACCAGTAAGAGGTGCTTTGCGGTCGACAACGTGGCGCAGCTGGCCAAAATGACATGGAAAGCATTCAGTGGTGGGGTTGATGGCATAGAACCAGAATTCAGACCCATTGTGCATCTCTCAGTCCCGCAGAAATTCAGGATGAGAATAAAAATCACTGAAGACCTGCTCGCAGTGATGCAAAGCAACAACAGGACGATGGGTGAGACCTTCATCCTAGACACACAGAAGAAAGCCATGATGGCACTCCTTGCGCTGCTCACCCTCTCAATACACACTTCACTCAAAGCCCGCAACACACCACACTTGGCGACCGTTGAAGTCTTTGCAAGGAAAAGTGTACGCTGTTTCAGTATAGTAGAATCAGAAGTACTTAGCATGACCGATGTCGTGCTCTGCGGTTACCTCTTCGAGAACACAAAGGCCGTCAAACTCTTCCAGAAGGATGTGATCAGCAACTTCATCATAACACCTACATGCTTCAAGCAGGACACGTGGTTCTGTGAGAGACTCCCCGAGCTATTCCCGATGGCCGTATACGAGCAATGCGCTGCTTCGGCTCTGCCATACCTTCAGTGCTACACTCCAAGAGACCAGATATACTTCATAAACAACAAAGGTGTACCATTCATCGGCTTTCTGTGCGATCCAGAGGGGCGCACAGACCCTAAAAACTACGAGAAGGTCTTGCTGGAATCTCTCTGGTCGATGGACATGAATACAGCAAAAAATGCAACAATTGTGGACATGAGGGCACTGAAGAACATAACGATACCCCAAAGGGTGTTAACACTGGACGTGGACAAGCAAGAGCTGGAGCGCTCTCTAATGCGCGAGTATGCTGTAACTTCAGTTCGCAACATGCCTTTCACGTTAGAGAGAACACACACAAGGGAGTTTTGGAAACTGGTAACTCATAACAAGAGCTGGCATTGCCATGTCTGCAACAAGCAACACACTAACAGCACATTCTTGAACATCAGAAAGGACGGAAGATTGTACATCGGGTGCAAGAGCGCCCCCAGCGGTCAGAAGACGAAGTACATAGGCCTGCTGGATAGGGGACTGAACGTGACAGAGAAAAAGATAGAGATGAAGATAGAGCACTTCATGTCGGAGCTCCTAGGCGGGAAAGAGCTTCCGTTCGACCTCATGCCCAGCAACGGGGGGAGAGTCTTCTTCGTCAACCTCTGGAAGGATATGAAGTGCCCGCTCTGCAAGAAGACGCACACACACAGAGATACTCTTTTTGTCACACACGCAATCGACACCGGCGCGTTCTTCCTGAAATGCAAGAACGCACAAGCCATGAAGAAGCCATTCCTCCACCTTGGCTACCTCTACACCAGAGAAGAGACGAGGCTAGTCGCTCTGGCGGATGAGAAGTTCGCCAGGCAGCACGTGTTGTCGGACACTCCGTTTCCAGACAGTATGGACAAGGAGAAGAAGAGAGTCTTCCTTGCCATGTACAAGGGCAAGGGTGGGTGCTTCTCCATCAAGACATACAATAGCAAATACCTGAAGAGGCTTGCGCCAAAGGACGACGGCGGACCTTTGAAAGTCGACACCCTCGTCGTCCAGTCCGCATGCGGGACCGGGAAGACACATAACGTAGTGCTGCTGTTGTTAGAAGCCCGAGCGAGAGATAAGAGGCTGTACCACGAAATGTCGATCGGTTACGTAGACACAAAGCCGACAAGGTGTTCCAAGCGCACCAGAGACTTATTTGGCTACACAACAAAGGAAGCAGCCTTCACAAAGCTGGATATAATAAGGTTTTTCGCAGACGGTGAGAAAGCGGCCCCCTATGCGACCGCCAGCCTATTTTCGATATCAGGGGCTCCGAAGAAGGCTGTTCCTCTTCAAGTATTCGCAATGAGTCCAAAGAAGGCCGATGACGAGTTTCTAGACTTCTTCGACGGAAGGATCGACGATCTCCACGAGGAGGACTTCGAGTGCGATGTTTCTGGCGAAGACCCTTTAGTGGCAGGTGGAGTCGAGCAGGAGGTCTCCGAAGACCCGTTCGCGGCTAATGGGTCGCTCCTCGGTCTGCTGCAGGGAGATGAGTACATCGGGCCCAAGTCGCTCGAAAAGATCAGCAAGGCCCTGGACGGTACATATACCGACATAGAGCCGTCTGTACTTTGGATAAGCACTCGCAGGACGTATGCAAGGGGTGTGCACGCCCAATACAAGAATATCCTGCCGAACTTCACCCTCTACCTGGATGAGGAAGGCTGTATAGACCAGGAGAGGGTTATCATCAGCGTTGAGTCACTTATCAAGTGTATCCGAGACACTGCGTTCGAGTACATCATTCTCGATGAGATTACGAGCGTGTTCGAACAGTTCTACTCTCCGCATCTGAGGCAGTCCGACCTGACAAGGATGAAGTTCGACCAGCTCCTGGCCAGTGCGAAGAACGTGATCTGCATGGATGCAAACATAACGTCTGAGTCCCTTTACAGGATTTCTAGACTGCGGAAAGGTAAGGGACCCATGCACTTTGTAGATAACACATACAAGCGAAAGATAGGCCACACCGCGATATATTACGAGAAGCTCATTGATCTGGAGCGCGAGCTCGGGAAGAGCCTGATGAGGGGAGAGCGGGCCCACGTAGTGTCAGCATCAAAGAAGAAGGCGCATGTTCTCGCCGAGATGTTCAAGGAGCACAAGCCATTGCTCGTCACAAGCGAAACAAATACAAAAGAGACAAAGGATGTCATGGAAAACATCAACCAGTCGATACACCAGTACGGAATGCTGATCCACACAAGCTCGATCACCGTGGGCCTGGACATCTCCGAAAAATGGGCCTACGCCTGCTACGTCATTGCAGATCCCAGGGTCGTTCCTTCCCGCATCTGCATTCAGATGCTCAATAGGGTACGCGAAGTAGAAGGAATGGTGCTCCACTGGCACGTGGTGAAGTATCGCTGCGACAAACCCGTGGAGATCCCTCTCATCTTCGCATCTCTCAGGGAGAGCTTCATTGCGTCGGGTGAGATGCGAAACCTGATCATCGCCGAGTTTGGGACACGCAAGACTCAAGTAGACGACGTCTTCGACCTGAACGATCCATGGCTCGTGTCTTACCTCTACAGGGTGCAGACGGAGAACCTGAAGCTCATGTGCCACCGCGAGATGCTCGAATGGCGACTCCAAGAAGAAGGGTACACCATGGTCAGCTTCAAGGGTGAAGGGACCGAAGAAGAAACAAAGGATGCCAAAGATAGGCAGAAGGAAGCCGCAGTCGAGGTCGAGGAAGAGGTCATTCGGGCATTGGCTGCCTCCGATTGGATTAATATCGATGGGGTGACTGACAGTGAGCTGGAGACTGACAGTTCACCGAAACTAGAGCTCAGTGATGAGTGGGGAGATGATGAGAATGGCGCTCCACTCGATAAGAAGTCTCACTATGATCTACTGGTCCGCGAGTACAGATCTGGAGTCATTGGACGGTCTGATAGGTGGTTGCTCCGTAAGACCAACATCATGAAGGTGATTAAGCCTGGACGGAGGAAAGAGATTCACAGAGACGGGAAGCTTCTCTACGAGTTGGAGAAGGCGTTCAAGCTGACCAAGCAACTGAAGCGCATACTGGCTGGGATTGACGAGCTGATTAAGAAAGAGACTGAGCGTTTCGCGGAGAACCCAAGCGTGGAGATGTATCTCAGCGACAACAACCTGAAACTGGCAGTGATTGTCTACATCTCACAGCTATTAGGTCTGAGTGACCCGACTGAGGAGAAAGAGGTCGCCAGGGCGAGCAGGAAGCTAAGTGAAGAGGAAAAGAAGGTGAAGACCCCCACTGAAGTACGCATTGCCGAGGGAAGTCTGGAATCTTGCGTGGACTGGATCACACTGCACCAACCCTTCATTTCGGGACTCTTTGGGCTTAACTGGAGAACAAGCTTTGACAGATTGAAAGCCAACACCCGGAATCGGAGTCTGCAGAGCCTCTTTTCTTTCGGGGTTGGGAATCGGCTGGATTTCAAGTCGGAAAGGACGATAAAGGGAGTAAGAGTCAAGATAGTGAAGAATAAGTGCAAATTAAACGAACTGAAGAGATATTTCGCATAGAGTCCACCGAAACAACATGGGTTAGGTGTCCCACCGAAAACGACACTCTTGGGCATAACTGGAGAAATAAGCGCGCCCCCGGGAAGATGGTGTATTTCCCCAGTGTCCACCCAGTGTGTCGTTATGGTGGGTACCCCCAGTAACCAGGCAAGATTTCATCCCTCTAATAAACTACTCCTGCCTGGTTACTGGGGGTACCCACCATAACGATACTCTTGGTGACACCATCGCAATTAGCCCCATTTCCATGATGATGGTGTATTTCTCCAGCTCTGCCTGAAAGGTCAACCTATTGGGCGCGCCCTAATAAGAGAACTTGTCTTAGCATGACTATCTCTCAAGCACGGCCAACTGCTCAAGAACTGTTCCTTGTGGGAAAACACTGAAGAGGCTTGTTGGTGTTCGCGATTCTTGTGTCAAAGGCTGACCGGCTGAGTGACCGCTCATGACTGTACAGGTTGTGCGAAAATACTGAGAGTCTCTCAGTACACGATAGTGAAGGGCTCGGAGAAGGGAGAACCGATGTTCGGGACCATCGAAATCAACGGGGTGACCAGA
>SDBT01006830.1_pt1 | contig 18867 bp, 48 predicted proteins | sample 2277101 | NCBI WGS metagenome assembly SDBT01 (sample SAMN10404973, study PRJNA504765) | marine sediment metagenome | isolation source: marine sediment core GS10_PC15, 103 cmbsf | place: Arctic Ocean: Southern Knipovich Ridge | collected 2010
TTGATGATGATGGAGATGGGGCTGATATCAGCGAAGCCGAATACACCGGCTTGCAGATGAGAGGGAGAGAAGAACGTATTGCTTCTGATCTCCATGATGGCTTTCCATGCCGCGTTGTCGGGATGGGTGGAAATGTTCCAATTGAGCGGACGTAAGCCTGAACCGTCGGAGCAACCTTCACCGGGGATGAGCTGTCCGGTAGCAGGGTCAATAACACCGATTTCACGGGCAAGGGTCTTTTGGCTTTCTGCACCCCAGCGGAATTCACGGAGAATCCAGCTATCTCGCCACACCTTGAGTGCCTGACCATCTTTGTCGTACACGACGGAGCGATCCACTCTGCTGCGGGCGATACCAAGGTATTTGTTATGCTCTAGAGCGGGGAAATGCATTTCCTTACCCTCATTCCAGTTCTTTGCCAGAATGTCGGCGAGCTTACCCCAGACAATGATGTCATACCGTGTGCCGTCCTCTTTGCCTCTGGTGTTGAGGATAAAGGGAGCAGACAGTCTGGCGTTGACTTTCTTGCCTTGAGCATTGATGTGCGCCATGGTATACGACATACGGATGTCGGGGTTGGTACCAAGGCGTGCTCCAATCATTTGTGCTGTGATAGCACCCTTTTGTCGTTCTGCCATAATTAACCTTTCCCCTTGCGGGAACTACATAGATCTACATAACGTTATGTTGTGATGCTGACAATACCCCGTTGGTATCGTCCTCATCGCCGACGGATATCGAGAAAATATCGATTAACGAAATATCGATAATACCGGCATTCGACATATCGTCATCATCGGTTATCGAGAAAATGTCGGCTTCCGATATCGGATCGACATCGCCTTCCGGCTTCAGCATTATATCAGCCGGACGGTCGTGAGTGAAGTCCCAAGCGACGAAGACCCTGCTTCTGATCGACATGTGTGGTTTAGACACCGTCCAGAACACAAACCCCGTCTCCATGCGTACACGGATGAACGGGGTCTGTGTATCCACGACGATGCCTTTGAACAGCCGCATTAACCTGTCTTGAGGGTGAGTTGACCGTTCTTGATATCACCAACATACTTGCGAGGATCATTTTGCGGAACCCGATCATCACCGTTAATGATATAAGCCAGTTTATCACCACTCTGCGCCTTCATGGCGGTATCGGTGTACTTGCCGTTCTTTATCTTATAGGGATTTTGCGGCACGAATACCCTTTTCAGCGCCTCACCTGTATTGACGTTGAGATAAAGATTGAAACAGGGGATGTTCTTGGGTCTTGTAGTACCGGGATCAACCCCTGTGGCGATCCATCCACGAATCATCCCGTCTGCCGGTATCTTGGACAGTTGACCTGTCCCAGCGTGTGTGCTGCGATACTGGTAGATGAGTTGATCGATGCCGGGGATGTCTGCTATGCTGAAGCCGCCTTGCACGGCTTGACGTACATCACGGTGGAACCCGTCTGTGCACAATGTGCCAGTCGTGTCTTGTAGAATAGCAGCCGCCAGCGGCATTTGCCAGCCGCACTTGTCGAAGCAGAAGTGGTATAAGCGCATGTATACTTCACGGATCATGGCGCTCATCTGCTCACCTGTGAGAGCGTGAGGTGGAAGGTTGGTGTCCAGTACTTCAATGCGTCTGTTATGGACGTGGGTGTTTTGCGCATGGTCGTATGACTGTTGCCATGGTTGACCATGAGCGACGGGAGTACCTGTTGCAGGCAGTGGGGGAGTAGGTAGTACAGCGGCAGGTATTGTGCCCATACCGGCAGTAGCCATGATTTTCCCACAACCGGCACAAAACATAGCGCCAATTGCTGCGGGTTGACCACATTTGGAGCAGAATGCGTCCGATACGACAACAGGTGGGATCTGTGAAACAAGTAGTGGAGCGGCAGCCACCATTGGTGCACCAGCACCATGGCTAATGTGGACAGAGGGCTCCATTCCGTCAACCATGCCATCTTCGCCAAGCAGATGTTGGAGTGCTTCGTCTTCCCAGCCAACCTTGAGATTCAGGTCATCCGGTTCAACGTCGCCAATCGCTTCACCCTCTACAGCAGGTGCAGCGGCAGCCACTACAGCAGCGGCACCAGCCTCATCGACAATAACGACAGTCTCTGCAGTAGGTGCAGCCAGCAGCGGGATAGCGTACTTCGCAATGGACTGTGGAACGATTTCGTCCCATGACTTGTCTTTGCGATTGACGTCGAATGCACCACGAAGATAATCACGGAAGCTCTCCACGAGGACATCAGCGCCCTCATCAAGATACAGATACTTCTCGTCGTGCATTTCGTTCTGCCGCACTGCCCACGTCTCCGCGCCATTGGAGATGGCGTCAATGAATAACTGCATGTACCGTGTGCCGAAGAACGGTTCTTCAGCCATAGGTGAGGGTTCGATATCGAAGTTAAGACCGATGTCTTCCAGCTCCTCTTTAGCAGCAGTTTCAGCCATGTCTTCCCGCTCATCTGCAGTCATCGCAGTGGCTGCTACCTCATCTGTGAGGAAGCACTTGCCATGCAGTAGCTCATGGAACAGGGAGAGAAGCATGTTGTGCCACAAGTGAGCTCTGATGGACAAGCAGTGCTCATCACGTTTAATCAGCTTAACAGCGCTATCCCAGTGCTGACCAATGTTGATGACGGCTGTCTTGCGAGAGAAGCTGTATATCCCGTACCTGTCTTTGGGTTGATCAACACTGAACAGCAGCGTCTCAACTCCCCATGGCTCACGTGTCATGACATGATTCACAATATCGACGAACTTGGGACTCAACAGCTGAGTGCCATGAACATCGACGTTGCCCATAACAACACGGTTAGTGTCAAGGAGCTCAATGAATTGTGCCTCTGACATGAGCTCTACCTTTGCCTTTTGTTGCGTTTCTTTTGCCATAAGTTGCTCCTTTCGTACGGCTATTTTGGCACCTATGAAGAACGACCACGCTAAGATCAAGATGCCGACGAATAATGCTCCGGGGTTCATAAGCGTCTCCTTTCACGATGAAAAGATGACTGTGTTCGATGATCGGATATCGAGAAAATATCGAATATCGAAAAATCGAATATCGGATATCGAGAAAATATCGATATTCAATGTCGTTCCAACCATACCAATGACGTTTCAACCCGCCACGTGATTTTTAATCGGTTATCGAGAAAAAACCACACCGCAGGTGTGTGACTCCCATGCGGGAATGGAGAAAGTTCCAAAAGTGAACAACAGAACCGGGCTGTTAAGCGCTGGTTCCGGTTCATGGAACTTGTCTCAAAATACTGGTGAGAGTTGTGACACAACACCAAACGATACAGTGGTGCGGTGTCGTTGTACCAGCAGGCCAATCCCACTGGTTTAAAGTTCGGGAGAGACCGGCTATCACCTCGGTCTCTCCCAGAGCTTTAAGGTTTACTTCTTGGTGTACTTCTTGGTGTAGGTGCACTGCTTCTTGACATCAGGATTATACCTGTTGAGGCAGATGACGATGAACTTGTCTGCTTTCTTAGCACCAAGTAGTGAAGCATCCAGACACTTCGGGCACTTGCGTGTGTCCACACTCTTGCCTTTGGTCTGCATGGTGTAGCCAGACTTCTCGCACTGCTCCGCCACCTTAAGCATCATTGCACCCTTGATGGTAGGGACACGTGCTTTAGTCTGCGGCGTAGTAGGCGGTGCTGCCACCTTGGCAGGAGATGATGGTACCACCTTGGCAGCAGCTGGAGGAGATAATAGTGAAGCGTCATATGCAGCGACAGCTGCTTTGTACCTAAGCTTGCTCTTTTCTGAAGTATCACCTCTACCACCAATCTCCTCCCAGCCTTCGCCGTTCCTGAGCAGCCAGGATAACAGGTGTACATACTGTGAAGGGTAGCGGTAGCTGTATGCACGTTTCCTGTAGGTAGCAACGTCGAATCCATAGTACCGGATTTTAGTGGTGTCAAAGGATACGAGGATACTTGTCTTGTTGTTTTGTCTCGTAGGATTGTCAAAAGTGATTTTTGGATTTTGATTTAACTCTAAAATGGATACCATGATTGTACCTCCTTTGGGTTAATGATATTGATGTCGCGGCTTTGAAAGCCAAATAGGGGCTGTTAAGCGCTGGTCCTGGAACTGGTAAGTTTCTTACCAATCATTGCTGATTGATAAGATGCCAGTCTTAAACCAGCATCACCATTGACACTGGTTTAAAGTTCGGGAAGGGGCCGAAGCCCCCTCCCAATTAAAGTGTTAAAATGTATCCAGGGTTATCGTTAAAGCCAGTTGGACAATGGGATGGGCGATGACTCAAAAATCTGTTTGGATCGTCTTTCCATCCCCCTGCTCCATGAGTATGTTTGTTATGACAATAGGGGCAGTCATCAACAACCCAAGTTCTGTTTTTGGGCGGGAATTCTTCTAATCTAACCTTTGCCTCCAAACACCCATCTATATGTATGGAATTTATTCTACTGAATTCCACACACAGTTGAACAAGCTCATCAGGAACAGTTCTACTGTCATGGTAGTCTTTCATACAGATATCTATCCATGCACCTACAGCATCAAGTAATTTTATCATAGTACATTCTCCTTCCAAGGGGGACCGAAGTCCCCCTCCAGTTAATCTATCATCATGAAGTTAGTCCGATGTTCCATGTGCAGACGTCCCAATAGGTTTTGTCCAGGGATGTGGATGCATCTGGCGCAGGTACAATTGCCCCAGTCGTTATCATGCCATTTGTTCCCTTCGACCAGTTGTTTAGGGTGTGTAGCACATAGATTACGGATTAACTGCGGATTGGTGGTGTACTTCAGATACAACACATGACGCATGACGTGTACTCTGAATGGGGCACCATTGTACTCCTGCGTCCACTCACCACGTAGTTTTATCTTACGTCCATTGTAGCCGTACTTACCACCAGCTCTCTTAGCCATCCAGGGTTTCTCAAGCATGGATATCCATACTCTATCTTCCAAGTTCAACGTCTTATACGCTACGAACAGGTGCTCACTCGATGGGTAGATGAGTGTCTCCCATCGTAGTGGCACTGTAAGCATATAGAAGTTGCTCAGAAAATGATACTTCCCTCTGAACTCACTAATCATGGATATCACCTCCTTTTGGATATCTGCTGCAAGGTTTGCCTTCAGGTACAGTACCATTTATGTGAATGCAATTTCCTTGTACGAAGTGCCAACAATACTCACCATCAAACGGGCATTTATCAGCATCTTCTTCCGCAATGTTTTTGTAAAAGTCCTCCCACTTCTTACCTTCGCCGGGAGTGCAACCTTTGTTGTGTAGAATGCCCAGTGGATCAGGTGAGCTAGCACCACAGTTATTACATGCATACATGACAAGGCCGGTTTCCGTGCAGCTGATATCTGTTATCTCGTTGTCACGGTCGATACACATTGTTATCCACCTCCTTTCATTTGGATCTAATTTTACCCAACTTAATCTCACCGAGTTTAACTTGAGATAATGCTACAGCAAATCCATTAAGCCATTCAGCTCTTTTGTAAGTCATTATCCCATGACAACCCAATTTAGCACCACGCAAGAAAGCTATCACCTGCATAGCGTGAACAAGTCCTTTTCCTTTTCCATATCCACCACCTATACAGCTGATGATAAAGCTTGTATCCCATATGGCGCAATTAAAATCAATACCCAAAGCTTTAGCGTTTTCAAAGTCGCTTTGGTCTTCCTCAATGTACCCACAACTAATGAGGGCTTCAGCATCTCTAATGGTCATAGTATTACCTCCTTTCAGACCACCCATGCCAACCATTGTGCATGGTGCTCTGGGCGCGCTAAGTTATATACTGTTGTGAAGTACATTGATGCAATCGAAATTGCTGTCCCTGTACCTCCTGTGTTGCGTGTGCGACTGCCATGGTCCACACAACCATCAGCTGTCCAACAAATGAGGAGGTCAGAGGGTTCGTTAAGATTAGGTCCTAACACCTGGAAAGCGTTCCTACCATGCAGACGCCTACCCCAGTCCTGCATGTAGTTCCATCCACCATGGTAGCGCTCAGCTATAGCCATGGCCTCTGGTGTAGCATGCTTGGCGTAGTATATCTGCTTCAATGTAGCACCCTTCTCGAATGCTGTATCAGCACCTACTGCCCCGCCCGAGCGTAAAGTACCTCCCATTGTTGAATACTTAAAGGCAATACGCTCCATGAGTGTAAGGATGTCAAGTGGAGTAGCTCTAGCACCAACACCAGTGTACGTGTGGTTCTGGTTTAGCATCCATAGCAGACATCTTTTAATAACATCACCATGGCATGGGTTGGGCGCGCATACACACACCAGATTGATGGTTTTACCTTGTAGTAGTAATCCATACAACCGCCCAAGTTCGTTATGTATGGCCCCAGGTATGGGCAATGTCTCCCACAGGTGTGTTTCGAACGCTTTAACCCTTTGCTCAAGGGTCATATCCGTCCTGTTGTAGAACGGATTACCCAGTATAGCACGATGGCTCTGCATGATATCCGAAACGGTGCCCTTAGGCAGTGTATTAACGTCAGTTGTATGCCGGTTAATTACGTTAATTTGATACATACTGTCTATCACCTCCTTTCAGTTGTTTCATTATACGTTCTTTTGCGTCTTTACCGTCCACGGAGTACGCCTTAGCCAGGTCCATAGGTGTAATTGGGATAATTCGAGGTTCGAATGTATCCATTACCCATTGTAGCTCCTGTTTGGGTATGTAATGTAGTTCCTCAGTGTTAGAATCATACCTCACAGGTAGATCATTGTATATACCTGTCCATACAGGGTACTTATCTCCGTTGGATTTGGGATTATCAATCATACCCAGCATCCTTTCTGCCATCATGGCGTTCTCATCCTGTAAGTACTCAGGTATAGGTGTGCCTTGAGGCTTAAACATCCATTCTGGTGATATCATAGCTCTCTGTAGTGCTATCTTAAGACCAGCGAACTCAGGAGCTATGTGGTATGACATGATTGCGCATACATGTGTCCAGCTCTTACCCTCTGTATGTTTAAGCATATCAGTTTGAGGTACATCAAGGATATACGCACCATCAGCTACCACCACACGGTGTGTTATAGTACCCTTGAGTGTGGGGGACATTGCCAGTATCTCAACAATCTGTGTTGTGTGGCCAAAGCGTTCAGCCTCACGTGCGCACAGAGTGCTGGTGTAATCACATATACCTGTTGATGCATCAATGTCCAGTGTTTTGCCTACCTCTGCCCAGGGCAGTGGAAATGAAATGTTCATTATTCCTCCTTTGTTATAGTGCGGGTATGAATGCGTTTTGTGGGCCGTAAGCGCGTTGTACCTGCTCAGGGAAGCACGTTAATCAGCCGTTATTGGCTGAGTGCCCTACAGTAGGGCAACCACTGCCTTGTAGGCCAATGGTTTAAAATTCGGGATAGTGCAGGCCCCCATGTGAAACAGGGGCCTGCACTATCCAAGGTTAAATCTTACATTTCCTACATCGTCCGCTTAATTGGTAGCGGTTCTTTAATCGTGTTTTCTTAAGTTGCATTTCTTTAACATGAAAGAACCTACCACACCCCGCGCACCAGAATTTGAGCTTATCTAGATTGGTGTTTACATGCTCTATCACAGCAATCCTTATTATAGCATCATCCCCTGCAATTGTAGTTAATACGCAAGCTTTAATGTCTGGATGCATAGTATCACCTCCTTCCTTTCTTTAATAATCGTAATCGTACAACCTCTTGTCTCAGGTGTTTCACCTCTCTTAATTCATCACGTTTTTGTTTTAACTTCTTAATCTTTTGTTTTAGGCAGTAATTGGGTTCTGCAAAACGTTTTACACGTGCTCTGTCATCACGCTCGCCTACCTGCCATATAATGAGTAATACAATAATGACGATAAGCCCAGCTCCCATAGCCGCTTCTGGACGTATCAAATAAGTCATGCCCCATACCTCACCTGCTGTTAGAGCGCACCATACTAAGAAGGCTAAAGCACCCATTAGTAACCATTCCATAAGTTGTTTCCTCCTTTCAATGTGTATGGGGTAGGGAGTGTTCCCCGACACTCCCCACCCCTCCTATCTGAATTTAGATGCGTATAGGCCATCACCTCCTTTCTGTGTTAGCCTTATTATACATCATCTCCGGGTAATACATCTTCGATGAAGTCATCAACATCGTTAGATGTGAGAGGACTATCAAAGAGACCGTGGCTTACCCCCTTGTGTAGCTTTTCAGGGGAATCTTCTTTATTCCCTTCCAGGTCAGAGTGTTCTCTTGTATCCCCGTCTCCCAGTGGGCCTCTATCACTCATGTTATCACCTCCTTTTTTTTCGCTATTTCAGCGTTTATTTCAGCCATTTCCTTCTTCCAAGCCTCAATGCAGTATGTGTGTGGGTGAATCTCATCATCTCCGCCAAGGAAAGCCCTAACACCAGGTGTGTCCTTCCAGATATGCTCACCACAGTGCATACACTTCCTTGGGAACTCATCACGCTCTAACCAAGGTCCTTCGTAAGAACGCCTGTGAGGGAACTGGTGGGCGGTGGGGTCTACAACCTCATTCTTTTCATTAATGCACCAAGCATGTCCGCCGAAATGACTGGACACACCTATCACTCTGAGCTCAGGGAATTCCTTTGCCATGTTGTCTGCTTTAGATAAACACCACTGCTGACAGTCTACAGATACATGTTTGTTTATCCATTGTTGGTATGCAGGGTTGTTTGGTTCAACATATCCTTTCTGTGTCATGAAACACCTCCTTGTTGATGTCGCGGCTTTGAAAGTCAAATAGGGGCTGTTGAGCGCTGGTCCTGGAACTGGTAAGTTTGTTATCAGTCATCATTGACTTACCAGTCAACAACGACTGATGATTGTCCTGTTTAAACCAATGGGGTTATTCCCACTGGTTTAAAGTTCGGGAGGGGGTTAGCCCCCTCCCACGAACTCTATTCATCAAGCATCTGTTTCAGTGTGAGGTCAGCTATATGCCTCAATAATTCGTGCGATGATACAACCAATAACTATAATTATCAGCACACCGGTCACGAATTTCATAAGTGCCACCATCAAAATCACCTCCTTTCTTAAGTTAATGGTCTAAAGTTCGGGAGGGGGGCGACCCCGCTCCCCCTCCCTTTCCTATCTGCTTAATACTCTACTTACTTATAGGCATCACCTCCTTTAGTTGTATGCCATAAAGATTAACATTCCAGTTAACACCAATACCGCACCTACCAACATGATGGTGTCCTTGACAGCAATCCGCTGTCTCCAGCGAGGGTCAGCCATAAACGTACTATAACTGTCCCTTTTCCATACGGACATAGTCGTCAATTGCGACATCAGTGTCTCCACTGTCAGCCTGTAAAGCCTTCTTAATCAGCGGAACTATCCGCGTAGCGCCAATTAAATTACAAGGACAATCACTGTTTACCTTACCACATACATCATAGTAAATACAATCTTCAATTTTATGCAACAATGGTATCACCTCCTTTCATGATTTAGTTAATAGTTTAAAGTTCGGGAGGGGGTCGCCCCCCTCCCTATCCTTAAATCAATGATAATTTCTAACCCTCCTTCGTTAAGATTGTACCTATTACATGTTTCAAATCTCCAAAGGCTACAGGTTTAGTGAGGCACATCAACCCCCCTGGGATAGGACGGGGATGCCCAGTCAATATTATCACTTTCGTAGCAGGCCTTATGTTTAAAATTGCCTCTACCAGCTCCAACCCTGACAACTCAGGCATATCCAAATCAGTAATAACAAGGTCAAACCTGTATGGGGACATGGAAAATACCCCAAGAGCCACGGCAGGGTTAGTATAACCACTAACCACGTATCCCATAGCCTCTAACATGTGTGTTATAATATCAATTATACTCTGATCGTCGTCAACAACTAGTACGTGATGCATAATATCCTCCTTTCAATGTGTATGGGGTAGGGAGTGTTCCCCGACACTCCCCACCCCTCCTATCTGGAACCCTATTTACATAGGCATCACCTCCTTTGATAGGTATGGTTAACTGAGTTAGTCGTCAGGGAGACTATCCTCTAACTCAGAGTCCAATTCGTCATCATCCATGTTAATGAACTCATCGAATGGTCCTGGATGTGACGTACTGCCAGCCGCTGTGTCCGGGCGCTTCCCTTCACTGTGCTCTCCGTCTATCATCTCACGGCTGAGCCCATCAGGAAGGCCGTTTCCTTTACCCATGTAGTACCTCCTTATCAGAAGGTTTATTCACTGCTTTTTGTACGGTGGCATAACCGCTTTTTCTTCTTCTCCTTCTCCTTTGCCCTGTGCCGTGTGACGTAAAAGTGTGCAGCCGTTATCGTTACTGCAAGGAATACCATCCCTACAACAACGGTAAACGGACTGAGAACCAAGATTGCAACAAATGCAACTACAATCCATCCCCACCCGGGCCTGGAAGTATAGTAAATACTATCTTCAATTTTATTTAACAATAGTATCACCTCCTTTCATATTATAGTTTAGTTATTATAAGTTAAGTGGCTTTACTTACACAGTCAGGACACAGGTTGTATTTCCAAATTCGAATGCACACACCCCAGGCCAGGTTCGTTAAAACAAATTGGACATGTCGTCATATTAATACCTCCTTTAGTTGTAGAAATAAATGTAAAAAAATGACAAAAGTAAGAGGGTGGCCCCTATAAAGATAAATTAACAAATGTAAATGACTCATTGTATGTTACTACCCTGTCACTATATTTGGGTGGTGATTTTTACTACGACCATGATGTTTTTTCAATAAAAACAGAAAAAAGTTGTATTTTGCCCTTGACAAATGAAAATTAGTGTTTATAGTATAGTAGTATAGAACCACATAGTAATAGAAACTCAATAGTAGCACAACCATAGTAAAGGAGAACCACCATGGATAAACCAAAAGGCCTATTATTCGTAGCAGCCTGCATAATCGTAGGTACATGGCTCTCTACCATGTTATTTCTTGTTGGTAAACTAATAATAGATAATGTGATACTCAAATGAAATGTCCCAGATGTAATACCAATTCTACTACTGGGTCTTATATAAAGGCTCTACTAAAATGGACGAGAGGTGAATGATATGACAGAAGACAAATTAGACAAACTTTTCGAAAGCATCGCAACAAAAAGCATGTCCATCTTGGACAAAATACTAGATCGTCTGGATAAGAAATTGGATGATGAGGAATTCATGAAGAAGATTGAAAAACACATAGACGTGAAAGTAGATAAATAATATGGCTCCTTACTGTAATAGATGTAAAAAACCATTTGACATAGAGGAAAATCAATATGACGGGTTACACTGGTCCTGTCTGACTTATGACGAACGGCAGTATATTACTAGAATGGAACAATGTAGACACAAGGAAACATACACAGCCAAAATATGTGCAGACTGTAGTATAATAGTAAAATAGGAGGTTCAATTCTTATGAAAGATTGGCATATATTTAGTAGTAAAAACCCAGACAGCTATATGATGTTAGGATTGCTAAACACACTACAAAATAATAGTACTATTAGTAAAAAGGAAAGAGACTCGATATACAGCTTAGGATATTGTATAGAAGAGATTGGTAAGGTTAAAGACGCTAAAAAGGTTCAAGCGTTGTTAAAAGACCTAATTGAGAAAATCAACACAACTGACCCTGATTTGGATCAAGATGACTAACGTGGAATGGGAAATAGCAAAAGAACTTGCTAATAAATATCAAATCACGGTAGCAATTGCTGCAGTAATAATAGGATTCATTAGTGCAGTAGTTTGTGCTATCACAGCTGGTTGGTTCTTGTGGAAAGAATACGGAAGGAAAGGAAGAAATGACAATAAGAAAACCAACACCAGTCCCAAAAGGCATCGTTAAACCGATAGCGCCTCCTCCGCCGCCGCCAAAACGTGGTGTTATAGAAGTGAGGGTAAAATGGACTGGTTAATAAGCTTCATATATGGAATTTCAACAGGAGACTTAAAATCCTGGAGTATATTTTTTATTATCGTGTTGTTGACTACTATACCCTGGTTTATATATTTTGCAACACATTAAGGAGTGAACATGACCAGAGATAAATTCGTAGAGAAAGAAATAAAGCGTACCGAAAGAACATGGTCACATCATTTATTGCTATTGGCGTTAGTAGTAAATATAGTAGTACTATGGAAATCAGAACCCATAGTAGTAAGTATATTTATAATAGGTGTTGCACTAGGAGTGATGTCTGGTTATAAGTTTGCATTTGATAGAATCAGAAAGAGACAAAACAAATATCGACATATGTCTACAAGTGAAAGAAGAAAAACATGTGATTGTGCAACTCACTGTCCAATTTGTGAATAAGGAGGATAGAATGGTTAAAGGACCACCTAAACCAAGACCAACACCTGCCCCTCGGCCGGGGAGAAAAAAAATTAAAAAAGGGAGAAAACAAATGATTACACTAGGAAGAACTTACAAAGACAAGATCACAGGATTTAAAGGTGTTGCAACAGGATTTGCTGCATACATTTCAGGATGCAATCAAGTATTACTAGCACCCCCAGCAGGTCAAGATGGTGGTATAATTGAGTCACAATGGTATGATGAACAGAGATTAATCCAAGTAGGTAAGAAGATTATAACACTTGATAATACCAAAACACCAGGATTTGATAAGGCAGCACCAAAGAGGTAATAATATCAATAATAGTAGTAGGTATACTAATATACCACAATATCAGGGATAAATAATGATAAAAGCCATATTAGCAACAATAGGAGTAATATTATTATTCACCTTTATAATAATAGACCAGATAAGAATATATAAGAGGAGGAAAAAAATGGGTGTGTTAGCGTGTGATAGATATTGTTGTAAAAACATAATGTGTGATAGATTATCTCATGAGTATGGTTATATTTGTAATGAGTGTTTTGAAGAGTTAGTTGAAAGTAATATTAATCCAGATAATATGAACTTTGATATACAAGGTACGATAGAAGACTTCATGAATTCTACAAAAAGAAGTTATGACAAACATGCTAAAGATTATGCTTTAGAATTCTTCAGTAAATTCTTTCCACATACTAAGAGGTAATGACAATGGAATGGTGGCATTTCGGTATAGCATTAATAATATTAATCTGGATCAGTAATCCAGGAGATTTTTGGAATGGGTAATATACTAGCTATAATAGGACTAATAATATTATTTGGAACTATAATAGTAAACCAGATAATGATGCATCGTGAGAAGAAAAAATGATGAACTTAGAATGGTGGCAAGTATTAATGATAGTAATGGCATTTATTATATTGCTAAGACCAAGAGGATAATATGAAGAAGATAATAATAATAGTATTAACATTTATATTACTGTACACTAGTAATGCAACTGCTGGTATGAAAGAAATAGAAGCTATCAGAAAAGAAATCGGAGAAAAAGCTTTAATAATCCCAGTATCAGATAATAACTGCAGCCATATCTATATTGTGAAACGAAAAGATGGTTCTATATGGACATATTCTTCTAATGCAGGACTTAGAAACACTATGGTTGTAAGAAAAGCTTTAATCTTTAAACCAGACAAAGATGTACATCATTAGGAGGTAATATGGCATTCATAGTCAGTAAAAAATTTGATTGGCAGGAAGACTTAAAGAATTATAAATTTTATACTGTAGGAGGCGGAGGACTAGCCAGTAATTACATTGCTTACAAAACACTATCATGGAAAGGCTGGTTAAGAAGAATACTGAGAATAAGGAAACCAAAAAATGACAGTTAAACTAATAATAAATGATATAACAATAGAAATAACAGATGAAGAACATTTAGTACTATTAGAAGTCCAAGATGTATTAGGGCATAAGACGTTAGATGAGACTATTACAGTTATACTAAAAGACTACATTGAGAAAAACTGGGCAAACACGCCAGAGGAGGTAGGAGATGACAGAAAGACTTTATAGTCCTACTGACAAGCTTGACGAAAGCAACCCACCGAAAAGCAATAGTTATCCCGCGCCGGGAGAAGTTTGGAGAGACACAGAATTGTTTTTGGGTGTATTGAATAACATAAGGGAAGATTGTCAGGCTATAATGGATAGCAGGGGAGAAACTACTACTGAAGCCAAGACTAACGCTTTATCGTTGCAGATTGCGGCGCTTGGTATATCTATATTGATTAGGGAAAATAATTTTTGGAAAGAAGAATGTGATTGTGCAACCCATTGCCCTATTTGTGAGTAGGTTGTAAAAATAAGTAAGAGGAGGTTAAGGAGAAATGACTTATACAGAACATATGAAAAATAATTTTAAGGTAGGGGCCAAACTGGCCATTCTGTCTATATTTCATTTTTTGCATGGAGTGATTAGGACAGAGAAGACAAGTCATAAATACTGGGGGATTGAATAATATGCCTGGATACGGAAATTCAATGGGAGCAATATCTTTTTGTGGGCGCACGACTGTGTCAAGAGATACAAATTCGGATAATATAATAAAACCACCAAAACCAAAAGGACTGGTAAAACCATCTAGAGAGAGAAAACCCCGTGAGAAGGGCAGAAGGCGTTGGAGAAAAAAATACTGGGGGATAGAATAATGGCTCAACGAGGCAATAGCTTTGATTCTCCTGACAGAGGTTTTTGCGTGTATCCAGAATATCCAAGTAGTCGGGAAAGAATACAATATAAATGTAATCATTGTTTAAAAATAACTGAAGATAAGGCCCGCCGAGCAGGAGACACAAAGATATTCCGCCTTAATGGACGCAAATGCAGATGTGCTGTTGGATATTTGAGAGTTATACATGAAAATATTAAATCATAAATACTGGGGGATAAAATAAGCATGAATGCATATAGAAAATGCAAGACAATAAAAAAATGTGCGGAGGCTATTTATTGGCCTTCTGTTTCTGCGGGGGTAAAAACTTGGAAACTTAGAAATCTGTCAGGTTGTAGATTTGCAAATATAAAAACAGGAAAATGTATCTTACGTAAAAAAGATTTAGCAGTACCTCTTTGTAAAAATGAAATTACTACGTGGGAATATGGAGCAGGAGAAATGGGTGGAACTAATAGCTGCAAAATATTAATAAAGACATATAAAAATAAAAACAAGTCATAAACATTGGAGGATAAAATAATGGCAAGACCTATGAATAGTATTTATGATGGTACTCCAAGGCCAGGAAAGTTTAATATTTGGGGGACCAAAAAGGAAGCAGACGCGCTGAAAGCGGCGGCAAAACGCCTGCAAAGATTAAACAGCACACACAGTAAAAAAGCAAAATTGTATTTTGCGGGTAAATGTAAAAAGTGCCCACATACTGATTATAAGCGTAGCTATGTTTATGGTGGAGAAAACAAGGTATGTGATATTTGGAAAAGAAACGATTGTCCTCATAGATTTATACTATTAAAGGGGGTAGGCTGATGAACAGATGGGATCCAACGCCCGAACAAAAGAAATGGAGGACTGTATTCTGTGGACATTGTGATAGAAAAGATTGTGGCCGTCACTATAAGAATAAAGAAAAATACCCGTGGAGATACTATAAAGGACATGGCACTATGGGGTTACGTGGATATGATGGTTGTTGTGATTATGAGAGTCCCCGCGAAACAAAGAGGATAGTAGAAAAACACTCAAAAAGAACTAAAGCTAAAAAACAAATAAAAGTACTTGAAGATAAAATATGTGTATTGGAAAAATATATATATGAGTTATAAATATTGGGGAATAGAATAATAGAATAGGGAGGTATATTATGTCATTTTGGAGAAGTGCATATCACGGATATTCCAGCAGTCAGTTTTCAGCAAATGTAGAAGCACAGGCACGTAAAGCCGGGAGTTTATGTCCTTATCGTTTTAAAAAGCGGCCTAACAAAAGTACAAAATGCAAAGGATGTTTGAGAAAAAATAAGAATAAATGTATTGCTGATACAGGTGTGGCTGTTGTGGGCCCAATTGGTTCAGCATCATTAGGGCACTGCCTTGGTGTAAAATAGTATAAACAAGTCGTAAATATTGGGGGATAGAATAATGAATATATTTTGTGATAACGATAAGTGTAGGGATAATTTTTATTCCTTCGTCTCTGAAAAAAATGGCTGTGATAGACCAGGGATTAATATAAAAAATGGTAGATGCATCTCATTTAGAAAGAAAGAAACTAAAAAGAAGTCAAAGAAGATACCAAAAGGTTTATTATTACCGATGCGCTAAAGGGGATATTATAATGGAAAAGAGTAAAATAACTATTTGTAAGTTTTGTAGTGGAAAGGCAGAATGTGGTGTTAGAAAGGCTGGTTATTCTGAAATGACAGATAGAGGAAGAATTAAGAGAAGTTGGATAGAACAATATTCTAGATGTCTTGAACCTAACTGTGGACGGGAAGAAACCTTTAGAACAAAGAATCATACAGAAAAAGACATTAGTTATCATTCAAATGAAGAACGAAGAGTCTATAATTTATAAAGGAGGAAACTATGAGAAATACATCATGTAGAAAGATAGATTGCGAACATTGGGAAAAATTAAGAGAAGAGAAAGTAGTATTGTATTGTGTAGCATGTAGACATTTTCAAAAACAAGAGAGTTATAAAAGAATAAAAAGGGAGGGATAATTATGTGTGGAGAATTTACTAATGATGACCAAGAAGAGTATGTTCATGAGGATTACGGTGAAATAATGGCTAGAAGAGATGAGTGTAAGACTAACGAAGAATCAGATAAAGAATATGCTGAAAGACATAGAGTGTGGTAAGGAGGAAGATTATGTGTGGAGGATTAGATGGCCCCTCAGCGGGCGATAAGTATGAAAGATCAAGCGCGTATTACAGACCAGTTAGAAGATCTCGTAAAAAACAGGCCGGCGGAATGAAGAAGAAGTGTGCGTGTGGACAGATTAATCCAACTAATACAGAATGTTGGAAGTGCGGTAAACCAAATCATTATTCAAAGGTTTAGGAGGAAGTATGTTAATTAAACCACCTTGTAATAAAAAGTGTATTCGCAGAGGGCTGTGGACTGATGAGATGCCTTTTATAATTGATACTGAGCATTCCAGGAGACAGATTACTACAATGTTCATATGTATGTCCTGTATTCACTTTGTGAAAGCAGATAATTTTTTTTATGGTGAAGAGGAGTGGCCAAGAGAATGACAATTACACCTGAAATGGGAGAACGGATTGTAGGTATAGTATTATGTAGTATAGTATTATCACCTATCATATGTTTAGTATCATGTCTATTAGTACAAGACAAAAACCAACCACTAGGTAAGTATACTGCTTATGAAGTAGAGAAAGCCAGTGGTGATTGGTTTAGGGTGGATACATGATAGTTAATGTAAAAATAGTTGAGCGTGGGGAGTTTATATTTGTTAAAGAGGTAGATGCTTTTAATTATAACCCTTATACACAGGATTGGGTGCATCTTAGTGAGTTGAAGCCTTTTTGGCATGGAAAGTTACCCCATATGGTTATGGCGGACCATCAACGATATATTAAAGAGTTATTTGCGACCATGTCGGATGTATGCTATATTTTTATTGGTTATGATAGAACTAACGGTGCCCTTATAATATCTAAAAAACTAGTATTTGAGGGTACAACTCAAGAGGAGTGGTAAGATGACAATTACACCTGAAACAGGAGTGTGCCCCCATTGTGAAAGTAATAATATTATTGAGAAAGAATCTGAGCATATGAATTGGTATGAATTATATGTTTATTGTGATGATTGTAACAGAACAATATTTTACGGTTGGAAACCGAAGGAGTGGCAAAATGGATAAATTTTTAAAATATTTTTTACAGTTTGGTGTGATGTTTGGTGATTTGGCGTTAATTGCTGCTGGCAGTTATGGTATTTACTTGGTTATTACAATTCCAAGTATATCATTTAAGATTATTATTACTTTGCTAATGCTAGGGGCGTATGGCACCTGGAAAGACCAAGGTGGTTTCATGGCATGGAGGAAAGCAGACAGAAAGAATTTTTCTGAAGGTTATGATAAAATCATGAAGGAAGGTCGGAGTGGCTAATACTGAAGAACTACAAGATGAATTATATTATACCGTGCTCGTGCCAAAAAATCTAAACGGATTAAGCCTACATGAACTGGAAATTATATATGAAGAATCTGTGGAAGCATTAGAATGTTTTCTTCGGTTTGATATTTTTGGTAAATATAAACGAGGACAACATTTAAAGGTGATAAAATCATGAAGGAAGGTAGAAATGATTAAAGAAGATGTTTGTAAAATGGATTGTGAATTTAAAAAAGTACTTGAGAGTCCAGATGAAAATATGGATTTTTATACACTAGCATTGTCACAATGTGCCTTGTGCATACATTCTGAAAAAAAGAATTGTTTCAGCCCCAGAGAAGAGGAAGTAATACCTACTTCAATTTGGGGTAAGTTGTGGAAAGTTTTTAAGGAGCATTGTGTAAGGGGGAGTGGATGAAAAAGAAAAGGAAAAAGTGTCCTAATTGCGGTTCCATTAAAAAACCCATTAAAAGAGGAACACCTTGTGGAGAATCATTCACTGTCTGTCCTAGGTGCAATCAAATGAGAACAGCTACTTGGTTAAGGAGGAAAGGATGAAAAAGAAAAAATCAAGTCCATATTATTGCAGTTGTAAGAAGCCAAAATTAGAAGTAGAACAGATTGGAAACTCAATTTATTATAAATGTACAAAATGTAACAAAATGAACTTGAAATCAGTTCCAGGTATTAGATTTTATCCCTAAGGAGGAAAAATGAGCAAAGATCGTATAAAAGGATTTTTAATTGGAGATCCTATAGACATAACTTGTACCAAAAATCAAGGTAAGTTGTTAAGAGCTAAATTAGCGGAT
>SDBT01006831.1_pt1 | contig 18867 bp, 25 predicted proteins | sample 2277101 | NCBI WGS metagenome assembly SDBT01 (sample SAMN10404973, study PRJNA504765) | marine sediment metagenome | isolation source: marine sediment core GS10_PC15, 103 cmbsf | place: Arctic Ocean: Southern Knipovich Ridge | collected 2010
CGGCCGCGTTCGTTCCTGACGTCTCGTCAAGTCCCCACGTGAACAGCGGCTCAGTCGCTTTCAGGTTGAGGATCCTCTCAACGTACGTTTGGTACTTGCGCTGAGAGAATGAGCCGTCCTGCATGAACACCATCTGCCCGGGCTGCAGTGCAGTCGCAGCGGGTCGAGTGGTCTCGATACGTCCTGGAAAGCCGCGGAGATACCCTGGGATGCTGGTGACTTCATTGGAACTCGAGGAGACATTGCCCCACTTGTCGACCGCCAGGATCCTGAAGAAGTACGGCGTCTCCTGGTCGAGACCGTTTCGCCGGTACCTGTTCGCTTGCGTGCGCTGGACCAGCGTGGACGGACCAGGCGTGAACGCCGCTGTCAGCGACTGATGGACTTCGAAGTAGTGCACGGGGATGTCGATCGGGTCGTCCCACTGGATCTGGATCCCGTGATCGAGAACATCGAGAGTCGCAACGGGCGTCAGCGGGATCTTGTCACGGATGACGTCACCGATCCCAGGGATCTGGAATCGTCGCCTCCACCACAGCCGGCCCATCGACGGCTTGATCTGAAATCCAAACTCAGTTTCGGATCGTCCACTCGCGACGTCGACCGAGAGTTTGACCGACTGAACAGCCAGGAGCTGGCTCGTGGAGAAGTGGATCTTGTCTGCGGGGAATGTGTAGTAGTCGCCCAACTCCGAGAACGGAAAGTATCTCAGGATCACGGATCCGATCAGGTCCGGGTCCTTCATGTCAGCCAGCGCGGCGTTGGCCAGCCGTGTCGCTTCCGTCAGTGTGTTGATTGGCGAGCTTTGCGCCTCTGCGATCCCTGCCCACCTCAGACCATACAACGCGATCGAGGTCGCATCGCTGACGGTGACCTCCTGCAGCGTCGTGATGTCGGTCGGGTCTGTGTAGAATGAGACCGTGATCTTGTTCCGGATGTCATCGCTATTCCGCTGGAAGTTGTTGAAGCGGATGATCTCACCGAGCGCGAACGTCCGGAGTGATGACGGCGTGCGGTCCGGCTCGTAGAGCGTCAACTGGTATTCGCCGGCCGACTGACGCCAACGGTATCGACACTCCCACCCGATCGCGCCTGCAGCCTGACGGCATGCTGCGAGAACGTTCTGTTTGCTGACCTCCCAGGGTCCGGGGATCACGAAGCCTGGAGTGGTCGGCGTGAAGAGAGTTGTCGGGCCCGGAGTCCAGTTGTCCAGGATATCCTGCATGATGTCTTCAACGTTGCCGCCTGCGATCACATGGTCGGAGTCTGTGCTGGATCCGTAGGACTCCACGTTCTCAATGAAAATCGTGTGTTCGTTCTGACCTCCGCGGCCCTCCATGACGAGCTCGCTTCCCTCGAGCCCGCTCTGCTCAGAGAGCCGACCCGTCTTGCCCTCGAACACCTTGTCGTCATCAACGAAGGTGACCGCTGTGATCCCGAGCGGAAGGTTGCGCGTGCGGATGATGAGGTCCCGTGACACGTCCAGTAGTAGACCGGGCGACCCACCAGAATCGAGGTTCAGCTTAGAAGCTGCGTCCAGTGGAGCCAGGTTGAGCAGGAACTCCTTCGAGTGAAAGACGATGCGTGCATTGGTGCTCTCGTTGTCCGCGCTCCTCGTCACGGTGAACGACTTCACCCAGTTCCGACCTTCGAAGTTGGTCAGGTCCTGGAGGACCCCATCCATGTCTTCGATCTGCACACTGACCGCGGTGTGGTACTCCTGTCGGGTCAGCAGCTCGTCTTGCTCGGTGGAGATGTTGCGCAACTATCCGCGCCATCCTGTGAGTTTAACGAAACCCTCCCATTCGCAGTCTGCGTGAGCACAGATGATCGACGGTGAGATCTCGCCCTCTTTGCTGACCTGGTGTGTGAGGGACCCGACCGCACCTTCCTTGCCACACCCCGGGCAGTGGAAGGACGCGAACAGCGCGCCCCGTGTTCCCTTCACCAACGGAAGCCAGCGCTCCTGGTTGATCGACACATGGACGCCGGTGTCGTGCTGATGCTCACTCGTTTTTAGGAAGACTTCTTTCATGGTGCGGTTCTAATTCGACACCCTGACGTCAGCCTCCGTAATGCCGCCGGCGGTCTGTGAACTCACGGGCTGGGCATCGTCGGCAGGCCTTCAGAGTCTTTGTGCACCCTCCGTTGCGCGTGTTCCAAGTGTAGTGCCTCCAGTCATGGAGGTCCACCGAACACATCAGAGGTCCCCAGAATCCCAGCCAGCCGGCCTTAAACCTCTTCCAATACGAAATCAATGACCTGACCTCCTTCTTCCCAAGCCGCAGCGGCCTGGTCCTGAAACGGTCGCCACTGAATCTTGCCAACCCGCGGCTTCACGATGAGGTCTTCACCGTCGACCATCGCCCCGTTCGCGATCAACGCCGGCGGATTCGACCACGCCTGTGCCACCACGCCCCACTGGCCCGTCAGCCACTCCGACGGCGACTGGAATGGAAGGATCACGAGATCATCCAGGGTGAACCCGCTGACGAGATCTCCGACGATCACGCTGCCAGCAGAGACAGTGACCTCAGGGAACGGACCCGCGACAACCACACCGTCTTCGTACAGGGTCGTCGCCACGCCGTCGAACACTCGAGCCCGATGCACATAGCCACCACCCGGGTTGACGTGCCACATCACTGTGAACTTCGTCGGCAGTTCAGCTGCGTACGTCAGCCGATCCGCTGCGGTCAGCGTCAAATGGGATCCGCCGAACTTGTCGCCACCCGCTGTGATAACTGGAGCTCCGGTCACTGCGCCCGGGAGTCCCTTCCCATCCGTGAAGAAGTCCGCATCCCAGCTGGCGTGGAAACCGTTCAGCGTCGCATTGAGCAGACGCTTCAGCGCCTCTGCATTGACCTGGACCTGCGGCGTCGTCCTGAACGAGAAGATCGACTTAGTATCCTCTGCGTTGTCACGAAGGGACGCGTCCAATGTGCGACCGCTCGCGCCCAGCGGTGTCAGCGTTTGATCACCGGCCTTGGTCGATAGCGGGATTGTGAGTTCGTTCAGCGTCAGGAACGGCATCAGCGGAATCCTCGTTGCGTCGCAAACGGGTTCATCAGTCCGGACGTTCCGTTCGCCAACAGACCTTCACGCTCCATGGTCTCAACGACCTTCCGGGTCACTGCGTCCGGATCCGTGATTCCGTGGAAGTGGATGTGCAACCCTCGAGCCGACGTCGCTGCACCTGTGACCGTGCCGAACTCGTCATCACCACCGCCGGCACCCGGGAGATCGGATCCCTTGCCACGGAGTCCGCCCGGTAGATTCGCTCCGCCTCCGCCGGTCGTAGGTCCACCGCCTCCACCCGCTGCGTCGCCGTGTGCATCTGCCTCTCGTGCCCGGAATCGCTCCAGTGCGAGCTTGAATCCGACCGGCACGTTGCTCAGTTCCTCTGCGGCCTTCCTAGACGCGTCAGCGAGATCCTCGTTAGCGTCAGCGGCATCGAACGTCGTGTCCTCCAACTCTTTGATCGCATCGCGGACCTTCCGCGAACTGATCCCCGGGATGACATCAGCGAAGAACTTCGCGACCTTGAGCACGATCAGTCCCAACGTCTTGAACACATTGAAGAGTAGCCGCAGGATCGGCGTCAACGCTGCAAGTGCGATCTTCATGAGCATCAACCCAGGGCTGGCGACCAAGATGGCATTCGCGAACTGACCGATCACGCTGACGAGCGGGATGAACGGCTCGACGAGCACGCCGACCGTGTCCGCAAACCTCTGTAGGTTCTCTCCGACGACCTCCATCAACCGCTGGAACTGCTTACTGGACTGCAAGAGTCCGATCCCGGCACCCACCGCTGCACCTGCCGGGCCGCCGACCGCTGCGCCCTGGGTTCCTGCGCTGATGATATTGGTCAGCACCTGGGATCCGGCTGCGCTCACGACGCTCTGTGTGATAGCCGCCTTCGCCGCGATCAACTCGTACGCGCGGGCTGTCTTCTCAGCCTCGATCGCCATCTTCTTCTGGGCTTCCGCTGCCTTCTCCAACTCTGCCCGGGCCCGAGCTCCTGCTCTGAACTGCGCATCAATTTGTCCGGCCAGGATCTCCGCCTCAGTCGACAGTTTCCCAGTGAACACGGCGGTCTTCTTCACGTCACCGAGTCGGTCTTTCGTCGACTTGGCCTGGGCCTCGAGTCGTTTCGCGATACCAGCTTCCAACAGCGCAATCTGTTTGAGTAGTGCGACTCGTTCCGCCTCCGCTCTCCGTTTCGCGCGTGGCGCAAGGATCGGTGTCTGTCGAAGGAACTTCCCCTCATTCGCCCGCAGTCGACGCAGAGTCTTCTCAACCTGGGCCAAACCCTTGTTCAGGTCGTCGATCTGGCCTTGCTCTGCTCCGGTGGCTCCAGGGATCAGAGTCTTCTGGCCCTGGGTCACCTTGATGAGTTTGTCCCACCAGACGATGATGCTCTTGATCTCCTTGATGATCCCCTCGGCAACAGCGGCCCGGCCGATCGACTCTTTGAGGTCCACCCAGGCGTTTCCCAACTGCAAAAGCTGGCTGACGTTGTCGTCGATGACCATCGACTGGCCACCGAATCGGCTCTCGATGATCTTGAGTACCTGCTCGAAGTCCTTGCCCTTGTCGCCGGTCTTCTCGATCATCAGCCCGGATTCCCGAAGAGAGTCGGTCTGGCCCTGGGCGGCTTTCGCGACCGCGATCGACGCCTCCTTCAGGGTCTTCCCGGTGCCTGCTGCGAGATCCAAGACTGCTTTGGTCGCACGGGGGAGTTCCTTCGTAGAGAGCTGACCGAGTTGGATCAGCATCGTCTGGACACCCGTGATCGTCTCGTCGCCGGCCCTCGTTTGCTCCTGCAGCGCGTCCGAGAACTCTAGAATCTCCTGGGCCGTCTGGATGGTAAACGTCCCCTGATTCATCAATGCCTGGGTAAGTTTGTTGCTTGCGTCACGGGCTTCGCCGAAGGCCTTCACAGAGTCACTCGTGAATGAGATCAGCTGTCGAGCCCCGATGACCAGCCCGATCGCGCCAGCAAGTTTGATCAGGCTCCCGCGGAATTTCGCAACACCCTTGCTGGCTTTCGCCGACTTCTTTCCAGCGCTCTGGACCTTGCGCTCGTAGAGTTTGATGCTCTTCTCGGCGTCCTTCATCTGGCTCTTGAACTTGGCAACGCCGGCGCTCATGCCCAGATTCAGATGTCCGAGGTTCTGGCTCATCTATTCGTCGTCCTGCTCCAAGTACGCATCCGCCCAATCCTGTGACTCTGACTCAATCTCATCCGGGCCCGGCGGTACCTCTCCACCGAATCCCATCCCGGCTCCGATCGCGATGACTTGTCCGAGTCGAATGAGCATCCTGTAGTGACCGTCGATGACTGCCCAGAACTCCGGGAGCGAGAGCTCCCAGAATTCTGCGGGCTTGATGCCAGCCTCCGCGGCCTGTCTCAGCTTTTTGTGCCATCGACGTCCGAAGGGTCCTCGTCGTCCTCGTCGTCATCACCATCGGGGTCTTCGTCTCCGGACCCGCCGATCGCAGCCTTGGCCTCATTCAGCTCGTCCTTGTCGAAGAGCATCACTCCGATGCCCTCGAGCACCTTCTCCTGGAAGTACTGGATGTTCTCCGTTGAGTCGTCGAGCATCTTGAGAACCATTCGGCGTTTCTTGTCGAGCGTCTTCTCTTTGCCGGGCAGACCCGTGAGCGAGAGCGCCATCAGGTCGACGCACATCGAGACAGCGATCGTGCCCGGGATCAGGTGACCGATCGCTGCGCCTCCATGCTGCTTCTCGAACTCGTACACCGCAGAGTGGTTGAAGCGGAAGTTGAAGACTTGTTTGCCGGCTTCGTGTCTGAATTTGCCTACCGCCATTTGTGAGCACTCCTTGGGCTACATTGAAAAAAGATGGGGCGAGGGTCATCCCCTGGCCCCATCGTAGTGGACTCAGCGTTTCTTATACAAGCGGTCAGTTCATGACCGCGCCAGAGACGAGTCCATCCCCCGTCTCACCCCGGCACCAGATCTCACTGGCGTTTGCGCTGACCTCGAGCTCGATCTCGTCCCCGGGATCCATTCGCCTGCCGACATTCGCGTTGACCGTGTTGTCCACACCGACCCAGAGCGGGTTCGCGTTGTCCTCGTCTGCTTTCAGCTTGACCATCTTACCGGCGAGCGAGGTGAGCTGGACAGCCGCGGCGACGGTGCAGTTCAGGTTCGTCACGCCTTTGAACGCCCAGTTTGGCCGCGTCACTGTGACAGCCATCACCAGCCCGGCGATGAGGATGACCCCGCAGATCTTGAGAAAGTTGTTCACGATCCCTCCTATTGGGTGTCGAAGGTCGGAGCGCCGCTCATGTGGAAGACGATGGCCATCTTCGACGTGTCCCGCAGCGGCTTGTCACCGTCCTTCGATTCGAACGTCGCGGTTCCTGTGGTCTGCCGTGCACCACCGTCCGTGCCGTGGGTCCGGACCCGAACGATCAAGGTCGTCTTGCCCTCGATCGCATCGCGCACGGCTTCCTGTCCCGCGTCCGCTTCGTTGTACTGGACCGTGAAGTTGCCGGTCCCGTGGTAGTGGCCATACAGCTGCGAGTCGAATCCCGCATCATCTCGATCGGTGGCGTCGAGTTGGTTGACAGTCTCACTGAAGCTGCTGTCGATGATGTTTCCGACCGGGTCGAATCCGCCCCCGTCGTCCACCTCGAGCGTCGCGATGCGGCCAGTGCGCTTGGACATTCTTCACTCCTTAGAAGTTACGTTCCGCTGGGGACATCTTCACCGCAGACATCTCGCACGCGGCATCCGAGGTGTCGAGATTCACTTTCACAGCTCCTGCTGGCGGATCGGTCGCACCAGGCAGTTCGTTCCATCGGGACTTCGGGAATGGGCCGAAGACCCGCAGCTCGCCGACCGCCACCGTCTCCACAATCGAGTTCGTACGCCCATGCTCATCGACCACGCCCGGGATCGTGACAACGACTGCAGTCCCAGACGCTGATTTGTTGTTCACGACCAGGAGCGTGTTTCCGTCGTTCACGAAGTACATGTTGTTCGCGGAGTCCGAGGCTGTCTCGGTGACCTGTGCGCCGAACTTCATATCGCGTCCGAGGTCACTCAGTGCGATTGCGGTAAACGGCATCCATCACTCCTCATAGGCCAGCTCGAACTCTTGGAGCCAGCGGTGGTGTTCAGTGTCATCATCCACAAGATACGTTGGACCGCTTCCAATAGCCAGACAATCAATGTAGACCGCTCCACCGTCGACCGCTGTAACCGCCATCTTGTGGCCGGCGCGTCTGACCTCGAGTGCGAGAGCCTTGCCCGTAGTGAACTGGTTGCGTTTGCTTCGGACAACGACCTCGATCCGTGACCAATACTCATCCTTCTCATCGGCACCCGGTGCTGCTGCGACGACCTGTATCGGGCGGCCTCCGTTCTCCAGACAGAACACCGATTGCTCCGGGATGATCTTGGTCTTGCCTCGCCTCTTCGGTGCGCGCTCTTCACCCGGCCACAGGTTCGTGTTGAGCGTCAGGCTCGCTGCGAGAGTACCCAGCCGGGTCGCAAAGTCCAGAGCGGGTGCGAACGCCATCACGGACCACCCTTGGATGCGGCAGCTGCCCGCGACTTTGAGTTGTGTGGCGTTGTCGGTCGGATCCGTTTCGGTTTGATGTCACTGTCCACAAAGTCCACGACAGCAATCCGCGCAGTCTCGAGGAGTGACGCAGGTGACGACCCGTCTATCGCGCGCGTGAAGAAGTGAGTCCGACGATTCACGCTGATGACATACGGGTCAGACGGTCCGCCGAACCCGCCTTCGACCTCACCGCGTCGCGGCCTCGTGACGTAACCCGATGCAGCAAGCGCTCCGGACTGTCGAGGAGCGTTGCGTTCCGCAAGTGCGATTATGTCGCTCATCGCCGCGTAGATACCCCACTCTGCACCCTTCGAGTATCTCTTGCTTGCTTCGCGAATTTTGATTCGCACGTCCTTCGGCTGGTCACCGGTGAACCTGAATGGAAGGAAGAAGCTCACAGGAAGATCTCCCAGTGGTCAAGACCATCTTCTCCGAAACACGGGACAACCGACTTCGGCCGACGTGCTTCTTCGTCGTCGTCCTTGTCGGTCTTCGGAAGCCAGATGAACTCAAACAGACCCTCGCTGTGTTCATCGTTGTCAACGTCGAAGTCGTCAGCGTCCAGGATCATGAACGTATCCGAGACGGCCTTCTCTCCTCGAGGGGTGATGACGATACTGTTCTTCCGCTCGATGTACGCGGGGACCTGCTCCTTGCGGACTGGCGACTCATCGTCCGCGTGGGTCGACTGCGCGCCGCTCAGGTGTGCAACCCACACGAACTCATTGAACAAGTCTTCCTTGAGCTGCGCGTCCACTACTTCTTCTTTTTGCCTCGCGACTTCTTGCTGCCCGACTTCGCGGATTTGCGGGTCGTCTTCTTCTTCGCAGACTTCCGCGTGGTCTTCTTCTTCGCGGTCTTCGGCGCCGGCGCGCTGTCGTCCTCGAGGGCTGGTCGAGTCTTCTTTCCACCGGCAGGATGCAACGGTCGGCCGGGTTCTCGAAGCAACTGCGCCAGCTTCGCAGGCGTCAACTTGACCACCTTGTCATTGCGCAGCGTGATCGTGTTGCTCTCGGAGATCGGGAGCGCGATGAAGGTCTTGATCCAGATCTTGGCTACGACCTCATCGAGATCGTAGATGTACCCTGCCTCGTAGATCACGGGGAAGAGTTTGGATTTCCCGTCGGGCATGGTGATCTTCTCTTGCTCGACTCGGCGCGCGTTCATGTAGACATTGGGCACTGTGGCCTCCTTTAGCAGTCGTCTTCGTTCAGACGGCTATTGTTCACGTTTTCCCCTGATGCAGCGCCGGGGAAGTCCATATCACCAGTCTTGAAGTGGGGCTGGATCACATCTTCATCTTGGGCTATGACATCACGCTCGGACTCGCTGAACCCACCGGCCTTGATCGTCGGGAGATCCTGCGTCTCGAGTTCGTACGCGAGCTTCCAATAGGCCTCCGCACGCTTCGATGCCTGGATCCGCGCCTTGCCCAGCGAGATGTCTGCCTTCCGTGAGAACTGTGCTGCGATCGCGCGCGCGCACAGAACAGCACCACGGAACACGTTATTCGCCGCATCTGCGAGGAACACCGCGATCTCGTTGTCGTCGAGTAGGAAGTCCTTGGAGAACGTGTCGCCAGTGAGCAGACGGATCTTGTTCTTCCGGCCCTTGGCCGTAGTCTCGTTTATCTGCCCGCTGTCATACGTTGAGTTGCCCACACCTGATTCTCCCTATGGAAGATCGACCGGGATCACTCGATAGTAGATCCGGACGTCCAGTGGAGACCCGCAGTCCGCGACTTCGCCCACGAGCAGGTTCAGCACAAGCGCCGCATTCGACAATGGCGTCACGTCCGAAACCGCGGCGTCTGCCGATACAGGCGCGACCCATCTGAGTTCGTCGTTCCCCTGGTCGATCATCCCCGTGGTTTCAACGTGGGCGCTGACCTGTTCGCCGGATGCGTTCGTGTACTTGAACACGAGATCTTCGCCAGCAGCGACGCCCGTGCAAGCCGTGGCCACGAAGTCGTATTCGATCCCAGCGCCCATGAAGACGAGCGCCTTGCCTGCACCCGGTGCGGCCACCATCTCGATCGCCGTCGCGTTTAGCGCGAGCAGCTCGGCGGCCGTCACGTTCGCATCGACGTAGGCGACGAGGTGGGCACCTATGGTCGTGTCGATCGCAGCCGGCGCAGACCCAAGGTGGTAAGTCTTAACGGTCAACCGGTCGAAACCGTGGTGACCTCTTTTGTAACTGGTGAGTCCGTACGCTGTCGCTGCTACGCCGAGGGCGACGAGAAGCACCGCGATCGTGATTCGACTTCGATTTCTCATTCGCCTTCTCCTGGGCTTCCGTGGACTGCGACCTCATGGCAAGTCCGCGCGCGTCGCGTCTCCCATGGTCCCTTGTCGCATCCCCCGTGTCTGCAGTCGAATTCATCGGCGGCGACAGATGTTTCGCTGTCGCCGCCATCGACCTGCTCGGTTGGTGTTTCGATTTCGATGTAAGGCTCGAGGTCAGCCAGGATCTCTTCCGGCTCGTCGATGTCGCCATCCACAAGGAACAGTGTTGGCGGGTCATCGACTGCTGAAAGGAATCCTGATTCGATCATCGCGTTCAGATTCGGGAAAGGCGGATCCGCGAGGACGTGTCCCCGTGCAATCACGCGCTTGCCGAAGTGCTCGCGCTGATCCTCAAACTGACGTCGCACCCGATAGTTCACGGTCTCTCCTAGAGCACAGTGTCCAGGAAGAAGTACCCGAGATCGGTGGAGACAACCTTGTGCTCCCACCATCCTTCGATCTCGATGCGAACGGATGTTCGCAGCGGCACTTCGATCCTGCGCATGAACCCGCCGTACGGATTCGGGATGTGTCCTTGCCATGCGAAGTTGTACATCGCCGATGGTCGCTTCTTTGCGGGTCGAGGATTCACGAAAGCGAGCAACGCGTTGTCCGCCCCGATGAAGTCGTACGCCTCTGTGCCGCCGGCGATGTTCGTTGCGAACACACCGCGTGACACCTTGTAGTTCTCGATCTCGAAGAACCGAGCAAGCATCGCCTCGGTGATCGACTCAGAGGTCGTGTACTTGAACTGCTCTTTGACCTGCGGATGGAGCTTCAACGCCTTGTGAGTCTCCGCGCCCACGATCAGCGTGTTGGCCATGATCCCTGTGTTGCTATGGATCGTCAGCTTCCCGGTCTCGATATCCTCTTGAGGATCCGAGCTGACCTTGTCGCTCCACTGGACGCCACCCGTAAACGCACCGGCACCGCCATCGAGCTCGGTACCCCAGACGCCAGTCACGAAGAACTTCGAAACCCAATCGCGCTCACGCCGGATGAGGAACTTCTGGGTCAGCACCTCAGTCGCGTCGACCTCGGGATCGATCGCGGGATCTGCGTTCGCCTCTTCTTCGCTATCGACATCATCGTGCAACGCATACCGCCGAGACGCGAACGTATCGGTCGACACGTCGTAGTCACTGCCAGCGGACTCAGACCCAGTGGCACGCTGTTTCATCTCGTCGCGGAGAAGATCGTTCTTGTCGTACACGAAGTACAAACCGGTCTTCTTATCGGTCAGGATGATTGGCGCAACCGTTCCAGCGATGAAGTTGGTCTGGTCCTGAAAGAATGCGGTGGAGACGTCAGTCAGCGGCGCATCAACATGGATGTCACTCACATCTGGCATCGTCGTTCTCCTTCAATTCGCTTCAGGCCACGCTGGGCACGGTGCGGTGGGTTACTTGGTTAGGCCGCTCTCGCCGGCACGCTGCAATCGAACAATAGCGTAACTTCCTGCGGAGTCGCGGTAGTCGTACTGAGCGCCTGACCCGGAGCAAAGTTCGTCGTATCGGTCCCGAGGATCTTGGTGTCGGCGAGTCCTGCGGCATCCGGACCGACTGGGTCACCGATCGTGATCGCACTCGCACAGATCACCGGGCTGATGCCAGCGACCATGACCTTCGCCGACTTACCGACTGCATCGGGCTTGTTCTGCAGGATCCCGAGTGGCGCCTGCGTCGCGGCACTGATCAGGACCACACGCGTGTGCTCATCCGCGACCGCAGATGCACGTACGAACTTGAGACGGTCGGAAGACAGGTCGGCGCCCGCTGCGAAGATGCCCGGCAGGAACAATGGAATTCGAGACATTTACTTTTCCTCCACGCCAGGGGCGTCCCCAGCGTTGGCCTCATTGCGGGGCGTCCCGCGTTGAGTTGGTTAAGCGCCTGTTGCTGATGTCCCTCGGACTTCGGCGCGGTGTTGACGGTACAGAGTCTTGTTCTCTTTGATCGCCTGAGCGAAGGCCTTCTCATGCGTCATGCCAGGGTTCTTGTCCTGGTGGGTCTTCGCGATCCCGTTCAGCTGCTCGAGCGCTGTCGACGCGTCTCCACCTTGATCCGTTCCCCTCTCTCCGAAGATATTCGCGGTCTTGATCTGACCGTTCGCAGCACGAAGGACTTCGTCGAGCTGCTCAAACTCTTCGTCGCTGAGTTTCTCGGAACATGCACGGAGGACAGCTCCGAACTTCCCGACCTCGAACTTGAGGTGTCCGAACCCACGGGCGAGCTTCTCGAACTGCTCGATGGCCTTCTCCTCGCGGACCTTCGCGAGCTCAGTCACGGTCGCGACATTGGATTCGCTGATCTCCAGACTCTTGGCTTCAGCCACGGCGGTACGCTCTGCGAAGTACTCCGCCAGCTGCTCGGGTGTCTCGATCGCGTCGCGGTCTGCTTCCGGAATCATTGCGACGGTTGCCGGCTTCAGCGTTTCGAGGAACTTGTTCATGTCGACTCCTTGTTGCGCGAGCATGATCCGCCTGGATCCTGTGTCTTGCGCGAGTTCTTGTAGAACACCCGTGAGTGTACCAACACGAGCAGCAAACCCAACCTCGACACCACGCTCACCGATGAACGTATCGGCCTCGGTGGCCATCACGTCGGCCGGGTTCATATCCAAATTACGAGAGACCTTGCTGACGAAGATCTCCATGACGTCATGCAGCTTCGACTGGATGGACGCCAGAGCTTCGCCCTCGAGGGCTGCGTGCGGTGTGCCGTCGATCTTTCGTGCACCTTCGAAGACGTGCGTGACCTTGAATCCCATCAGCGCGTTCGCTTCGCTTTGGTCGATGTGAACTATGAGGACGCCAACGGATCCGATCTCTGCGGTCTGTGTCGTGACGACCTCATCAGCAGACGACGCGATGAGGAACCCGGCCGACGCTGCGAGGTCCTCGACGACAGCAACGATCGGCTTGCGGCCTCGAGCGTTGAAGATGACGTCCGCCAGGTCGAAGGCGCCGGACACCTCTCCACCTGGGCTGTCCATCTGCAGCACGATCGCCTTGACTGAGTTGTCTGCCATCGCGGCATCAAACTCACCGCGGAGTTGTTCAAAGCTCGTGAGTCCGGACCCGAACGACATGCCCCGCGACCTGTGGATGAGTGACCCGAAGACCTCGATGACTGCAACGCCGTTCTCAACTCTGAGGTCTTCGCGCTGCCGCTGATCCCCTACGGATTGGATTGCGAGGTCGGGCCGATAGTCGACGCCGACCCTCGGCCCGATCGCTGACAGCACGACCTCCAGCTTCACTGGCTGGATGGCCAGCGGAACTCCGAAGAGTCGCTGCCTGAGTAGAGGATGCTTTGCCAGGATATCTTGCTTCAACTACGTGTCTTTCCCAGTCTGACCTGGGGCCACGTAGGGCACTTGCGGATCAGGTATCAATCCGAGTCTCGGTTATCGACCTCGGGATTGTCAAGCGTGAATAGAATCAGCTTGCCGTCAGTCGTCGTGACCTCACCTTTGAGGTCAGCGCCAACCGAGGTCATCGCCTTGCATCGAGTGCATCTGAGCTGGAACGGTGCGGTCACTGACTCGGCCAGTTTGCGGTTACACCTGCCTTGGAACCCGGGTGCGCGGCACCTGACGTTGGAGATCACTCGTCGTCTTCCTCGGCAGCGCTGATTGTCGGTTCCGCCGGCGGTGTCTCGGTCCCGCCTTCCGGATCTCCTAGAGACTTGAGGAACTCAGGCGATGTCATATTCCCGAACCGCGGTTCTCTGGGCAGTCCGAGGAACTTGATCCGCGCTTCGTTCATTGGGATCACGCCGGTTGTGAGGTGGTAGGCGAACAACTGCGCATCCGACATCCCGGATGTGTCGACCTCCTGGGCCATCTGATTACCGATTGCGTCCGGCCCAGTCGGTTCAGTCTCCTGGTTCGCGGCCGGATCCTGGTTGGTGTCCGGGTCCTGATTCGCGACAGGCTCGCCGTCGACTTCTTCCATGCGAGACTCTGCCTGCGCTTTAGATGCTTCTGCGTTGCGAGCTTCCTGGAGGTCCTCGCGTGTGCCCGGCTCTTCCTCTGGGAACCTGTACATCTCACGTACGAACTTCTCGAGCTCCGGACCCGGCGTGAGGACAGGAGGAGACCCACTCGTCAGTCGCGCTAGGAAGTCTGCGATCTCGTTCATCGGCGGTGCTTGGATCGGACCGTTCTCGAAGTGCGGCCAGAACTCCTCTGGGACCCCGTTGGCCTCCATGACGATCGGGACGACGAACCGGTTGAGCGGATCGCGGATCTGTTTGATGAGCGCCTCGAGCGCCATGGTCACCAGGTTCGTCTTCCCGGTGAACATCGAGAACGTTCCGACCTTGGACATACCCATCATCACCAGGTCAGCGATCAAGGTCATCGCGATGCGCTGGTCATATCGAGTCACGATATCTGATGTCGAGATCTGCCTGCGACCGCCTGTCGTCAGCAAACTGAGCTTGTAACCACTGGGTCGTTGGCCGCCCTGTCCGTCCGCTTCAACCTCTGATGGGACCATCGCGTACGCCAGCGAATCGTTCCTCATCAATTGCAAGATCCGAACGATCTCATCTCGCAGCGCGACGTCACCTGCGGACGCATTCTTAGAGAGCAACTGACGCGGGACCTGCATCACAGGTGTGCCGACGAGATCTCGCTCAATGCCGATGGCCTCGATCTCCTCGATCCGTTTCTTGAAGTACCACGGGCGGTACGCGTTCCGTAGAAGCGATCGGCCTTCCGGGTTGTTCTTGTTGCTCTCAGTCCGAAAGAGGACAGCCTTCTCGATCGGGATGAACAGTCGCGGGTCCTTGCCGGACTCTGGTTGGTTGTTCAACTGCCAGAATCCGTCGATGCCACCCGACCCATCGAACACCCACTGGTCGATCGTCTCCTGGGCACGGATGGGGAGCTTGCGCAGACCGATCTTGCCATCGTCGAATCGCGATCGCTTCTTTGGATCCGAGACTCGGCCGCCTCGTTCCTTCAATACGATCTCGTGTATCGAGTATCCGGCGTAGGCGAATGACAACGCGTCTGTGATGAAGTCGGGCCACGTCTGCGACATGTCCACAGTCAGCGACTGCAGGAACACAGCTTCCTCGACGGCGCGGGCCCGATCGATTCCTGTTGCCAGCGGGTTGGGCTTCGCGATCCAGGGCACCTTCCTCATCAGCGTCTTGAAGAGGAACATGATCGACCCGACCACCGGGTCGTTGTCGTTCATCTCTCGGAAGGTCCGGAGTCCTCGCTTGCCTTTGAGGTGGACCAGCAGCTCCTCATTGATCCGGCCGAACGAGTGGCGTAGGCCAGTTACACCAATCTCTTCCAATGATTCCGGAGGGTGCTCTGCCATATCACGAAGCTAGTCGAACGGACCGACTGAGGTCAAGGATATCGGATCTCTCCGCGTTGATGATCGTGGCAGTACTTCTGCCGCGTGACACGTTTGCATCGACGTTTGCCGACTCGACCACTGCATCGACGTTTCAGGATCGACCTCTTCAACCTGGGCCATGTCTTACCCGAAGACTCGCACACGATGTACGTCCACGTGTCTTCACGGGTCTGTTCGTACTTCCAGCCTGCCGACTTCGGATCCATCACGCGGATCTTCTGGTGAGACTTCAGCCGCTCGATCCCTTGTATGAATCCAGCCGCGTGGCAGAACTCGTGACCAGTGATATCGAATGCGGCTGACACCCGGAAGATGCCTCCGGGTGTGCCGTCTGGTGATCGCCTCTGCAGGATGAGCTTCTTCTCGGTAACGTCCACGAAGATCGTCGGCTTCCCATTGACGTTGCTCGAGGCGCATCCAGGTCGCCGCAGCTTGCCACATTGGATCCAGTTGTTGACGAAGACGACGCGCAGCCCGTGGAGCATGTGAGTCGGCCACACCTGTGACTTCGGGTCGACCGGGACCTTGCGATTCCTCCAGATCTGCCACCACTTGCGGTCCGGATTCTTCTTCCACTCCGTCGCGACACGCTCCATCCACATCAGGTACTCGTACACATACCGCTGCGGATCCGGACACTGCACGCGATACGCGCGGACCTCCTGGCCTGCAACCTCGAAACAGAGCTTGCTGTTCTCGACTGCGTTGCGCTTGTGGACGATTGGAACACGCGGACCGCACGCGGATCCGCAGATCGCGAGGATCATCAACAGAACGAACCGCTTCAACGCTTACCTCGATTGCCTGGGTTCGACTTACGCTTCGACCTCTTGGGCTTCGGCTCAGGTACATCCTTGATCGCTTTGTTGTAGACGCGCGACGCTCGGACCATCTTGCGCTGGATGGATGCGACAGTCTGAACAGCCGAGCCCGAGATCGAGATCTGATCGAGGACCTGGTTCAAGGCTGACGCTTCGATTCCTGTGAGTTCCAGTTTGAATGAGGGCACTTTCTTGGCCACGATCAGCTCCCTTGTGTGAGGTCATTGAACAGTGCCGCGAGCGCAGCGAATGGCGCCGGCGACTTGAAGAGATTCTGGATCTCCGGTGAAGAGAAGTTCTTGTCTCCTCTGATCTCCACATCGCCATTGAGTTTGGTACATCGCAACTCGTTGGCGTCTGCTTCGAACGTGACCTTAGGCCCCAGGAACTTCAGTCCATCGTGCATCTCGAACACCGCGCGAGCGAACTCCGCTTTCACGTCTTGAACCTTGATCGAGAGTTCGAGATCGGTTCCGTGGTTGTCACTCACTACGTAGTCGGCTGGAAGGGTAATCGCTGGCATCTCTATCTCCTTCAGTTACTCGCGATGACCCAGTAGTCAGTCCCATCGCTCATAAACTCCCGGTAGCCCTTGTCTGTGTTGATTACGACGCTGGCGCCACCATCGACGTTTCCGACTGCCGACGTGACCGTGATGTTGTTCGTGCCAGCGATGGCGATGTCCTTGATAATGAACTTCCTACCGTTCCCAAACGGGGCGCCTCCAGTTGCGGGATTGGGCAGCGTGATCGCAACTGTACCGCCTGTCGTGTCCACGAAAAGGACGTGGGCGTCTGCCTCCGATACTGAGATGACGTAGGGTGAATCAGTGTCATCAATCGTCGTCGTATTCTCTCGGACACCCAGGGTGTGATGGACACCAGCATTCCCGAACGCACACCATGTTATAGCGGTCGAATTGTCCTGGACCCGTACCCCACCATGTGCGAACGCCACGCCACCGCGAAGTAGTAACTGACGAGTCGCGCCGTTCGAGAGAATCTCAAAGTTTGTATTTGGTGCGGCTGTAAAGCTCGTATTGAACGCAACCGAGGTGGCGTCGATCAATGCGCCGCCGACGCTGAGCACGCCCTCTGGCGTCAGCGACATCAGTTCGTCGTCGCCTGCATCTATCCATTCGGTATGAAGAGCTCCAGGGGTAAAGGTATCTTTGTCCAGGTTCAGCGTTTTGAGAGAGAATCCGACAGCACTGCCAGAGTCCGCTTCGTCTGAATGCAAGATGAAGTCCGAAGCTGGACCTTTGATCGTGAGCGGAATCGTTACAGTCGTCGGCGTCGCCGCGTTGTCAACAAAGAGCACGCTATCTGCCAGGTCGCCAGCAGCATCGAAGAATGCCAGGAAGGTGGGAGTGCCTGTTGACGTCATCCCGGAACCGTCGATCTCGATGACGTCACCATTCAGCGCGACGCCGATTCCACCGATCCCTTTGAACGTGCGGAAGTTCAGCGTCGCCCCGACCTTGTCCTTGAAGACTTCGACCTCACCGCCGACGTTCGCGCCGAGGTTGGCTTCGCCAGTGGATCCAGGCGTTCCAATCCGCACGCTACCCTGGACACCGGTGATCCGGATCGGCTTCGTCGACTGGTTGATTCGGATTACAGGCTCAGCCATCTAGATCAGTTTCCTCTTAACGTCGATCAGGATGTTGTCGCTGGTCTCGATCTCGCCCACTGCCTCGACTCCGACCTTGTGGATCTGCGCACACTGGTCGTCGCCTTCGATCAGGTCACCTGCGCCAGCAATGAACTTGTACGACCCGAGAAGAAGGTTGATCGGCGTGTGTGTGATCGCGATGACCGTGCCATCTGGTTGTTCGATCCGGAGCTCGATCACAGTCGCTGACGACAGGTCACGCTCAATGGTTTCGTCGAGGTCCTCCCACTCGGTGATCGACATCACTTCGCTCGTGTCCCCTTCGGTCAGATCGTTGCTGAGTTTGATGGTCTGCCGATCGCGATCTCCCATGACGACAGCCTAGTTTGCGAGCGTCGAGAAGTCCAGAACGTGAAAACCCCCGAGGCTTTCGAGGCCTCGAGGGTTGATATCTGGGTGTTCGTGATCGCTTAGCAGCGTAGCGGGTAGGCATACCCGGTTTGCACGTACGCGAGTGAAGTCGTGACGGCGGCCGCGATCGGTTCCTTCCTCGTGAACGACGAAGCGTCTGACCTCCATGCGTGTTGATGATTGCATGCGACCTGGTGTTTGAGTGCGTCCATCTTTGTAAGAGCCTCAAGATCCAGGAGATAGCCACGGAACTCCCGCTCTGTGATCGCGCCATCGGCGAGTTGTCGCAGATAGCGATCGAGCTTCGGTCCATGTTCCGCGATCGTGAGGTCCAAGACCTCGATCTGCACGAGGGCAGTCCGCTCGACCGGTGCGGAGATCTCATCAGCGTCATCAACTGCGGTGGCGTTGGACGCGAGTCCGATACCTCCGGCGGTGACGATCACCAGCATCGCTGCAAACAAATACGCTTTCATCGGGGCTCCTTTTGACTTAGAAAATCGGACTGGGCTACTTCCGTGGGTTTCACCCAATCCTGTCCGGACTATGGATTGCAGACTACCACGGGTTCCCGCGCCACGGCCAGGCAGGATCTGGTGGAAGTCCAGTTTTTTAGAACGACGCCAAACCCAAGAATTCCGCAGTTAAACCCGCTTTTTATAACTACCCGAATTTCATAGCTGGCGGATGTCTGGGATAGGTTCCAGAAACGTCGATTTTTCGAAGATCGGCCTTTTAAGGGTCCTGCC
>SDBT01006832.1_pt1 | contig 18863 bp, 14 predicted proteins | sample 2277101 | NCBI WGS metagenome assembly SDBT01 (sample SAMN10404973, study PRJNA504765) | marine sediment metagenome | isolation source: marine sediment core GS10_PC15, 103 cmbsf | place: Arctic Ocean: Southern Knipovich Ridge | collected 2010
AGTTTTGATTTCCTCAGGTTTAACCTCTTCAGTTTTGATTTCCTCAGGTTTAACCTCTTCAGTTTTGATTTCCTCAGGTTTAACCTCTTCAGTTTTGATTTCCTCAGGTTTAACCTCTTCAGTAATTGGCTCTTGTGTTTTTACCCCTTCTGAATCAGTTCCATGTTCTGCCATTTTTTGTTCTGTGACAACTTTAGAGACTTGTGAGATAGTGCCTAACATGTAAGGAGGGCAATGAACGGCAATGCTTTTAGTGAGCATGAATAAAGTGGGGAATAAATCCTGATAAATCAGGTTCAAAATTTTAGGAATATTGTTTTCGTCATTCTGCAGAACTTCTTCTCTTTTAGATTCTTTACCAAAAATTGTAGCAAACCCATCGACTACTAAACGAATACTTTTTGGATCTGAGAGTATTGTAAATGAAAATTTTAATGTGGAGAGTTCCTCGGTGGTTTTAACCTCGTCTAAAGAAGCATCAATATCGTATTTTATAAAGGCAGGTGGTTCTGCTTCAGATTTACTAATAGCTAAAGAGCCTATTTCGACCTTAGGATACATACTGGCTTATTGGGCATTAAATAGTCATTAAACAATCTGTGTGTATCAAAACAATACATATACAGGATTAAGAGATGTACTATGCAACACCATCATATTGAGCCGTCATAGTAAGAGCCTAGGGCAAAAACTAAGCATATCCAAACTTCAGACAGACGATTTTAACTTATCTGTAAAAATTTCAAAATTAACCAATATCCAAAACACACGATTAACCAAACTTTATGATACCAAGAGATACATTGACCCCTCAATGTTTTCCTTTGGTTCTGAATATGAAGACATGATACCAAATGGTACTCCTCCTTTTCTAGATAGTGGAGAAAAATATGTTGAAAGAATAACAAGGGCACTTGCATATTTTAAACAATGTGCCCTAATTGGACCCAGTGGAACAGGAAAAACTCACATTGTGTATCTGGTTTCTGAATTATGTCGCCTGCCATTATGGGAAATAAACTGTGGTCTTCAAACTTCTGTTTTTGATTTGTTTGGAAGATACATTGGTTTGGGCAAAGAAAACTGGATTGATGGATTGATCACCAATTGGTGTAGACATGGTGGCATTTTGTATCTTGATGAGGCAAACATGATGAAACAAGATATTGCTACAAAGTTAAACCCCATTTTGGATGCTCGAGGACACATGGTGTTAACTGAAAAGGATAACGAAATGATTCATCGTCATAAACATGCATATTTGATTATTAGTATGAACCCCTTTTCATCAGAATTTGCGGGTACAAAACCTATCAATGCAGCCATGAGAAGAAGAATGAGTGTTTGGTTAAACTTTGACTATATGAGTAGTGGTAAAAATGTAGATAAAAAAGAAATTCAACTTGTTACTGATAAAGCTGGCATACATTGGGAAATAGCCGAAAAGCTTGTTGAAGTAGGAGCAAAATTAAGAGACGAATACAAGACAGGTGATTTGCCATATGGGCCCTCAATAGGAGACCTTGTAAACTGGGGCATGTTAATAGCTGATGGGGCATCTATTGAAGATTCTAGCAACGAAACCATTGTTTCAATGACAAGTGACGACTTGGAAGTTCAGGACGAAGTAAAAAGCATTATCCAAAAAATATTCGGGTACAAAACAGATGAAAGAAACAGTATTTGATATAGCACATCATATTTTTTATGATGAAGTTGCTCAGAAAAGTGATGCCGATCTAGATTTTAATTTATCAAATAAAGTAGATTTCCCAGAAATCAAATTTATTCCTAGAATTAGTGTGACTTTACCACTACCAGTAGAATTTACTGGAAAATATTTTTTTGAAGGAAATGTTTTTGATAATTATGATGATTACCATGATACTATTTGGTGTCTATTTTTAGCTTCAGTTTATCACACAGGAGCACATGCGAAAGTTTCTGAGTATACCAAATATGAATATTGGTTGCAAGACAAAACGCTTGATAAAGGCTGGAAGGTAATCGATTATGTAGAGGATATTAAAGTAGAAGAATATCTCAGAGAATTCTATCCAGAGGCATGGGAAAACATCAGAATAATAAATACCACATACGACGAGTTGTACAGAACTAAAACTCTAAAAAATTCACAAAAACTTGCAAAAGAAAAATTCGCCGAGCATTTTACTGTTAATGCTTCAAAAGAAATGCCAGAACTGAAAGAAAGATTAACACGTACTGATAACCAAGAAATAAGGGAACTTACGCCATATCTTGACTTTCTTTACAAGAATCAACATATCTTACCAGATAATGTTATGCCCTATTATGAACATCATTATTTTGGAAAGTACAATAAATTTGGCAAAAATGTAAAAATTCAACCTAAAGGAGAATTCAAAAGATTTGTAGAAAACATAGATGAGCTTTGGGTAAAGGAAAAGCACAATACTGATAAAATGATGAAACAATACGAAAAATTAGCACATAATTTGCATTTTGATGAGATAAAAATAAGTCCAGAGAATTTTGGTGAGTTCTTGCGAGTAAGGAATGTAAGCTCAAAGCTTGTAAAGAAACTTAGAAGTGAGCTCAAAATGATTTCAAATGTTGTAAATTCTCCAACCTCTCAGGATATGGGTCTGATAGAAATGCAAAAAGCAATACAGGCAGAAGCAAGCCAAAATAATAGCATACAAATTTTCGAACAAGATGAACATAGTAGACAAAATGAAAATTGGGTTATAATTTTTGATACTAGTGCCAGTATGAAATTAAAATTTGAAGACATGAAAACATTATCTCTTTGTTTGTCAGAAGCCGCAAATGAGCTAAATGCAAATAGAGGAACGTGGGGGATGTACAGTTTTAACAATAATTTCTTAGTTGTAAAAGATCATTCTGAAAACTATAATCAACAAGTAAAGTCGCGGATTGGAGGAATTGAAAATAAAGGACTTTCTTTAATTCCAGATGCAATTACAATGGGTACTAGAATTCTCACTGCAGATATTAATACAGAAAAAAAATATTTGATTATAATTACAGATGGCCAGTCGCTAGGATATGCAGACATTGACGAAGAGTTCAAAGAATCAATAGAACGTGCAAGAAAGGCTGGAATTAGTATTATTGGGATCGGAGTTCCAGAAGGCATAACAAAGTTCTTTTCTGCCACGATTTCCAACAAGGATCTTCGTAAGACCGTATCAAGCTTTATTGAATCATACACCATGCTTGCCCAAGGACAATTGTAATTTTGTAATCTGACATACTAGTTCTGATATCTATCCATGTGTGAGAATTATTCATTAATGAATGCATTCACAAAGACAAAAAGAAGAGCAATCAGTACTGTACTTACAACCATCATAATTTTGGTGGCATCAGTCGTACTAGCTTCAGGAGTAGTTCTTTATGGTACCAGTCTTTTCCAGAGTGGTACTCAGCAAGAAGCAATTTCTGTATCTGGTTTGAAGGTATGGATACACGGTACTGCTCCCGATGGTCTTGCGTGGGGTGCATTTGCTGTTAGAAACAGTGGAGACAAGATTGTCTCCGTGGATAAAATCGCTATCCGTGGTACAGACATTCCGTTCGCACAATGGTATCCTGATACTACAGTAACATCATCTTTGATTCAGCAACCAATGAATTTCACTGGCTGGGCTGGATCAGCTGGACTGATAAACAAATATGATCCCAACGACTATTGTGGCGCATCAACATTTGTAGTTGAATCACAGCTAATAGATCAAACTGATGGGTCGGTATGTGCTAATGCAGCAAGTGGTCCAGTAGGTCTTGAACCAGGAGCAGCAGCAGTCATCTACTTTAAACTCAACAATGGAACACTACAAACAGTAGACTCTGGTATTTCTACAAGTGTGAACATCTTTGCTGGTAAAACTGGGGCACCATTAAGCATAACTATCTCAAGTAAACTTGTTTAGAACTTCATTTTTTTACCTAGATAAGACACCATCAAATGTTGTAACAAATACGGTAAAGTAATCAAAACCTCTGATTGAAGAGTCACTTTAAGTTTGTAAATTAAAAAACAGAATCAATCGATGAATTATTTAATTTGTAAAAATAAATACATGACTTCGTAATTGTCAAAGATCATAATGAAAAATATAATGAACAAATAATGGCCAGATATAATTAACAATGATAATCTTTGCAAGGCGAGGAAAATTTCATCAAATCCCATAGCATTTAAGCCTGCATACCTGTAATTTCGTAATATGACATACTAGTCCTGATATCCATCCATTGTGAGAATTATTCAATAATGAATACATTCACAAAGACAAGAAGAAGAGCAATCAGTACGGTACTTACAACCATCATAATTTTGGTGGCGTCAGTCGTACTAGGTTCAGGAGTAGTTCTTTATGGTACCAGTCTTTTCCAGAGTGGTACTCAGCAAGAAGCAATTTCTGTATCTGGTTTGAAGGTATGGGTACACGGTACTGCTAGTGAAGGTCTTGCGTGGGGTGCATTTGCTGTTAGAAACAGTGGAGATAAGATTGTCTCCGTGGATAAAATCTCTATCCGAGGTACAGACATTGCGTTCGCAAATTGGTATCCTGATACTACAGTAGAATCATTTTTGATTCAGCAACCAATGAATTTCACTGGCTGGTCTGGAACAGATGGACTGTTATCGGTATTTGATCCCAATGACTATTGTGGCGGAACAACATTTGTACTTGAAGTACAGCTAATAGATCAAACTGATGGTTCGGTTTGTGCTGACGCAGCAAGTGGTCCAGTAGGTCTTGAACCAGGAGCAGCAGCAATAATCTACTTTAAACTCACCAATGGAACGCTACAAACAGTAGACTCTGGTATTTCTACAAGTGTGAACATCTTTGCTGGTAAAACTGGTGCACCATTAAGCATAACTGTCTCTAGTAAAACGTAAGGTGATATTTTTTTGGCCTCGCCTTACGTTAATTTTTACTATAGTGAAATAAAATGGGAAAAGAAACTAAAAAACAAGGATTGGAAGGATTTCTTAATAGTCAATTCTTAGAAGATTATCAGAATAAAACACCTTCAGGATATGAATTAATTGAAAATTATCCATTAAAGCCGCCATTTAGTTATGCAAATATTTTACAAAATAAAGAAACCTTTGCATATCTGTATCAGGTCGATGAGGTAAAACTAACTCATGAGGAGGAGAATGTTTTTCATAGATTACATAATTTGATTGAAGAAAATATTAATTCTCCAGAAAAAACTGAAGGATCTTCGGGGTTTTCCCAATATCTTAATCAGACAATTAAAGAAAACGAGAAAATATTTTCAGAATATCCTGCAGAAAGTGTAGAAAAAGTCAAGTATTATCTAGAAAGAGACATTGCTGGTTTTGGGTTAATAGACGCATTAATGCATGATCCAAACATAGAGGATGTCAGCTGCAGTGGAGCAAATCTTCCAATCTATATCTGGCATAGAAAGTACGATAGCATACCAGTAAATATCCAATTTGAAGGTGAAATGCTGAACAATTTTGTTTCACGAATAGTTTTTCGTGCAGGAAAACACATAAGCTCGGCCTTTCCAATTACCGATTTAGCATTACAAGGCAATCATAGAATTTCAGTACTTTATCAAAAAGAGGTTACTCCAAAAGGAACCAGCTTTACAATAAGAAAATTCAAAGAGGATCCATATACTGTAATTGATCTTGTTAATTTCGGCACTATAAGCCTCGAAATGGCTGCTTATCTATGGATGCTTGTTGAAAATAAGTTGTCAATAATTATCATAGGATCTACTGGAAGTGGTAAAACAACAATTCTTAATGCCATAGCTGGATTGGTCAATCCTGATTACAAAATTTTCTCTGTTGAAGATGTATCTGAAATCAACATTGAGCATGACAACTGGTTTAGTCTTGTTTCTAGAACTGGTTTTGGTCCAAATAGCGAAGGTGAAATTGGATTATATGATTTGATTAAATCTGGTGTGAGGCACAGACCAGATTACATTGTTGTTGGAGAGATTAGAGGTTCAGAAGCATATGTAATGTTTCAAGCAATGGCCACAGGACATGGTGGATTATGTACTATGCATGCAGACAGCTTAAATTCTGCAACAAAAAGACTGCAACAAAAACCAATGGATATCCCACCGGCATACATTTCTTTGATGAACTGTGCTATTGTAGTCCGCAGGGTAAAAGAAAATACAACTGGACAAAGTAGTAGAAAAGTGGTTACAATTGAGGAAATACAAAGCATAGAAAAATATAATTCAGTATTTAAGTGGAAGCCAAAAACGGATTTCTTTGAACCGGATCTAGAAGATAGTGTGCTATTACAAAAAATTTCTGAACAGACCAGTTTAGATTTTGAGGAAATATTAAATGAGTTTGAGATAAGAGTTTATCTTTTAAAATGGATGCGAGAAAATAATATCAGAAGTTACAAAAAGGTAGCTGACACAATTGGAAAATTTTACAGAGATCCCAGTTCTATCATGAAAAAAATTGGTTACGGTGTATGAGCTCCTTGTCATTTTTAAAGCAAATCCACAAATCAGGTAATGAGAAAAAAACGAAAAAGAAGATAGAAAAAGAACTTCCATTTTTCATTTCAATTGTAACATTATTTGCAACAAGTGGTTTTGGACCTTACACCATATTTCAAAAAATGCATGATATAAAATTACTACCCACGATTAGACAAGAATCAATAAAAATACTAAAACGGGTGGATGTTCTGGGCTTAGATCCCCTAGCTGCCATGATGGAAGCAAAGGAGAAAAATGCTTCAAGACCATTTGGTGAATTTCTTGCGGGATATGTTTCATCAATTCAAGCAGGGGGAAATGTAGTAAATTATCTCACAAGTAAATTGAATAGTACATTTGAACGATATGGAGATGTCGAAAAATCGTCTGTTAGCACGGTAAAGGCACTTGTAGAGTCTTTTATGACAATGCAGATTGTCATTCTTGCAGTTTACATCATAATCACTGCTACAAGCGTAACTGGAGATGATGGATTAGCATCTCAAAGTTTTGATGCAACTTCTGTGATAATCATTTTTCCTCCAATAATTTCATTAATGTTTATCATATTGGCTTACAAAATGGATTCATCCAAAAATCCAGAATTAGATTTTAAAAAAATCATCATGTTTGGAATTCCAAGTGTTGCAATTGCATTAATTTTAGTACTTCTGAATTTAATTCCAGATGTTAATGCGTTAATTATTGGTATTTCTCTTATTGTTGCATCTTTATGGCCCACTATTAAATACATTAAGTTAGGAACATTTTCACATGATGCCGAGGAAGCAACTCCACAAATTCTCCTGGATGTTGCTGAGGCACGTAAAACAGGAATAGCACCAGAACAATGCATCATAAAAGCTTGCAAGAGGAAAGATTTCAAATCATTTAATCCTGTTTCAAGTTCCATTGCAAGTAAATTAGAATGGGGTGTTCCTATAAAAAAAATCTATGAATCCATAGAAAGTAGTGTAAAAAACTTTCAAGTGTTAATTAGTTTTAAAATTTTATTTGAGATAATTTCTTCTGGCGGAGGGAATGTTAATACTCTTGACTCTTTAGCTGCAATAGCTGAAAAAATTAGAAATATAGAAAAAGCTAAACGTGAAATGTTAAAACCTTATATCTTAATTGGGTTTATGATAGTCAGCATAACTAGTTTTACAACTCTAATGGTTATTGACTCATTAACTGACATTAGCATCCAATCAGAAATTGATGAGGATAAAAAACTTAAGCTCAAAGAGGAAGCAAAATCACGATTTGAAATGTTAAGCATGACAATCTTGGTCCAAGCTTGGTTAGCAGGTTTATTTTTAGGAAAGCTTACTGCCGGTTCTTTTTCTGGAGGATTTAGGATTTCAATTGTTCTAGTAGCTATGACATTAATAGCAATAGTAACGATGCAGCTAGGCATATTTGACATTAATGCACTTTTTGCCAAATAAATTGTATGTCCCAAAAATTTCATACTGTCAATTATAAAACAATTTGAGTGACTGATTTTAAGTTGAAGATTGAGATCATCATTGTTTTAATAGCTGTAAGCATGGTTTTCATGCCTTCTTATGCTGAATCATCAACAAAGTTCGGATATCAATTACTACCAGAAAAACTGTTAGAAAACACCGAAGGAATATTTCAGCTATATGTATCTGCTAATGGTATAATGATGCCAAAATCTATCAATAATTTGAAAGTGGTTAGCACCGACAACTCTATAATTAAAGTAATCGGAGTAGAACAATTCAATGAATACATTACTAATGTCAAAGTTCAGGCATTGAATCCAGGAATCGTAAATCTAGTAGTAGCTGCATCGGGATTTTTATCTGAAGAAATTCCAATCAAAGTACACAACAACAACAATTATCCATCTCAGATTATGATGCAGTTGACACCCGATGATTTTCCAGTTGATGGTCCAAGATTCGGATATTTGTCTGTAGAAAGTCTGACAACATCAGGATTACCAACAAAGGCTGAGAATGATATCATAGTAAGTATATCTTCACCGAATACGGATGTTGTAGAACTAGAAGATGATAAACTAGTTATTCAAAAAGGAGATTATTTTGCAATTGGAAAGTTTTTCGTTAAAAATTCCGGAGACGCAATAATTTTTGCTGAAACTGATGGAATGAAAAAGATCAGTGGAGTGATTCATGTACGAAAAGCAAGTACCCCACTTGAAATTAAATTATATCTTGCGCCAACTACTTTCAATAGTTTTAGTACTCCAAGAGGATATGCTGTTATTCAATTACAAGATGCCGATGGTATTCCAGTAAATGCAGAAAAAGATATTACTGTGACACTTAAGGTAGAAAATCCAGATGCCGAAATAAATGTAAGTCATGATTTTGAAGAAATCTTATTTGATTCCAAAAATATTGTGATTAAACAAGGAACATATTCTGCCTACACAAGTTTTGTCCCTCGACCAAATTTGGGAGATTTTACTTCAAATGATCAACAAACATTTAGCATATCCACTTCTGCTGAAGATTATCTAGCTCGAGGGAATAGCATAACTATTACTCATCAAGAGATAGGTGTTTTGCAAGGTGAGGGTCCTGCAAAAATGCTGGCATTACCATTCTTAACTACTGGTGAAATTGAATTAATTGGTATTATGTATTTTGAAGCAATTTTAGCTGAGGTCGCAGAACAACTAGAGGATGAATCACACATAACAAACTTTAATGTTGCAGTGCCCGTTATGGCAAATGCAGATTTAGAAATCAATGTGGCTTCTTCAGATTTAGCAGCTGTCAAAACCAGTCCTGTTTTCTTTAACAAGGGCGAAAATGTTGCATTGGTTTTTGGAAAAACTGGAACTGTTATTCCAGAAGAGGGTACAGACTTGGAGTTGTATTTGACTGATAACCAAGGCGTGAAGAAAATAATAGGTAAACCAGAGGGTCCACTCGAAGAATTACTTCAACTAAATACAGTGTCTTTAATTCCACTGATTTTAGCTGGTGAACGTTTTCCGGTATTAGCATATTTGGAGGAAACAGAAGAGGAAGAAGAAGGTGAAGAAGCGGCAACATCATCAGATGATGAAGAAGAAGAAGATGGAAGGAAAGGGGTGACGCATTTCATTAAAGATACTGTAATTTCATTTTCAGCAAATGAATATGTTGAGTTAGAGCCTGAAATCATAAAACAAAATCAACCATATGCATTGATGATGGCAAATTCAAAAAAGATTGGCTCTACTTCACTTACATCTCTTGGATCAGGCCTTGAGGCATCATTATCAATAACTAGCCATACAACTGACCCAACAACGATTTATCTTTCCTACCCCGAAACTATCTTGCCTGATATGAACAACATTGTAACAATACAAGCCTTAGACTCATCTGACAGTCCAGTGTTTGCCAAAGAAGATATTCAAATTAGTTTAGTATCAAATGATGAATCAGTGATTAAAATGCCCGGATTAGTTACAATTCCAAAAGATAGTTATCGTGTGTTTTTTGAAATAGAGTCTAAGAAAGTAGGTTCGGTTGAAGTTTCCGCATTGGCTGAAGATTTATCGCTAGCAAAATTTAATTTTTGGGTAAAAGGCCTAATCCCTAAATTAAGTTTGAATGTAGCAGCTGCTATTGACATTAACGAAGAAACTCTCTCAAGGTTAAGCGTAGAATATGCTGGAATTCCCATATCTCCTGAAGGACTAGAAGTTGAATGGTTTGTCACTGGCGGAGATATCATACAGAAGGATTCAGTGACAAATGAAAATGGTGAAGCAACGATTGTTGTCAAAGCACGTGAAGCTAGCGGTATAGACATAAAGGCAGTTGTAAATGGATTTGGGATGTCAGATGAAGTAAGCAAGAGTATTGCAGTAAACGTCCCAGTGTCAGTAATTCCTGAGGAAGAACCAGCATCTAGTTTCGAAAACATCAATATGGCCTTCATTATAATACCAGTAGCTGTCGCTGTAGCCGTGATGTTCCTTAAGAGAACAAACCGACTTGAAGAAATTACAGAAAGATTGAATCTTGGAGATTTGGGTGAGCGAGTCTTAGAAATTAAGGAAAGAGTGTCATCAATTAGAGAAAGATGAGTCGACTTTAATGCTATTTAATATTTTGTGTATCAATTAGAACATGCATTTTTTCATAAAAACGATAAATGATTAAAAGGTGAACAATAAAAATGAATGAATTTTTTGAGCCTTTTACTATAAGGATTATTTTGGCATTGACAATGCTAGGAATAGCATCGTTTTTTGATATATGGAAAAGAGAAATTCATGATTTCTTATGGCTTGGATTCGGATCTTTTGCAGTGATACTATTATTATTTGATCCAAATTTAATTGACACATCTTCTACTGTTCTGATTTCATTGATAATAGCTCCGTTTGCAATTCTTGTGTGGAGGATTGGATTGTTTGGCGGTGCAGACGCATTTGCACTAATTGTGTTAGCTGCATTGGCGCCAATGGCTACTCTCTCTGGAAATACCATTACTCCATTTACCACACTATCAAATGCCGCCATACTTTTTCTAATCCCATTTTTTGCAAATGCTATAAGAAACATCATTTCTATTCTAAAAAATGAAAATATTTTTGAGGGATTTAATGAAACAAGATTAAAAAAATCAGCGGCTATGTTTGTAGGCTACAGAGCAAAAAACCCAAACCATGGTTTTTCTATAGAAAAATTGGAAAGTGGCCACAAAAAACTGAATATCAGTCTTCAGAATGCTGATAAAACACAATTTTGTACAAGTTCTGACACCTGGGTGACCCCCGGAATTCCATATATACTGCTAATTACAGGTGGATTTATTATTCAACTAATATTTGGAGACATTCTAATGAATTTTTTTAAAATCTTATTTTAAAAAATACGCGTGGTTCAAAATAATTTTAATTCATCGCATAGTCTGTATTGAGTAATTACACACTGATTGTTATCAAGTAAAAATTCCATGTTGTAATAAATGACTATGACAAATCAAACTGTAAAGTCAGAATTTCCTCCAGATAATAGTCCCTATGAGAATTTAATTTCAAGTTTACCAGAATTTGGCATAACGCAAAATCAGGCTAAGGTCTACTTGTATTTGAGTAAGAATGCCGCAAAATCTGCCCCTGAAATTTCAAAAAATCTCAAGATTCCAAGAACTGAAACCTATCATCTCATTAATGTACTTCAAAGCAAGGGAATTGTAATCTCAAACTTTGGAAAGCCAACAAAATTCCAAGCTCTGCCTTTTGATAAATCAATTCGAATTTTAGTTAGTAATCATCGAACTCGTATTGATGAATTAGAAAAGCAGACTAGTGAATTAATCACCATATGGAATACCATGCCAGAATCAAATAATCAAACTAAGCTAATATCAGATAATAGATTCCAAATGCTTCAAGGAAAAAATTCTATAGTTGGAAAATTAAATCAACTGATAAGCTCTACAAAAAAGGAAATTCTAATTTTAGGCTCTGAAAATAATTTTAAAAAATTTTATCAGACAAAATTTTTTGAGCAGTTACAAAATGTTCAAGTCGATTTGAAAATCCTGATATTGTCCACAAAGAAAACATCATATCACTTTCCAGAATTTCCTGTATACAAAACAAAAATATTTCATAATAGCACTGATGAAAATCTTTGGTTTTTGATAAAAGATGGTGAAGTATTCTTTATTCTACGAAATGACGAAGATAGTGAGATGCTTGCTGTTTGGACAGATTCGTATACGATGCATAATTCAATGAAGATGTTATTCAATATGATTTGGAAAACAACAAATCTTGTTGTTACTACCTAATTCTTTTTAAAAATTACTATCAATTAACATGAAAATTTGCTTAGTACGCCTTAATTAGGAAACTAAACAAAATCCTGCATAATGACTCAGATTGGAAAAAGTGCAGTTTTTTTTCTAATGCTAATCTTACTTATTTCAACAGTAGTACCAGCATATGCTGCTGTAACAAGTTTTCATACCGATAGAATGTTTTATGTCAAAGGAGACCAAATTTCCATATCAGGAATTGTAGATGCAGAGTCTACTGGCCTCGTATCGATTGTTTTTAGGGATTCAAATAACAAATTTGTGTTACTAACGCAAGCAATTATTCAGCCAGACAATACCTTTAAGAAAAACATTTCAACAGAATTAAAATTTACAGATCATGGAATTTACAATGCAACTGCATTTATTTTCAATTTGACTAAAGGAAAAACGGTTAGCTTTGATTTTTCAATGGATGGCTCAATTCCTATTGCTTCTATTACAAAAATCCTAACTTCTGAATCGCCAGTTGAAACTGGTGACTCGGTCAGTAATGAAAATGAATCCAGGCCCAAAGTCATTCCAGAAACTTTTTCAGAAAATGAGGAATCTGAACTTCCTGATTTTGTAGATCCTGAAAAGGATCCACAACACTATCTTGATAGATATTACAACGAACCGGCATACCAGGATTGGTTTGATAGAAACTATCCTGACTTGACAATTGAAGAAGCAGTTGGATTAGAATCTCAAACAAATTTGAACATAAAAGAAGTCATTGAAGAGAAAATTGACAGTGTTATTTCAGTGAACATGCTTCCAGATGTAGAAGCGGCTACAATAATTAATGAGCCTCTCTCAAATGATAATTCAAATAATCGTGAGTTTGCGTTGTTAAGTCTTGCACTGGGCGGTGTGGCTATATTGTTTGGTGCAACCTATGGAGTTAAAAGAATAGTTGATATCAATTCTAAAAATATTTCACAGAATCGTGCTTCAATAAAAAAAATGTTTGGTTCTCTTTTGGGTTATAGTCCAATGGATGTCATTAAAAATAGATTGGCCCATGGTGAAATCAGTATTAATCAATACACTAGGTTGAAAAAAGCATTAGGAGAATAACATAGTGTATGATTAAGTTTGAATTTTTTTCTGAATTATGTTTAGTGTTAGTTTTGGATCAGCATTCCCTTTTGTTTTTTGCATGACTTTGCCAACTAAATAATTAATGGTATCTGGGTTTGTTTTAGCCTGCCCTACTGCGATTATTTCTTCAGATAAGACTTGATCAACAATTCTAGTCAATTCGGATACATCTGAAACATGAACCAAATCAAGTTCAGAAATAACATCAGATAGTTTTTTTCCGCTTTTCACAATTTCTTTGAGAGCAATTTTTGCAGCTGTTCTTGTAATTTTGTTAGTTTTTATCGCATTAACTAATTCAACTAGATGTTGTGGCGTTAATTTAGAATTTTCACGTTTTTCTTTGGTATCTACAAGACCCATTAAATCAGTAGTAATAATATTTGCAACATCTTTTACATTTATTTCATCATGTGCTTGTTCAAACATGTCTGAATAAAATTTATCAGAAGATAATACTTCAGCAACCTGAGCTGGAATCTTATATTTTGAAATGTAACGTTCTTTTTTAGAAATAATACTTTCGGGCATGTCATTTTTCAATCTGTCAAGTGTTTGTGAATCGATTAAAATCCAAGGAATATCTCCTTCTAGAAAATATCGATATTCCAGTTCCTCCTCTTTTCTTCTTGCAGAGATAGTAATCTTTCGTTTGTCATCCCAATGACGAGTCTCCTGAATGATTGGGATGTTCCTTGCAGCTAGGCTTTCTTGCCTTGTTATTTCAAAATGAGTTGCTTTTTCTAAATCATGAAATGAGTCAATGTTTTTGATTTCGACCCTTTTGCCGCCTTGAATTGATACGTTTACGTCAGCTCTTATTGCCCCTTCAAGTTCAGGATCTGAAACGCTCAAATTCTCAAGCAAATCAGATAACATGTTCAAAAATAATCTTACCTGTTTTGGATTTTCAAAATCAGGTTCTGTGACAATTTCAACGAGCGGAGTTCCTGCACGATTATAATCTACAAGAGTGATTTGAGTTTTTTCAGAGCTACCCTCATAAATTAAACGACCAGGATCTTCCTCTAGTTGAATTCTACGAATTCTGATTTCTTTTTCATCTACCAAAACTTTACCCTCTAGGCCAATGCTAGTTGGGCCATACACATTTAGCTGAGTGATCTGAAAGTTTTTGGGCAAATCAGGGTAAAAGTAATTTTTCCTAAAGAAAGCAAGTTTTTCAGGAGTTTTACAGTTTAATGCCATCGCTATGGTTGTAGCTTTCTCCACCGCCTTTTGATTTAGGAGGGGTAACGTTCCTGGAAGGCCCATACAAATCGGACATACATTCGTATTTGGCTCATAACCACGGTAATTGGCTCTGCAGGTACAAAATAATTTACTTTCAAGGTTTGTCAACTGACAATGAATTTCTAGTCCTATCTTAGTCAAAGTTGAATCTCTGGGAGGTTTACTGTGTTTTGTAGTGCATACGCAGCTTGCAAAAGTTCTTTATCATGCATTGGTTTTGCAAGCAATTGAATTCCAATTGGCAAACCATCCGATAATTCAAATGGGACTGAAATTGCTGGTTTTCCCGTAAGATTTGCGGTAACTGTATTAAGATCAATTAGAAAGAGAGCAATGGGATCATCAATTTTTTCTCCTAATTTGAAAGGACGGATTGGGACAGTGGGCGAAAGTAATAAATCTACTTTTTTGAATGCCTCATTGACTTCTGCAGTCAATTTGCTTTTTACTTTAAGTGCTTTAAGAAAATACTTTCCTGCAAAACCCGCAGATGGAACGAATCCCCCAACTATTAGTCTTCTTGTAACTTCAGGTCCAAAGTTTTTCCTAGCCTTTGAAATATAGGAATTAAACTCAAATCCCTCTAATGGAAAATCAAAACCATAACGGAGATTATCGTATCTTGCCAGATTACTTCCAGCTTCAGTAGCACTAATAGTGTAATATGCTGCCACCGAATAGTCTACCATGTCCAAGGATATTTCTTCGCATTTTGCACCAAGGCTTTCAAATTTTTTTAATGCATTGTTGGTTGCTGAAACTACTTCTTTGTCAGCTCCATCACCTATCATTTCTTTTATTATTCCAATTTTTTTTCCTTCAACTCCTGCATCAATCTCTGAAAGATAATCTTCGTTTTTGTTATCAACAGTAGTGTTATCTTTAGCATCAATGCCAGAAATAATGTTTAGAATAAATGCAAGATCTTCAACTGTTCTTGTCAATGGACCAATTTGTTCAATACTATTAGCATAAGAGATTAAACCGTATCTGCTAATCAATCCATATGTTGGTTTGTATCCAACAACTGAACAAAAGCTGGCAGGATTTCTAACAGAACCACCTGTATCAGACCCCAATGAAGCAACACATTCCAGCGCACGAACAGCAACTGCACTTCCTCCTGATGAACCCCCTGGTACGTAATCATGATTCCATGGATTTCTGCTTGGGCCAAAGGCACTAAATTCTGTAGTCAATCCCATCGCGAATTCATCCATGTTGGTTTTCCCTATGATAATTGCATCTTCTGATTTTAATTTCGAAATTACGGTGGCATCGTATGGGGCAACAAAATCTTCCAGCACTTTTGAGGCACATGTCGTTTTGGTTCCTTGTACACAGATGTTATCTTTTATTGAAATAGGCATTCCAAAACACGCACCTATTTTTTCATTTTTTTGTATTTTTTTATCTAATTTTTTGGCTTGATCAATAGCGTTATCACTCAAAGAGAGAAAAGCGTGTAATTTACCATCAAGTTTTTGAATTTGTTCTAATGTTTTTGAAACAAATTCTTCTACAGTATAATTACCGTTTTTAATTTCTTCTATGTACTTTAAACCAGAAATTGCAAGATTCAATTAAATCATCTTAGGAGCTCGTATGTAGTTACCCTTGTAATTTTTTAGTTTATCAATTATTCTTTCTTCATAAGGAATATGTTTATCAACTCTTAGATTTTTTATTGGTAATTCTTGAACTGAGAATTTTTCAGATTCAACATCAGCTTTATCTAAAATATCAAAGTATTCAATCATTTTTTGTACTCGATCCATATGTACAACATGATCATCCAATTCTATTCGCATCAATTTTGCAACTTCTTCAATCTTTTCTTTTAATATCAAACATTTCACCTATGGAGTTAATCTGTCTACGTCTCTAGGATAGAATGTCACATCTCTAATGTTTTCTGTTCCAGTAAGCGCCATCATAAGTCTTTCAAGCCCAATGCCACAACCAGCATGAGGAGGTACACCATAATCAAACGCACCTAGATGATATTCAAATGCATCAATTTTCATTCCTTTGATCTTCATTCGTTCTTCAAGCTCTTCTCGTTTTTCAATTCTTGTACTGCCTGAGGAAAGTTCCAGATCATCAAACATAAGATCAAATGATTCTGAAATTTTTGGATCTGTTTTGCTGACTTTAACATAGAATGGTTTTGGTCCTGTAGGCCAATCTATAATGAAATAAAATCCCTTTAAACCAATTTTTTGTAGATTAGTCGGATACAAATCCTCTCCCCACTCTGTTTTTGCTCCAGCTTGATTCATTTTGTCAACTAATTCGGCGTATGTGTATTTTGGAATTTTATCGGGAGATTCTGGTATCGTAAACTCTACATCAGGAGTGGATTGTGAAAATTCTTTTACAGTATCTACAGATCTTCTAATAATATCCTCAATACGATCCATTACATCATTATAATCAACAAAAGCCTCTTCCAAGTCTATTGAAATTGCTTCAGCAAGATGCCTGTTCGTTCGAGAAGGCTCTGCCCTAAAAATTGGGGCAATTTCAAAAACTTTTTCAAAACTCATAGTTAGTTGTTCTTTGTACAATTGTGGACTTTGAGCTAGAAAAGCCTCTTTATTATAATAAAATATTGGAAACAGTGCCGCTCCACCTTCTGTTGCAGTGGCAATCATTTTTGGAGTATTAATTTCAGTGAATTGTTTTTCGAAAAAATAATCTCTGATTGATTTTAAAACTAGGGTTCGTGTGTTGAAAATGTGTTGCAAGACTTTACGTCTAAGGTCGACAGGACGGATTTCCAATCGGGTATCAATGTTTTTAACAGTTTTTGCTTGTGGCTCAAAAGGAGAAATTTTCTCAACCTGTGAAAACACTCTCATTTCTGATGGAATGATTTCTACCCCATTTGGAGCCTTTTCAGAAGATTGTACTTTTCCGGTAATACTAACAGAAGAATGAGGTTTTAGGTGAGAGATTTTTTCAAGAATTTCATCAGGACAGGATCCTTTTTTGGCCACAACTTGCAATTCCCCATATTTATCACAAAGGGTTAGAAAGGAAATGTTTCCATGCCCCCTAACACTAACAATCCATCCCATCACAGTTACATCAGAATTTTCTTTGGAAGGGTCTAGCTCCGTTGAGTAATGCGTCCTACGTAAATCTCCTAATTCAGTATCAATCATAATTTCACTTTAACTGGTTTATGTTAGTGTAATTAATTTTCTTATTAATAGAAGATCTAAAACTTTGTGATTTTAGACTCTAATATTTCAGATTTTCAGGGGCTTGGAATTTGCCCAAAGAAGATCACACAAAATGAATATGTTGTTTACCATTTCGCCCGAATTTGTATTTATTGCATAATCAGAATCTATATTACTTTGATCAGAATCTCCCCACACTGCATCTGACATTAACATCTGTTTACCCTCCTCGACAATCATTCTTCCTCTAGAACTGAGTTTTCCTATTCTGGTTTCAGTAGCTCCAAATCTTTTCATGAAGGGCAAAAATTCAACTTTTGTTACTTCGGTTAAAAGTCTCACCTGCCCGCCATTCTTTTCACAAATTTTGATTTTTTCAGGTATATCAGTATGATACATTTTAGAAAGATCCTTCAGTGTGGTTAGAATGTAAACAATACCATTTGCATTTTCTATTAATTTTTCAATATCAGAGTATATGTTAGTGGTTCCCTGTACTACATGAAAGGTTGGAATATTACTGGAATAGTTGATCGGAATGGTTTCTTGGATTCGTTTTATTAGGTACTCTTTTGTATTTCGAATTTTATTTACTTGGGTTTGTTTTAATTGTAAGACATTTTTTATGACTTCTTCTGGTTTATTAGCAACACAGAGTTTTGGTTTTGAAAATGTTGTTGATACAATTTTTAATGCAAGTAATTTATCGACTGTTCGATAAACTTTGGTACGATCAATATGAAGTTCTTTTGCTAGTGCACTTGCAGTTACTGGACCCATTCTTAACAAACTAAGATAAATATGTGAGTCTAATTCCTCAAGCTCTAAAATTTTTGAAATTTCTTCTTCCAACAGGGCAATTCTTTCATTGGATGATACCTGCCCCAGATCTAAACTATTGTGGCTGGGAGATACCTGCTCCAAAACATTACTACTCAGAACCATATTCATATCCAAACTTTCCTCGATGCCATACTGAAAAATGAT
>SDBT01006833.1_pt1 | contig 18862 bp, 16 predicted proteins | sample 2277101 | NCBI WGS metagenome assembly SDBT01 (sample SAMN10404973, study PRJNA504765) | marine sediment metagenome | isolation source: marine sediment core GS10_PC15, 103 cmbsf | place: Arctic Ocean: Southern Knipovich Ridge | collected 2010
TCCATTTTTTTTTCGCTGCTTCATGTATTGTCTTTTGAATATCATGTGTGGCAATGGTGATCTGTTTTTCCTATGCGCCAAATGTTTCTATTACATATTGCTTGAGTGCGGGACTGACTGCTTCAATTGTGTATGATTGATCGTGTGATTGTTCGGCGTAAACAGCATGTTCAATTCGATGGTATTGATATACCCGCAAGCGATGCCAGAGGCGAGCAAGCCAATTCCGGGATCCTTGTGTTGCATACACATATTCCTGGGCAAGCAAGCCACGCGCTTGCACCGTACATGATCTGTATTGCGTGTTGCTAAGTATTTTTAAACAGATCCAGCCGGCTAGTGGGCCGCGAGCGATAAGATCGCATGAGTGCAATTGATAACGTCTGATAAATTTTTTAAGCTGCCAGACAGCAAAATGTAAGCTGAGCGTGCTCAAAAAGGGAAGTTTTTTTAAAACAACTACGTGTATACGTGGTATTGCGCTATACTTCTTGATCAGTTTTTGCGCTTGGAGAGTATTCCGTTCAAAAGTTACAAGCCAAATAACTAGGTCAGTATTCTTTTTCTGCTTATCAAGCAAAGGATGTAATACTTGCCCTTCAAAAACTGAGTTTGAGATACTGTCGTAAAGGACGTAAATAAGATATGATTTGTGCATTATTGCCTTCCATGCTGCCAAGCCAAAACATTATGCATTGGTTAACATAATACAAAGCAATGATGCTTGCGAGTTTTTTATTACGCTTAGAACTTATTCAAAGAGATTAAACGAATTAAAGCAGTGCTCCCAGACTCTGTTGTTTCTATGTTCGGTATCAGATGGTGTTTGGATAGTTGTTTTTGATGAACTTTCAGTTGTGTTATCTGCATGGTCATCATGCCAATGGTGATGATCAGTTTGGTCGTCCCAGAATGAGTTGTTTTGTTGATCAGTATCTTCACATTCGGATGCTTGGGCCTTTAATTCTTGCTTATATTCTTTCAGGCTACGTGCAATATCTAAAATTATTGTTAATTGTTCTTCAAGCTCACAAATTTGTGCTAATGTGTCTCGTTTTTGCGTATCTAACATGCCTTGATATGATGTAAGATCTTTGATTGCTTGCTCTAATGTCTGAACATAGTGTACAAGTGGATAATTGATATTGTTTTGAGCAACATGTTTTTTAATAATTTTGGCGACTCTCTGTCTATTAATTTGAGAATAACCAAAAAAGCTCATTATTTCTTCCCAATATCGCTCATTTAGTTGAGTGCATGTATTCTGAATCGTTTGACAGAGATTATTTGCTGGCTTAGTTGCTTGTTGGTCTGCATGAGAAAGGTTATTTTCGGCAGGATATATGTTGAGAGCCATTTGTTGAGCGAGAAGTGCACAGCAGATAAAAATAACTTTTTTTGCATTAATCATAATTGTACCCCATTTTAAAAGAGAGCATATATTTTCAAATAAAAAATAATTAGATTAATTAAAACACATTATTATTTAATATACATGAGCATGTATAAAAGGCAAGAAAAATATATGTCGAGCTCAAAAAAAAACGGGCTGGAAAAATCCAGCCCGCCCTTATTACATCTGTTTGCGAATATATTATGTATGATTTCTACTTTAGAACGCGTGCAGGGCCTTCAGCAGTAAGAATGTTTAGAATATCCGTTTTAAAATTTCCTTCTGTTCTTAGAAGCTCTCGGAATGCAAGCGGAATAAGTAATGCTCCACCGATTGTTTTCATGCATTTGTTAAGGAAGAGAGCGAGTGCGTCAGTCCAACCGATAACTCCTGATGCAGGTGTTGTCTTATCCTCAACTCTGAGATATCTATTCTCTAGATCTAATTTGACTTCATTTTTAGTAAATCGTTGACCAATCCAGTAATCATCTAGCAGTGCAATTATATAGTCACGATATTCTCTGAGAGTTTTTGGCTTTTTCATTTTTGTATGACGAGGCTCAAAAACAGGTGTAGGAGTTTTCCAGTAAAGTCGCATCCAGCTGAGAATAAGTACTGTAGTAGCGGCACCGAGCGTTTTTTGCCGTGCTGTCCATGCGTCTGTTGGTTGCGCCGCCTTGATTGAAGAAGGAACGCAAGAAATCAAAAGACCAGCAAAAAAAATTGTTGGCAGAAGAAATTTTTTTAAAGTTCTATCAGAACGAAATGAATTATGTGATTGAGGCATTATTGTCCCCTTGTAAAATTTGAAACATATAAAGATAAAAAACTATAATTAAGTATATAAAGTATAATTTTTAATTGCAAGAAACTCTTATATTTAGGCACAAAAAAATTGGCAAAAAATTGGCATAAAAAATTGCTTGTCTTTTTTGGGAGGGCTTGGTATAAGTATTCAAATCTCAGTTCTTGCTTATCAGATAAACAAAAGGAGATAGCAGTGACAGCGTAGATATACAAGTCTGATCTTTTCTTAATTTTTTCCCATTCGTAATTAGAAATAAAAAAGGAAGCTAACAATGAATTGCACGTTTGTTCCAAAAAAAGGAGATAAGGGTAATGAGCTAGACATATTCAATTGGATCTTTTCTTAATTTTTTCCCATTTCGTAATGCAAGTATTAAAAAAGGAAGCTAGCAATGAATTGCGCGTTTGTTCAAAAAAAAGGGGTAATGTTAGTAGGCCTTGTTTTTGCGGCAAGCGCATTACAAGCTAGGCATGATCCATCAAATGGTGAAAATATCTTAGTTCAGGCTCATCAATTATATTGCAATGGTAGTTACTGGCAAGCTCGCCAAGCGTACCAAGAGGTATTTGAGCAGATAGCATTGGGTACGCTCTCTCTTGATAACAATGTTGAAATTGATGCGCATACCAATTATGGGCAAATCTTGTGGGCATTGGGAGATTACCGTAATGGGCATATTGAATTTGATTATCGTTTGCAGCATCCAGACAAAGAACCATTGCAAAAGCCTCTCACAGAAGAAATAGTACAAAAATTAAAAGATGACAATGCTCTGGGTAACATTACGCTACTCGTGCGCGCTGAGCATGGCCTTGGTGATACGTTTGGATTTATGAAATGGCTGAAAGCATTTAAAGATGCTGGTGTGACCGTACTATTAAAAGTGCAAAATCCACTTAAAGGGCTGCTTTGCCGAAGCCACGAGTGTGTTTCTCTGGTTATTAATGACGAGGATGATGAACCGCCGTTCGATTATGATATGTATCTCATGAGTGCGCCTCGCTATACATCAAAACATGGTCTTGTGCCAACAGTCACGGTTGATGATATACCCCATTTTGGAGCCTATATTCATCCGCTTGCACAAAAAGTTCAATGGTGGAAGGAGCAATTACAGGGATGTTTGCCTTTAGGCTTCAAGTGGCAATTTAGCGGGCAGCCAGTGCCAGGCGGACGTTTTTTAGAACGCCAGATTCCATTGGGGTTGTTGGCACAACTGAGTTCAGTCGATAACGTTCGCGCATATAGTTTACAAGTTCCACCGCACCGACCAATAAGGCAGCAAGAATTTAACCAACGCAAAGCAAATAATGCACTTAATGGTTTGAATGAAGCAGATATAGTGCCAGATGGGTATTGGGTGCAAACATTTGGCCCTGATTTTGATAAAGAGGAGCCTTTTGAGGATACTGTTGCGGTAATCAAAGCTATACAGATGCTCGGAGGCAAAATTATTAGTGTTGATACATCAGTGCCAAATTTAGCTGGAGCAATGACGGAGTATAACGCAGATGCAGGAGATGTGGGAGATACGCCAGTCATTATGCTCTTGGCAGATAAAGCAAATATTGATGCGCGTTGGGGCGAGATTAAACCAGGAGCCCGCGGTGAAATTTCTCGTCTATTTAATAGCGTACGAATCTATTCACAAGATAAACCGGGCGACTGGCAGATGGTTGTGAATAATCTAAAAGGGGATTTGCGGAAGGAGGCAGCAATGGCAACGTAGATATTCAATCTGATCTTTTGGTAATTTTTTCCATTTTTCATGCAAACATTAAAAAAGGAAACTAACAATGAATAGTACATTTGTGCAAAAAAGAAGAGTAGTGGTAGTAGGACTTGCTTTGGTTACAAGCGCATTGCACGCTATGGATGACGGTACTTCAATAAGTCAAAATGCTTTAGATGCTTTAAAAGAAGCTGATAATCTCTATTGTGCTGGGGATTATCGGGATGCTCTCCCAGAATATGATAAGGCTTTGAAAGGACTTGTCTTAGACCAACTATCTGCTGACCAAAAAACTATAGCTGATGCGCATACCAATTATGGCCAGGTTTCGTGGGCGTTAGGAGATTACCGTACAGGCCACAAGATGTTTGATAGTCGTTTGCAGATACTTCCAGAAGGCAAGGCTTTGCAAAAACCATTAACAGAAGAAAGACTTCGGGAATTACAAGATGCAAACTCTCTTGATAAAACCACATTGCTCGTTCGTGCAGAGTATGGCTTGGGCGATACATTTGGATTTATGAAGGGACTAAAAGCACTTCAAGATGCTGGCGTGACCGTAATTCTCAAGGTACAAAATCCACTCAAGCCCTTGTTATCAAGGAGTATAGAGTGTGCTTCTCAAGTTATTAATAACGGGGATAAGGAACCTTCATATGATTATGAAATATATCTTATGAGTGTGCCTCGGTATACCTCAAATCATGGGCTTGCACCAACCCAAGCAGCTGAAGACATACCCCATTTTGGCCAGTATATTCATCCACTTGAGAAAAAAATTTCGCAATGGAAAGAGGAATTAAGAGGATGCAAACCATTAGGTTTCTGTTGGGCTGCAAGTGCTAACCCAGTGCCAGGTGGACGTTTGTTAAAACGTAATATTCCGCTCAATATACTTGCTCAATTGAGTACAATCAAAGGTGTGCGAGCATGTAACTTGCAAGGACTACCGCATCGACCAATTAGTCAGAATGAATATGACCAATGCAAAGCAGATAATGAATTTAATGGGCTGGATGAAGGCGATATCTTGCCAAAAGAATACACCATTGAAACATTTCCTAATTTTGATAAAGATGGGCCGTTTGAAGATACAGCAGCGGTAATGCGTGCTATACAAATACTCAAAGGAAAAGTTGTCAGTATTGACACATCAGTACCAAACTTGGCTGGCGCAATTACTGAGTACAATGCAGATGCAGGAGAGTCGGGCGATACGCCAGTTATTATGCTCTTGGCAGATAAAGCAAACATCGATGCACGTTGGGGTGAGGTTGAACCAGGAACATGTGGTGAAATTTCTCGCTTGTTCAATAGTGTAGTAATTTACTCACAAGGTGAACCAGGTGATTGGAAGACGGTTATTAAAAATCTGCGAAAAGATTTGGACATAGAATTTAATGGCGGTGAAGGTACTTCTGAGAAGGGCAATGAAGCAGCTTCTGCAGGTCAATCGTCTGCTGAGTTGAAGTCTGTTCCAGGTATATCTCTCGTCAAGTACAGTCTTGAGGATGGGGAATGGAAACCTACACCAAAATAATAATAATAACTTAAACCACATACACAGCATTCAAGGGGATTTCACAAAAGAAATCCCCCCAATTTTTTTACCACATACAAGATGTTATATAACTGACCAATGCAATAATCAACGTAGCAAGAACCGGTCCCTTTACCGGTTTAAAGCCAAAGAGCTTGTACGCGATGTTGCAAAAGGTGAGTACAATGACAACCGGATAGCCAATAAATGTAATTGGTCCATCAGATAATTCAAGAATTGTAGAAAGACCAAATGTAGAAAGCGGAATACAGGCAATCAGTATCGCAATGAGAGCGGGAATATAACCAATCTTGTTTTTACAAATTGTTTCTTGGAAATATTCTGCTATGACTGCACCTAATGCAATTGAGGTAGAAAGACAGGCCATAAGCACTGCGGTACCAATTAATGCAGCACCTTGATTACCTAGTACTTTAAATGATATTTCTCTAAATAATTCGCCCGCATTGATGCTACCAAAAAACTCATGACCATGAAAAACACCGAGTAGGCTCATGCCGATATACACAAGGCCAAGCAATGAAACCCCAATTAATCCTGCTTGGGTGCTGATCACAGCAAGTGCCCGTGGATTGTTCGTTATTTGCTCACTCAAGGTATTCTTCAGAATATGTAATACAATTGAGGCGAAGAATATACCAGCAAGTAAATCGAATGTTGCATATCCAGTCATAAATCCTGTTTTAAAAACTGAAAGCGCCGGATTTGGGTTTGGTGCAGCATACGATGCACTCCATAGCCCTTTGCTAATAATAACTATGAGTGAAAAAAGCAAAAGTGGACTAATTACTTTGCCCAAAATATCGACGATTTTATTTTCACGAAAGGTCGCAATGAAAGTGATCCCCAAAAAAATGAGGCTAAAAATAAATGAGGCAAATGGGTCGTGAGAATTTTGCAAAAATGTGATTGGAATAAATGGTGCTATCATTGTGTGAGATAGTGTAATAATACGTGGCACGACTAGGATAGGGCCAATAACAAGCATGCAAACCGCAATAGCAAGGCTACCAGCAGATTTGCCAAGCCTGTCAAAAAAGGCATAATAATCGCCGCCAAATAATATCAAAGCAACTAATCCTACTAGAGGAAGAAAAACAGCAGTCATTAAAAAACCAGCCAAGCCAAAGAAATTTAACGATCCCGATTTCATGCCAACCTGAATAGGATACATGAGATTGCCGGCGCCAAACATCATGGAAAATATTGCCAAACCGATAGTTATTATCTGACCGGATGAAATACGCTGCTGCATAATGTATGCTCCTTTCATAAAAGCATTAAAAGATAGAAAAAAAATAAAATCATAATGATCAATATGGTACTGAATATGTGTATGTTTTGCGTATGAGTATGTTATTAGATGGATGAAGAAAATTAGTGATGTACGTTTATACTACGCACATAATCATAGGTAAGTGGAGAATTGAAATTGCTAATGGTAAGCAGGCGTTTGCTGCCACAATGGATGATGTGTTGAATATTGTATTGTATCGATTCGAAGCTATTATACGTTTTTTCTCGCGTTTATTATAGCGCATACTTCTCCCGCTAAAAATGTTAATAATTCTGAAAAATCCAAATATAACTTTAAAATAAGAATACCCTTTTTTGGTCTGTTTGGCAAATGGGTTGCTATTACTTTTATCAAACTCTTAAGACTTTTGAAAAAATGTTGTATTTTATCTATTGGTCTCTATACGCTGGTAGCAGGGTATTTTTTTGGCGATGAAAAATATGAGGGTACAATGAAACACTATCAATCAGAAAGGAGTTTATATGATACAACCATGTATTATCATACCTGTTTTTTAAAATATTTTTTAGTGATTACCTGTGCAATTATCAGTTGTGCACTATACTGCCAGCAAGCCAATGCAGAATGTCCATGCAAACAAAAAAATCAAGGGGTACATAACATGGCAACAATACAAGTCACCAGTAGTGCTTTTGAACATGAAGGTACCATACCGTCAAAATATACGTGTGATGGCGAAGATATTTCGCCACCGCTTGCCATTGCTGGTGTACCAGGAAATGCAAAAAGTCTCGCGCTTATTTGTGATGATCCTGACGCGCCAGGGGGCACCTGGGTGCATTGGGTTGTTTTTAATCTACCTGCTACGGTTAAAAGCTTGCCTGAGAAAGTTGATATTGCTGTTCATGGTGCTATTGAAGGCAAAAATAGCTGGCAAAAATCGGAATATGGCGGGCCGTGTCCGCCAAGTGGCACGCATAGATATTATTTCAAGTTCTATGCGCTTGATATTGCAACATTAGATCTTGACCAAAAAGCAACTAAAGAAGATGTGCTTGCTGCAATGGAAGGGCATATTGTTGTCGAAGGGCAATTAATGGGAAAATATAGCCGTGCTCAGTAAAATAGAGCGTTGATTTTCTTGCTTTTTATGCTGCATACATGTTTTGTTCGCGCAGCTTTACTGGAGTACTGTTTAAATGAAGTATATTAAAAAATTTGAGCAATTGCGCCAGGAAGATGTTCCATTGGTTGGTGGCAAGAATGCATCGCTTGGTCAGATGATTGGGCAATTGATTGCAAAAGGCTTGCGCATACCAGATGGCTTTGCCATAACGGCACCGGCATACTGGTATTTTTTGGAACATAATAATTTAGTAGAGCCTCTCAAGCGCACATTGGGTCAACTTAAAGATCCATATGATCTTGCTATGCTTAATAAAGTTGGCAGTCAAGCGCGATCATTAATTGAATCAGGTACCATGCCCAATGATTTGGCCCAGGAAATTGTTATCGCATACAAAGCATTATCAGCAGCATACAAACAAAAAGAAGCTGATGTGGCCGTCAGGTCATCAGCAACCGCAGAAGATTTGCCAACCGCATCATTTGCAGGTCAGCAGGAAACCTATTTGAATGTACGTGGCAATGAGCAACTTATTGAATCAACCAAGAAATGCATGGCCTCACTCTTTACTGATCGAGCAATTGTATATCGCATTGAGCAAGGATTTGAGCACTTTCAGGTAGCGCTTTCAGTTGGTGTGCAAAAAATGATTCGCTCAGATTTGGCTTCTTCTGGTGTTTCATTTTCTTTGGACACTGAAAGTGGCCATAAAGATATTATCATGATAAACGGTTCCTATGGTTTGGGTGAAAGTATTGTCAAGGGGCTGGTTAACCCAGATGAATTTTTTGTGCACAAGCCAACACTTGAGCAGGGATTTTCTTCCATTATTAAAAAAATGCTCGGCGACAAAACAGTTAAAATTATATACGGCGAAGATAATCAAGAGGCAACCAAAGAGGTAAGCGTACCTGATGAAGATCAAAAGCAGTTTTGCCTAACTGATGCAGAAATTTGCGAGATTGCACGTAGTACGCTGCTGATTGAGCAGCATTATTCTGAAATTAATAATCGGTGGATGCCCATGGACGTTGAATGGGCAAAAGATGGGCACGATGGCAAACTCTATATTATTCAAGCGCGACCTGAAACAGTGCATTCAGCGCGTCCGTATAAAAATGTTATTACAAGATATGCCCTAATTAAAGATGAATTAGATGTAGCCTCCCGCTTGATGGTTACTGGACAAAGTATTGGCAGCCAAATAACATCAGGTACCGCCCGTGTTATTGCCGATGTTGGGCAAATCGGTCTCGTACGTGAAGGAGATATTATTGTCACGCAAATGACTGATCCTGATTGGGTGCCGGTAATGCGCAAGGCGGCTGGCATTATTACTGATCGCGGTGGGCGCACGTGTCATGCGGCAATTGTTTCACGCGAGCTTGGCATTCCAGCAATTGTTGGCGCAAAAGGGGCTACCAATACCATCACAGACAAGCAAGAAATTACGTTAGATTGTTCGCAGGGCATGGTTGGTTATATCTATGCAGGAGCAATTCCGTTCGAAGTTAAAGAAATAGCGTTGGAAACCATACCAAAGCCACCGGTCGATGTGATGGTCAATATTTCAGATCCAGATAGTGCTTTTCAAATTTCTTTTTTGCCAGTGGCCGGTGTTGGGCTGGCGCGTTTGGAATTTATTATTAATAATGCAATAAAAATACATCCGATGGCTTTGTTGCAGCCAGAGCGCATTGAAGATTCAGAAGTGTTGCGAAAAATTGATGCATTAACTGTCGCATACCCGAACAAACAAAGTTTTTTTATTGATCAATTAGCGCAAGGCATTGGCATGATTGCCGCAGGTTTTTATCCGCGGCCGGTAATTGTGCGGTTGTCTGATTTTAAAAGCAATGAATATCGCAATTTAATTGGCGGCCAGTATTTTGAACCGGAAGAAGAGAACCCAATGCTTGGTTTTCGTGGTGCTTCTCGTTATTATCATGAGGCATACAAAAAAGCATTTGCACTCGAGTGCGCAGCGCTCAAGCAGGTTCGCCAGACTATGGGATTGGTTAATGTGCGGGTCATGATTCCGTTTGTGCGTACCGTTGCAGAAATGCAGGGCGTGCTGAAAGAAATGGAACGCAATGGTCTTGTGCGTGGGCGCAACAATCTTGAGGTTGTGATGATGTGTGAAGTGCCGTCAAACGTAATCTTGATGGATGAGTTTAGCGCATTGGTTGATGGTTTTTCGATTGGTTCTAATGATTTGACTCAATTGACTTTGGGTGTCGATAGAGATTCAGAGCTATTGGCGCCTATGTTTGACGAACGTGACCCGGCAGTCAAAAAAATGCTTGCACTGGCAATTGATGGTGCCAAGCGCAACAAAAAATCTATTGGCATTTGCGGCCAAGCACCATCTGATTATCCTGAAATTGCTGAATTTTTAATTGAGCAGGGCATTGACTCACTTTCATTGAACCCTGACTCGGTGCTGCCATTTTTAATGCGCTACGCCAAGAAGAGCTAACAACATTTCGGCTAAAATAAAATTACCCTATCCAGCCGATTGTGCCAAATAGGGTAATTAGGAAGCTTTTACTTTTGCTTATCTTGTGTTGTTGTATAAATAGTTAACGAATGCACGTGCTCTATCATCGTTTTCAAGTGGTGTATTGGTTGAGTCTAGGTAAAGCATCCTTACGATACCATTTACTTTTCTGATTGATGCTGCCACGTAGCCTCTGCCAGTATAGTATATGAATCTGACTGTTTTATAAGAATCAAGAAGACGCACTAATTGGAACATATTTTGAATATTCTCACCTTGTGTGTTGAGCATTCCGGCAGATTCTATCGTACCATTGTTGTATCGGAGAAAATACGTATTATCTAATTTCATTTGCTCTCCGATGATGAACAAATCTTGAAACTCAGCATTTTCTACGGGAACAGGTGAATTTTGCCTTTTGTGTTGATTGAGCTGGTTAATCCATTGTGCAATATACTGATTGAACAAATTCTGAATAGTTGGTACGCAAATTGCTTCTTTGCTCCTTTCAAGTTCTTGAATAGCAAGCAAATTACATGCTGCATATGCTCCGTATTGCTCACTCGTTTGTGATGCAGATACCAAGTGCACGATGTTTTTATCTTGTAATTCTCTAGGTAAAGCGACTGTACTTTTACTTTTTGCTGCAAATCCATTTTTTTGCAATATGTCGTTAATAATTGTATTAGCATGTTGCTCGTCAATCATCGAATTATCATCGGCTACAGTAATAAGAACCTGATTGATTTCTTCCATGATAGAGTGCATTATAGTCTCCCTATCCATTTGGATAGAAAGGCCATTGACCCTATTTTGGGCGTTCAGATAAGCACTTGCGAGGCTTATTTGGGCAGCTTGTAGGCCTACGCCAATGCCAAGAAAAGCAATAAAATATAGTAAAGTTATACGTATGTTTTTCATTAGTATTTACCTCCATTTACGTTAAGATAACCATTTCTACTATTAGCATGGCATCAATTTCCTATTTGTCAATATCCAGTGCAAAAAAGTAATGCAAGATTTTTACAGTATTTGCTCTTTAAATTTAGTCTGAAAATAAAATTACCCTATCCAGCTGATTGTGCCAGATAGGGTAATTAAGGAAGCTTTTATTCTTGCTTATCTTGTGTTGTTGTACAAATAGTTAACGAATGCACATGCTCTAGTATCGTTTTCAAGTGGTACATTGGTTGAGTTTAGGTATGCAATTGTTACGATACCATTTACTTTTTTCACTGATGCTGCCACGTAGTGCCCGCCAGTATTGAATATGAATCTGACTGTTTCAGAAGTGTCAAGGAGTTTGATGTCTCTAAACATCTCCTCAACATCAAAATCTGTATTCAATTGGCCAGCAGATTCAATCCTACCATTGTTGTATCGTAGGAAATGCATATTTTCTAGCCCCATTTGCTCTCCGATGACGAGCAAATCTCGAACTTCAGCATTTTCTGCCGTAACATGTGGATTTACTGTTTTATTTTCATCGAGGCGGTTCATCCATTGTGCAATGTATTGCTGGCACAAATTCTGTACATTTTGCCTGCTGATTTCTTTATTTTGCTTTTCAAGTTCTTGAATAGCAAGCAAATTGCATGCTGCATATGCACCACACTGTGCTCCATTTTGCGATGCAGATATCAAGTGTATGATGTTTTTGTTTTGCAATTCTTGTGGCAGAGCAATTGTGCCTTCACGATTCATATATGCATCAAAATTTGCCCTATCTCCTTGTTTGCTTAATGCAAGAGCTTGTGCAAGCTGATCTTCAAAGCTGCCAGGATTAGATCCAGATGTTGTAGTTTGTGTTGAGGTGCTGGGCTCAGGCGTTGTTGTTGGTTGAGTTTGGTTGTTCGGATCTTGGTTCTCCGGTAAATGTTGCCCTGAAGTATCGCATGGAACTACTTGGTTTGAACTTGTTTCCGGTTTTGTTCTAGGTGTGAGCGGTTCTGGTTGGCGCGGTGTAGCTGGAGCGGCTGTTGAAGATGATGCAGTAGGTGTTTGCGGCCGAGAAAAACTTCTGGCAGCATTTTTCATAGCAGTATACATTGCCTGCTTTTGCGGGCTCATAGGAGTTTTGCCAGCTTTAGTTGGAGTAGCTTTGAGCGTTGCAGTTTTGCCAGCATTATTTGCTGCAAATCCATGTTGTTGCAATATGTTGTCAATAATGTTATTGGCAGATTGCTCGTTGATCATCAAATTATCATCGCTACTTGCCACTGCAATAAGATCATTGTTGATTTCGTCCATGATAGAATGCTTAATACTATCCAATTGGATAGAAAGGCCATTGACCCTATTTTGGGCGTTCTGATAAGCAATGTCGAGGCTTATTTGGGCAGCTTGTAGGCCTGCGCCAATGCCAAGAAAAGCAATAAAATATAGTAAATTTATACGTATGTTTTTCATTAGTATTTACCTCCATTTACGTTAAGATAATCATTTCTACTATCAGTATGGCATCAATTTTCTATTTGTCAATAATCAGCTAGCCTTTTGAGCAAAAAAATATGCTGAATATGCTAATATTCCTCTGGAAGGGGCTATTGGCTGTTTTTCACCAGATGGTCTCGGTTATTTTGAGGGTAAAGAGGGTTGAAAATCAATGAGCAGGGGTTGGCTTTTTGCTAAATTTGCTCATTTTATAGCTGGCCACAAGTTTTTTCAGGGTATCATATACATCGGTAGAGGTCTCAAACGGTCCAGCAGAAGCTTTATTTTTATTGATTTGCTGATCTTGAGATTCTATTATAACAAATTGCTGCGCATCATGAAAATGGTCGCATTGTGGGCACTTGTTGCGATCAGACAGATATTTGCGGCATGGGCAATCGCAGGCAACGTAATGGTATGCTTTGGTATCATAGCGTTCTTGTAGATGGAGGCTGTTATCCATACAGCCAATTTTTGCCTCCAGTCCTGCCGATACATAACTGAGAAGAGCAAAACCGAGCAAAACAAATAAGAAAGTATAGTTCTTATTCATTGTTGTTTCCTTTTTGTGCAGCTCGATGCTGATCTGTTGCCTGGGTTTGATTTTTGTTGTTTTCTCGATCTTGAGCTTCTTGGCTTGATGCTGAATGATGAGTAGCCTGTCTGGAATTGGACGAGTGGGGCTGATAATACGTATCACTAAAAAAAGGCTCCCTTTTGTTCGCTTCTCGACCAACACATGTAGGGCATGCGTGCATAGATGCTCCATACATGAGAAAATAGATCATAATGATTGATCTGGTTGCCCAGTTAGACCATTGCTTCATTGCGTCTCCTCCTATATCCTTATTTTTTAACTCAAATTTTTAATACTGCTAAAATAACTATCAAGCATTACATGTACTATTGTACTTCACGTATTTTTCAATTTGCAATATAATTTAAAATTAAACAGAAAAAAGAGAAAAGATATAGGGTCGAAGGGTGCGAACGTAAATGAGCGAGCTTTACTGACTGTTTTTTAGTTCCTTAGCAATAAATGCTTTCACTTCATCTGCATAGCGAGGATCTCGGAGCGCAAGATAAATATTTGCTTTAATCCAGCCATGTGGGGTGCCAATATCAAAGCGGTTGCCTTTAATTTTGTAGGCATAAACTTTGTGGCCTTGCTGGATCATGTGATCAATCGCATCAGTCAATTGTAATTCACCCACTGCGTGCGGTTGTATGGCCTCCAGTGAATCAAAAACCTTGTGTGAAAGTACATAGCGACCAACGATTGCCAAATTAGACGGTGCATCCTTTGGGGCTGGTTTTTCAACTAAATGTGATATTTCATATAAATCAGGGGTCACCTGTGACTTTGGTGCAATGATACCATATGAAGATACGGCTTGCTCAGGAACTTCTTGCACGGCAATAACACTAGCGTTTTGTTCTTGTGCAACGTTAATTAATTGTGCCAGAGCGGGATCGTCATTAAAAATAATATCATCGGGTAAAAAGATGCCAAAAAATTCTTCGTTAATGACATGACGAGCCATTAAAATTGCATGCCCGAGCCCGAGTGGTTCCGGTTGTCTAATATAGGCAAACTGCGCTGATTTCATGATGTCATCAATACTGGCCAAAAGACCGATTTTGTCTTTTGCTTCAAGTATTTTCTTCAAATCTGAAGACGGCGCATCAAAATGATTGGCAAGCGGCTGTTTTTCCTTGCTCGTTATGATATAAAAATACAAAATGCCCGAATTGATTCCTTCTTTAATAATATTTTGCATTGCTGGAATATCTAGGAGCGGCAGCATTTCTTTAGGCACTGCCTTGGTAAATGGTAAAAAGCGTGTGCCAAGACCAGCTGCGGGAATTATAACTTTGATGACAGACATCGTTGTTCCTTTTTTTGCATTCGTATATGGGTGCTCTTTTATTTGTTTTGCTTGAGTCAGAAAGCTAACAAGGCTACATCCTATGCCTACAAGCAGTATGCTACTTTTTTTCATACACCTCTCCTTTTGGTATAACCAAACGTGATATGTTTTTAACTATCGTCTTTGTTTTACCATGCTTCCTCAAAATTGTTCAAGAAATTCGATGTTATTGCTTCGAAACAGGCGAATATCATTGATACCATATTTAATCATTGCAATACGCTCCAAGCCAAACCCAAAAGCAAAGCCAGAATATTGCTCACTATCAATGCCACTTGCCTGCAATACATTCGGATGTACCAGTCCAGCACCAAGCAATTCGATCCAACCAGTTTTTTTGCAGGTAGAACAGCCAGATGTACAAAATGGACATGCAGCATCAATTTCTACGCCTGGTTCAACAAATGGAAAATAGCCAGGACGTACGCGAATTGCAAGATCTTTTTTTTCAAATATTTCTTGTAAGAAAGTTTTTGCTGTCGCCAAAAGATGTGCCATCGAAACATCATGGTCGATGAGTAATCCTTCTGCTTGCATAAACATAAAGTCATGCGAAGCGTCGGTTGCTTCATTGCGATAGCATCTACCTGGCGCCAACAGCGCAATTGGCAGCTTTTGTGTTTCCATTGCATGTACTTGTACGCTGGAAGTATGAGTGCGCAATAACATGTTGGGTACATCCAACCAAAAGGTATCATGCAGATCACGTGCTGGATGATCAGCTGGAATATTGAGTGCTTCAAAATTATAATAATCAGTTTCTACTTCAGGACCATCGGCAATATCGTAACCCATGGAAATAAAAATAGTTTCAAGTTGTTCGATCAGTTGTGTAAAAATATGCGTGCAGCCCAGGATTTTTTGTGGTCGATATGCCGTGACATCAAAGTATTGCTGTTCTCGCGCTTTTTGTTCGGCTTGCTGTTGCTGCAGCTGGATTTTTTTGGCTTCATACTGCTCTTGAGCAAATGTTTTTAATTCATTAATCAATGGACCAAGCGTGCGCTTTTGTTCGATGGGCAATGCTTTGAGTTGTTTCATTAATTCGAGCAGCTTGCCGGTTCTGCCCAGATAAGCAATACGAACATCCTCAAGCTCTTTTTCAGTGCGAGCTGCTTGCAATGCAGCGATCAATTCTTGCTTAGTAATTTTAATTAAATCTTGTAAATTTTTCATAGCCTTTCTAAATCCACATGATGTGTGAGTTCAATGCATTTAATAGATTACCAGAGAGGCTTTCTATTGGCAACGAAGGTATGCTAAAATTATATTAGAAAAAGAAAAAAGCTTCATTTGATTGACAAAATTTATCAAATAAGTACTATAATTCTACTGTTCTTGGAGCATTGATCATTTCTTTGCCGGGGTAGCTCAGTGGTAGAGCGTGAGCCTGAAGAGCTCAGCGTCGTTGGTTCGATTCCGACTCCCGGCACCAAAAAAATTAGTTAGTCTCGCTTCCGCTTTATCCCCATTTCAATATCTGGTTCTTGTTGATTCTGTAGCAGGAGTTAGTTCTTTTTTAATGCTTGTAAATCTTTGATGCGATGATAGTTCTTTTTTGTATTATAGAGGTGGTAAACTAAAATACCACTACTTATAACTTGCAAAAAAGGACCTCCACATATGTAGCTACTTATAAGGGCGCCTGTAGATAGGCTAGTTCCACATAAAGATCCGAGCAAATCTGTTGTGGCTTCATTGTTGTTTGTGGGTCCTAGCTGATCTAGATGATCTTCACTATTTTCCACAGCAAAAGTTGTCAAAACAAGGCCGGATAACAGTATAGCTATGCCTTTGGTTTGCTTCATACTACTCCTTGTATAAATTATTTTTATGGATCAATTCGCAGATAGTTTAGCTTCTTGTCAGCCTGGTGTCTAGGACGATTTTCTAAGAATTTTAAATATCAGTCGGCCAAAGGCTGCAAAGGTAATTTCTGTCATTTTTTGTCTAATTTTTCTTGTTGTGGTAATTGTACTAGAGTAATGAGTAGTAATGAGTAGTAGCGTATGATTAGTTTTGGTGGAAGGGTAATTGATAATGAAGCACGTATCGTTGGATAAATATAATCTTGCATGGTTTAAATTGGCAGAGTGTGTTGCTCGAGGAGAAAAAGAGCGTGCGCTTGGCGTTTATCGTTTGTTATCTCATTCATTTGATGATCCTGCCTTTGCGTGTCAGCTTGAAGGTGATATTTTGTTACTTTTTGATGAGACAGATGATGCGATTAATAAATATTGCCAAGCTGCTGGTTTATATAAAAAAAATAAGCGTCATGTGCAGGCAGCCGCAGTGTATGAACATTTGCTTACGTTAAAACCAGACTCACTTGAGTATCGGCAAGATATTGTGGATTTATATAAACAATTGCGTATTGCATCCAAAGTCAAAGAACAAGTATCTTTTTTGTTTGATCAGGCTATTAAAACAAAAAAACTCGATGAGGCAGCAGCCTTGGCAGATGAATGGAGTGCTATAGGTACCTCTGATCAAATAGCCCACGTATATGAGATGCTGATCTTTGCAATTCTTGATACGCATCAGATTCCACCAGAAAATATTTATGCATATATTGAAAAAGCCCTTGATCATTTTTTAGATTGTGATGGAGAAGTAATGCTGCAGCAGTTTTTGTCAAAATTGCAGGTTATTAATGTGGCTTGTCATAAACATGCAATAGCGTATATAGAGGCTGCGGATATAAACAAGGACGAAAAAGAATAAATGTATAGTTACGAGGAAAGAGTGAAGATGAAAAATACCACACTATATTTTGTAGCGGCAATAGGTATGATGAGCATGGCACAAACAATTTTTGGTTGTCCATTTACTATTACTAACGATAGCAAAACTCCTATTATCGTTGTTGATAACTATAATAAACAAGCAGTACACATCCCTGCAGGAAAATCACGAGTTATCGATCCGACGCTGCATACTTGGTGGAAGTATATATATAATGAGGCAATGGATTTTTATATAGAACGTGAAAAAGATTCTGGTCAGTTTTATCGAGCCTATCAAATGCTTGAAAAATATTGCACTGATGAGCCTGGTGCCAATGACTTATCATTAAGCGCCATAAAAAACCTGGTGAGCAACCCAACTGATCGTCTTAATGTGTATGAGTATAAGCCGTGTCCTGCAGTGCCGCACGAACATGCGCATGCTACTGCGTATTAATTCTGCATCATAATATACAAGACACGTGTATTGCCAACTGTTGGAGTAACGCAACTATCTCCTGATCCAACGCAATCTTTTTTTTGGTGCGCAGCCGCAGTTTTTTACCATTTTCACGAAAAATAAACTCAAGTGGAATCTTGCCGTTAACAAGATGCTGGTTTAGTTTTTCGAGCATTAGTTCTTCAATGTTGGCCGGCAATGCGAGTGACGCTTTTTCAATGCGCGACCATTCTTGTAAAACCAGTTCGACCGGCACGAATTCATTCGCTTTGATTTTACATTTATTAGTGGAAGCTAAATCGAGCGTCCCTTTGACAACAAAAACATGATAATTATCAAGCCACTGTTCAACATTGGCAAATGTTTTGGGAAATAGGATAACTTCAGCAGAAGCACTCATATCTTCAAGTTGCACAAACGCCATACGATCACCTTTTTTGGTAACAATATTGCGGCGACTTTTGAGTAAACCGCAACCAATGGCGACCAGTGCTTGTTCACTCGTATGATTCTGACTTTCTTCAAATGCTTTTGAAAATGATGTGATATTAAATTGATTCAGTTGGTCCTGATACGTTTCCAAGGGATGCGCACTTAAATAAAAGCCAATAACCTCTTTTTCTTTTTCCAATTTTTCGCGATTGGACCATTCATCTCGTGTTTGAAATGCATGTATTGCATTTTCTTGCGTTGTAGCATTGTGTGCTGATTGAAAAAGTCCCATTTGCCCCGTTTTGATATCTTTTTTATACGCAAGTGCATATTCAATTATCTGTGGAATTTCATGCAATTGTTGTGCGCGATTACCAGGCAGCTTATCAAATGCACCAGCGCAAATAAGATTTTCAATAACCCGTTTGTTGGCCGTTCTCAAATCAACCCGTTTGCAAAAATCAAGCAGATCAATGAACTCGCCGTTTGCACGTTCTTGGAT
>SDBT01006834.1_pt1 | contig 18861 bp, 24 predicted proteins | sample 2277101 | NCBI WGS metagenome assembly SDBT01 (sample SAMN10404973, study PRJNA504765) | marine sediment metagenome | isolation source: marine sediment core GS10_PC15, 103 cmbsf | place: Arctic Ocean: Southern Knipovich Ridge | collected 2010
GGTTTGGATAAATCTTTAACGTCTGGAAATATTCCTTTAAGTTGGGATGCTGGTAATAAAAAGCTAACACCTCATTGGGATATGTATACTCTTGATGATATGAAATATTTAAAGATGGATGTTCTTGGACTTAAAACTCTTTCTGTTCTAAAATATGCACAAAAGTTGGTTGGAAATGGATTAGACATTAGGAATTTACCAACAGATGATGCGGAAACATATGATACAATGTGTCGTGGATTTACTTATGGAGTATTTCAGCTTGAAAGTTATCTTGGTAAAAAATGGGGAAAGAAAGTTTCTCCTAGAACCATTTTAGATATTTCCGATCTTATTAGTCTTATTCGTCCAGGAACTCTTGAAAGTGGAATGGCAGATTCATATGTAGAAGTTAAAAGTGGTGAAGGGTATCCAAATTATATACATCCAGATCTTGAAGAAATTTTAAAACACACTTATGGAGCTTTAGTATATCAGGAACAATGTATGAAAATCGGTCAGAAAATTGCTGGTTTTGATTTAAAAGAAGCTGATAAATTAAGAAAAGCTATTGGTAAAAAATTAGCAAAAGAAATGAAAGCTGTAAATGTTAAATTTATGAAAGGTGCAGAAAAAGAAAATTATGATGCAAAAATTGCGTCTGAAATCTTTTCTTGGATTGAAAAATTTGCAGATTACGGATTCAACAAAGCTCACGGTGTAGGATACGGGATTATTTCTTATTGGACTGCTTATATGAAAACTCATCATCCTGTAGAATATTACACTGCTTTATTAAAATATTCAGATAAGGCAATTGATCCACATAAAGAAGTCGATAATATTATTAATGACGCGAAACTTAAATCAATATCTGTTGAGCCTCCACTTTTAACAAAGGGGAATATTGATTTTGAATTTGATCGTGAAAAAAGAATTATAACTTTTGGATTAAAATATATCAAAGGAATAGGAGAATCTTCTTTAAATAATATTAATAAAATATCTCACTGTTTTAATTTCAATGATTTTATATTAAATTGTTTAGAAAACTCTGTTAATAAGACTACAGTTAATGGATTAATTAATTCTGGGGCAACAAGATTATTTACAGGACCAACTGCTCCTGGTAGAACTAAGCAGAGATTATTATATAATTTAGTACTTAATTTGTCTAAAAAGGAAACCGGAATTTTATTAGATTATTTAAAAATTGCTGATGGTAGAAATATTAATGATATAATTAGAACAGGTGTGATACCCGACGCACAGAAGAATCGTATTCCTAAAATTGAAGCATTACTGAAAGAATATGAAAATTCAAATAAAGGTGATTCTATAGTATCTATTCTGATACACGAAGAAGATTTATTAGGAACTACTATTAGTGGTAGCCAAGCAGACTTGAAAGATCAATCTGGAGTAAGCCATACTTGTCTAGAAACATTGGTTGCGCGACCTCATCAAGAAATTTCTTTAGGCGTTGTACTAAAAGAAATTAGGGAAGTTAAGACCAAGAAAGGCAAGAATCCCGGTCAGTCTATGGCATTCATACGTGCTTCCGATAGTTCTTATATGTTAGATAATATTGTTATGTTTCCTAATTCATATTCAAGGTACAAAGACTTATTAATTGAAGATAATATAGTCCTTATTCGAGGAAAACTATCTCAGGACAAATCAATTTTAGTAGATAGTATAGAAAATTTGTAAAAAAAATAAAATTTCTTGTTGACTAAATACATACTATACGATACTATATATTAATGGCTAAATTGAACAGATTAATAAAATTCCAATTAACCGACAGGAATATGTATGAAATTCAGTCATCTAACATAGTGTATGATATAGTTTTTGGAGAAGAGTCAGAAGAATATATTATAAAATCAATTCAAAATCCTATTATTAGAGTTGATATAACTGGAAATATAGCAAAGTTTTATGTTGATTCTGATCTTATTATTACACTAAGTTATTATAAAGGTGTTATTATTCGTAAGAACGGAGATAGGTCAAAAAATATAAGAATTGTTCCAGGATTTTTGGATGTTGCTATTAAAAAAGAATTATATGATCTTTCTCAAGAATATAATATTAAAGATTGGCAACAAATTGGACTAACTGTAAATGGTCAAATTATAAGGAAAATAGGGGATTATACACATTGGCCCGTCGAGTTAGATTCTACAATTTTTGATAAATATAAGATTGATATAACTGAAAACGGTCAAGATATTATACATCATATAAGACTTGCAACAAAATCATATGATGAATATATAAGTAATAATAAAAAGCTATCTAAAGAAGTTAGTGAAGAACTAAATGATAGCGGTTTACTAGAAACGTTTCAAGATTTTTTGAAACAATATCTTTAAAGGAGATAGTTATGAATACAGTTACCTTAGTTGGTAGACTTAGCCGTGATGTAGATCAGCGTACTATTAGTGAAGATAAACGAGTTGCAAAATTTACTATTGTAACGGAAGAACGTGTCAAAAAGAATGGTGAGTGGCAAAATGTAAGCACTTTTCACGAAATTGATGCTTGGAATAGTCGTGCAAAATTTTTGGAAAATTTTAAAAAAGGCGATGTAATTGAAGTTATTGGATCTATCTTTAACGATAATTATGAAGATAAAGATGGTAAGAAAGTTTATAAAAACCGTATTCGTGCCAATGGTCTTAGTTTTGTTCCACGAGCATACAAGAATGATACTGAGACTGTTGCTGTTGCTTCTGGTGAAGCCGCAGAGAGTAATGCCCCGTTCTAAATTTTATTGTAGCAAGCTAGGGCTTCGGCCCTAGCTGCTTTTAACTAATGATATAAAAATGAATAAAAAACAACAAATAGGTGAAAAGGAATTAGATGAGTTTAAACCGTTCATAAGAAAAGAGTCATCGAAGTTTTCAAAGTCATCTAATGTATGTGATTTCAACGATCTTCAACAAGCAGGATTTCTTGGCTTGTTATCCGCGTATAAAAATTTCGATCCTAGCAAGGGTAAATGGAAAACTTATGCTATGAGTTGTATACGTAATGCAATTCAAAGTGAATCCATTCAATTTCTCAAAAATGTGACCATTCCTAAAGCTGTAGCAATCCACTACTATAAAATTAAGAAACTAATTAATTCAGGTAAATCCGTGAGTGAGGTTTGCGAAACACTTTCTTTATCAGAAAGCTATACATCTACATTAATTCATTTATCAGATATTACAGCTAAAGAAACTAGAACCGAATTTGATAATGTAGAATCTAATTCTCTAAATGATCCTGAATATGTAAGTGGAGTTAGGGAAGCATTTGAGAAATTAAATATGGAAGAAAAAGAAATTTTAGAATTGAAAACTCAATATACTTTTAGTGAGATAGGTGATAGATTAAATATTTCTCGTGAATGGGCTAGAAAAAAATATAAAAGTGTGCTTGAGAAATTAGTCAATTCTATATAAGGGGTTTAAATTGGCGAAAAAAAGAAAAATAATTCAAAAAAAAGGTAAAAAAGACTCAGAGAATCGTTTGGTTACTGAGAGAGTTTTAACTAATCAAAGTAAGGATTTACAAGAAGCTCTTAGAAAAAAAACTGAACATTTAATTGATAAGCCTGAAGGATATAAACCTAAGATTTTATGGGTTAGTGAATCTAGTGTTTTAGGAACTGGATTTTCAACTTATACTAATGAAATATTAAAACGACTTTATAAAACTGATGAATTCGAAATTGCTGAAATGGGATCTTATGTTGCTCCTGAAGATGAAAGATTACAAGTTATTCCTTGGCAACACTATGCAGTTATGCCACACATTTATAAAGATCCAAAAACAGGACGAAAGGTTCAAAAAAAAGCCGAGCTTGATTCATATCAATCAAAAAATAGTAACCAATTTGGAGAATGGAGATTTGAACAAGTTTTATTAGAATTTCAACCAGATATTGTTATAGATAATAGAGATTGGTGGATGGTAGAATTTGAAGAAAGAACCAAGTTGAGAGAAAACTTTATATGGATTCTTCTTGTTCCTGTTGATGGTGATCCACAGAAGCACGAGTGGATGGCTACTTATGAACGTGCCGATATAGTTTTAAGTTATAGTGAATATGGCAATCGTATTATAGAAAATCAAAGTGCTAAAAAAATTAAAGTTCACGGTGTTCCATCTCCTGGAGTAGATTTAAATGTATTCAAACCAGTAACGCCTGAAGAAAAGTCTGCACTTAAAAAGAAATATTGGATGACTAAGCACGATGGTAGCGAATTAAAAGTTATAGGAACTGTAATGAGAAATCAAGGAAGAAAATTATTTACTTCGTTGATACAATCTTTTAGAATGTATAGAGATAAACATCCAGAAAGTTTTGATAAAACCGTTCTTCATTTACATACATCTATTCCTGATGTTGGATGGGACATTAGAGAATCATTAAGAAGAACTGGAATGTTAAGTCACGTTACTTTAACATATCGTTGTGAAGAATGTAATCACATATTTGTTTCAAATATTATGGGAGATCAATCTACTGATTATTATGGAGTTTGTCAAAAATGTGGTAAAAATAAAGCGCGAACTCCTAATACTCAAAGGTTTCTTAGTAGAGAACAATTGGCAGAAATTTATAATACATTCGATGTATATGTACAGTTTTCAATTAGTGAAGGATTCGGTATGCCTATTGTTGAAGCAAAGGCTTGTGGGGTTCCTGTAATGGTTACTAAGAATACCGCTATGGCAGAACAAGGAACTGGACAAGGAAGAGGCGGTGGAGGGTTTCATATCAATGTAGTTGAAGATGGTTATTATATACAGAATGGGAAAAAGATTCCGTTTAGTACATTTACAGAATGTCTTGGACAGGGTAGTGGAACAGGTATGAGAGAATGGCATCTTCCTAGTCGTAAAGATATAGTCGATAAATGGCACAAGTTTTTTAAGTTAAGCTCAGAACAAAAACAGAAACTTTCACAACAGGCTAGAAAGTGCACAGAAGAATATTATGATTGGGATAAATGTTCTTTATTTTGGAAAGAATTATTCGGCAAAATTCAAATTAAAGATAGAGACAAATGCTGGAATAGACCTATGAAACTTTTAAATCCTAGAAATATAAGGTCTTTATCAGATATTCCAGAAAATTTAGAGAGTGCTGAATTTATTAAATATCTATATAGAGAAATATTACTTGAAGAAGTAGAGGATGAAAAAGAACATCAAGGCTTTAATGATTGGATGAAAGCTTTAGAAAATGGTGGAGATCCACAAAAGATAATTGATTTCTTTATAGTTAAAGTTGCTGATGTACATAATAAAAACGAGCATTTAATGGCTGGTCAAGATTTTAAGAGTCTAGATAAGAAACTTTTGTTAATTTAGGATATACGATGCCTTTTTATGATTTCTTATGTCTAAAATGTGGAAATATTAAAGAAGTATCATTGTCGATGAACGCTGACAAAAAAAATGATGCTCCTAAATGTAAATGCACTGGTAAAAATATTAAAATGTTAAGACTGTTTTCGGCTCAATCAATTATAATTAAGGGAAGAAATATAACAATTTCAGACTTGAAGGATAAATATGACTCAAAAAAATAAAAGAAAAATATTTTACTGCGGTCCATTAAGCGATTTTTCAGGATATGCTGAAGCGTCCAGAATGTATGTTCGTGCTTTATCTGAACTTGGAGAAAATATAGAAACATTACATCTTAAAATGGATCATTTAGAACGTAAACTTACAGATAAAGAAGAGAGTCTTCGTGTCGATACTATTTCAAATACGGCAGATATAATTAAAATTATTGAAGAAAACACTAAGCCTGGAGATATTATAATTAATCACTTAATTCCTGAACTATCAACTATTATTAAAGATAGATTTATAGTAAGTTGTGTTTCTTGGGAAACAGATAAAATTAGTTCTCAATGGGTTAATAAATTAAATGAAATGGATTTATGTATTGTAAGCTGTAATGAAAATGTAAAAGCTTTTAAAATGAGTGGAGTAAAAACCCATACTCAATTTGTTCCACTTGCTTTTGATATGAATAAATATACTAAAAAATATGAACCGCTCGATATTAAAGAATTAGAAGATTTTTCTTTTAGATTTTATACTATTTGTCAGATGTCTCATAAGAAGGGTTTAGATGCCTTATTAAAATCATACTATACTGAATTTAGTGGTAATGATGATGTAGTATTAGTTTTAAAAGTATATATTAATATGCGTGAAGATACTAATGAAATTCCACAAATTGCTAATGTTTTACAAACTGTTAAAAATAATATGAAATTAGTTCATTTTCCAAAGATATTAATTATTAACGATAAATATACTGAAGAAGAGATGATGCAGTTACACACAACCTGTAGTGCATATGTTCTTCCGTCTAGAGAAGAAGGATGGTCTATTACTCACTTTGATGCTATGGCTATGGGTAAATATCCTATTGCTGTTGGATGGGGCGGTCCCACTGAATTTATACGAGATGATGAAGAAAAAGGATGCCCAAAAGAAAATGGAATATTAATTGGTTATGATTTACAACCAGTTATTGGAATGGGACACCCTGTTCCTTATTTGTATACATCGTATGAGAATTGGGCAGAACCAAAAATTTCCGAATTAAAACAAGCTATGCGTGATAGTTATGAATATATGAAAGATGATAAATTTGTTGAATATCAAAATATGATTCGTATGAAATATGCTGAAGAATTTTCTATTGATAAAGTAGGACGTAAATTATTAAATGTTATTAATACTCAATATGATAAATGGGTTGAAGATAAAACTAAAGCTGAACAAAAAGTTAAAAAGAAAGTTAAAAAGAAAGTTAAAAAGAAAGCTGAAGAAAAAGTGGAAGAAAAGACTAAGGAAAAAGTTGAATGATTTTTGTTTCATTTTATACAAAGAATACTGGTTATGAAAAAGAAGTAAAGAATTTGATTGCTTCCTTAGAACACCTTAAGCTTAAATATGATATACAAGGTATTGAGAGTAAGGGTGACTGGTTCAAGAATATAAAGTTTAAACCGAGCTTCATCTATAATATGTTAAAGAAACATTCAGTAGAAGATAAAGTAATTTGGATAGATGCAGACGCGGTTGTTAGACAATATCCAAAATTATTTGAGACTATCAGTGAGGATATAGCTGTACACTATAGTAATAACCATTGGCATCCCGATCCAGAAATGCTTTCTGGGACTATGATGTTTAGAAACAATAAGAAGGTCCACTCTATGTTTGAACGATGGATCAATTGTTGTGAAAGAGACGAGAAACAAACTGAGCAAAGGATTTTACAATGGCTAATTGAACATAGATATGTAGACGTATCAGTTTATGATTTGCCTAGTAGTTATGTAAAAATCTTTGATCTAAATGAAACTGGTGAGTATAATGTAGATCCAGTGATTGAACATTTTCAAGCTAGTAGGAGATATAAAAAAGATGTCGGAGATACTAACAACCATAGCTCAGACTAGTTCAAAAAACACTGGGGTTATTATGACCCATCCAGAGGATAATACATGATGTTTTGGAGGACTAATAGTTTCATTACCAAACATTAAATGGCATTCTATATGCTGTAGTTATCCCAGAAGACCAGAAGAATATGATCGTAGATTTGATTATTTAAAAGCTTGTTCGTTTCTTAATATGTATTCTCATCAAATTGAAAAAGTAGAATCTGATCCAAAACATCCGTTGGATATTCGAACTCAATTAGAAGAACTGGATATTAATCAATATGATCTTATAATTACTCACGGTAAAGATGGAGACTATGGACACGTTCATCATAAATCTGTACATCAAGTAGTATTGTCTCTTGCGAAAAAAGTTGTTATAGGCACATCTTATAATGGAACTTATGAAATCAATTTACCACCACATATTTATAGAAAAAAAATGGAAGCATTAAAAAATTATAAAACTAATTCTTGTAAGATTGATGGCCGTGCAGTAGAAAAGTGGGAAGCTTTACTGTATGTTTATCCAATATTAAAAAAAAGACAAGAACGTTTTGAAATCTACTATAAGGATAATTATGAAATCTAATGAAAAATATTGGATAAATCATTCTGGATCTAATTGGAAATCTGAAGTGGAGAAAAGACGACCTAGAATGAATATTTATCAGACTCAAGAAAATTCTATATTACATTACATAGAAACATTACAGGATTCTAATATTAAAGTCTTAGATTTTGGTTGTGGGTATGGAAGACATTTAAAAAATGTAAGCGAAATAATTAGTGAAGAAAATTTATTTGCTGTAGACATTAGTGCTAAGATGTCAGAACCAGCTAAAGAGTTTTGTAAAAATATAAATATTATTGAACCGTTAGGAAAACTTCCATTTGATGATGGTTATTTTGATGTTGTATATTCATCTAATGTTCTTATACATATTTCACCCGATGATGTTGGTGGAGTTGTGCAAGAAATAAAGAGATGTATAAAAGATGGTGGTATATTAATTCAGTGTGAAACCATTGCAGAAAAGACGGTTGGCGGTTTTGATGCTTCTCATAACGGGAGTTGGGCACACGATCTTAAATCACTTTATCAAAATTTAGGTATTGATATAATAAGTATAGAAACTCAACAAGATAAAAAAGACAGAGAGATAGTTTTTATGACATCTAGAAAGGTACAAAATGCCATTTAGTAAATCAGATAATGTTCCACAGGTTATTGATATTCTTCACAGACTAAGTAGTGGACGTAAAAAAATTATGAAAATTCTTGACGTTGGATGTGGATGGGGAAAATGGGGTCATATGTTTCGCGGTTGGTTAGATAGTGAAGTTAGTGGAAATCAAAAAGAAAACTGGAAACATCGTATAGATGCTCTTGAAGTATTTGAGCCACACATTACTCCAGCACACAAATATATTTATGATAATATCTATGTAGAAGATTTTCGTGTATTCTTTGAAACAGAGGAAATGATTTATTACGACTTAGTTGTAATGGGGGATGTTTTAGAACACGTTATATTGCACGAAGGTAAACAGGCTATCTTAGATTTACAATCTAAATGTAAAACTTTAATAGTTTCTGCTCCTAATTATAAAGACAATTGTCAAGCTAAATTAGGCAATCCTCACGAAGCGCATAAGGCTTGGTGGACAAGGGCTGATTTTGAATCATTGCCTCATTTAACAAATCTTCAAAGTAATGGTATGCTCTGGACAGCAGAATATACTTTTTAATAAAATATAATGGAGTATAATATGACTGTAGAAACAATCAATAAAGAAAGATCAAAATCTAATTATCAAGTGTTTAAATTTGCTGAAAATGGAATTATGTTCGACCTTAAAGGCCGTATTCCAAATAAGCTTAAGGCTTATGATAAAGTTTTCCCAAAAGACTTAACTGATAAATCATTTATAGATGTTGGTTGTGATTTTGGATTCTGGTGTTTTGAAGCTGCACACAGGGGTGCTCGATCTATTGTTGGTCTTGATCGTGGAAGAGATGAACACGATGGTAGTCATTACGATATTGTTACAATGAATCAAAGAGTTACGGAACAGTTTCCAGACAAATATGGTAAATGTAATTTTCACGATATTAATTTAGGTAAAGAATGGATGTCTTTTGGTAAATTTGATATTGTTATGTGTTGCTCTATGTATCACCACGTATACGCGCAATGTGGAGATCACGATAAAATTATGAAGTGGCTGTCAGATCATTGTAGCCCATCTTCATCTCAACACAAAGCTGGCTATGTTATCTGGGAAAACCCGGTTGACCTAACAGACGGAGTTGCTAATAAACATATTCCACAGGAACTCAAGGCTAACTATACAAAAGAAAAGATTTTAGAATCAGCTAATAAATTTTTTAGTAGTGTCGAACATATTGGAAATGCTATGCACGTAAATACGCGGGAAGTTTATAAAATGGTGGGAAAATGATTTATACAGGATTAGTAAGAAAAGGTCACGGCGGTGCATCTAAATGTTTTGTATGGGAAAATGAAAGACGTATGGATGAGATAAAAGCAGGTCTTAGTTTTCGTCCATTTCCCGGATCATTAAACTTAATGCTGGATAAAGACTTCGATTGGGTTAATTATTTTAAGATTCAATTTCTTGTTATGGATGTTATCAAAAGACCAAGCCTTACAGGAGAATGGATGGCCTTTCCCTGTAATTTTTATCCTTGTACAGTCTCTACTGATGAGCATTTTACCGGAGCCTGGGCTATGCGTTTTGAAAAAGATATAGATAGATATGGAAAGAATTTCATAGAATTAATATCTCCTTCTAAAATTAGAGACGTTTTAAATTTAAATGATGGAGATACAGTAAAAATTACAATTGGCGAAGATTATGTTTAAGAACGTAGCAATAGTTGGAAACGGTCCATCTGAAATTAACAGTAATAACGGATCATTAATAGATTCATTTGATAAAGTTATACGAATGAATAATTTTGAAATTAATGATATGTTTATTAATGACTATGGTTCTAAGGTGGATCATTGGTGCACAAATATGAATGCATCTGTTGGAACTAAATATAGAGAAGATAATTTTGAATATGTTTTTGTTCCTTTTCCTGCACATATATTAAACCGTCATCCAGAATCTAAAAAGATATATGATAAGTATAGAGGTATAACTTTATGTATACCGCAAAGTTATTATAATGAATTAATTGCTTTAGCTGCCAAACTATCAGGTAAAAGAATACAGCCAAGTACAGGATTAGGTATGTTATTTTGGATATGGAAAGAAAATAAAAAATTAGATAAAGAACAAATTTTTGGATTTTCATTCTTTGAAGATCTACACAAAGAGATAGATAATTGGCATCATTATTTTGATGATTCAATACCTTGGGAATCAGGATATGTAGTAAATCATAATGGTATAGCTGAAAAAAAAGTATATGAATATTTGGTAACACATAATGGATAATGTAATGTTTGTATCATTCTATACTCCAGACTATAGAGAGTCTGCCAATAAGTTAATCCATTCTTTAGCAGAATTTAATGTATCGTTTGATATTCAACCAGTTGAAGATAAAGGCTCTTGGCAATTAAATTGTGAACATAAACCAGTTTTTATAAAAGAAATGGTGGAAAAATATTTTGGTGACAATAAAATTGTTTGGATTGATGCAGATGCTATTGTTCGTCAACAACCAGATTTGTTCAGTGAAATAGAAGAAGATATGGCTTTTTGCTGGTACCGTAAAAAAAATTCTAAGGCATTGGAACTTCTTTCTGGAACTATGATGTTTCGAGCTAATAATAAATGTTTATTAGTATTAGATGCTTGGATTGAAAGTTGTAAAGTTACTAATGATATTGAACAACGTGCATTACAAAATATAATACACGATATGGATATTACTACTTATAACCTTCCATATAGTTATGTTAGAATTTATGATCTTTTAGAAGAAGGTAATGAATATGTTAAACCAGTAATTGAACATTTTCAGGCCAGTAGAGAAATCAGGAGAAAGAAAAGATGAAGTTTGTAGACAGTCTTGCTATAATTGGAAATGCTCCTAGTGAAGTTGGAACTAATAATGGTAAATTAATAGATTCTTTTGATAAAGTTATACGTTTTAATAATTATACAATTGATGATGATTATGGATATAAAACTACTCATTGGTGTAGATGGCCCGGAGTTTCTACTAAACATAGAGAAGAAGAATATGAAAAAGTTTTGATTGCTAATCCAATACATCATCCTTGGTGGGCAACATTGGTTGATAAACCAGATTGGGAAACTTTAAAATTATATGATGACAAAATAGAAGTAATTCCTGATTATTTATATTTTGAACTTAGAGATATGTTAAGAAAATATTATCCGTCTTATACAGGAGCCAAAGGACCAAGTACCGGAATATGTCTTTTGTATTGGATATGGAAAGAGCGAGGTTATTTAGATGTGAATCATATATTTGGATTTAATTTCTTCGATGGGTCAAAACCTCATCATTATTTTGATGATGAAAAATTTACTAATTGTCATAATGGTAATGCTGAAGAAATATTATTTAATTATCTAATTAAGAACAGGAGTAAATAAATGATTGAATTTATAGCCTGTGGATGGAATTGTGAAAAATATGTAAGAAGATGTGTTGAGTCTGTTTTGTCTCAAAATTGTAATCATTGGAAATTACACTTAATAGATGATTGTTCAAAGGATAATACTTTGGGTAAGATTTCTGATATGAAATTAGAGACAGGATTACAGGATCAGATACGAGTTTACAATAATAATGAAAGAATGGGGAAACTTTACAACTTTAATAATGTTGTTCGTAATTATTGTCAAGATGATTCAATTATAGCATCACTTGATTTAGATGATTATTTAGCTCACGATAAGGTTGTTGAATTGCTTTTAGGTGAGTATGAAGATCCTGATTTGTGGGTAGCGTGGACACAATTAAAACACTTTCCTGGAGACGAGCTTGGGAAATCACATCAGCCACCAGACGATGTAGATATTCGCCAGTATAGGAAAGATGGAGAATGGCCGTTTTGGCAGACAAGAACTTTTCGTAAAAAATTATTTGATAAAATTGACGAAATTGATTTTATAGATATAGATGGGAAATTTTATAAGTATGCGGCAGATTATGCTATAATGTTTCCTCTTGTAGAAATGGCTGGACCAAAAAGGCGTAAATTTATAGATGATGTAGCATATGTTTATAATATCGAAAATCCTTTAAGGGATACAAAAAAGAATATACAACAACAGGTTCGTATTGCTCACGATATTATGAATAAGACTAGATACAAACAATTGGAGGAATTATAATGTTTAATTTTATTTCGAAAGCATATAACGGAATGTTATATAAATTAATAACAAAGAATTACAAAAAATATCATTTTATTGATGCGGTTGCAAAACAGCAACAAAAAGAACACGAACAATCTGTAAATTGTTTTTCTGATCATTTTGGAAAAGGAAAAGCTGATAAAGATTTTTGTCCAGAAACTCTTATATTTGAAATTAAAGAAAAATGTCCAGAGATACTAGAGGCTTGGACTTTAGAAGAATTAACTAAATATGAGCAAGCAGTTTTAGAAAAAGCTTTTTTAAAAATAAAAGATGGGCGTATAATTCCTAGTTCTTCTTTAAATGATTATCTTAAGATTCACGGAAAACCTGTATCTAGAAAAGATAATTAGTTGCATTTTTGTTCAATTTAAACTATAATATAAATAGAGAGATACGAAATGGATAAAGAAGAAAAAGAAAACAAAGTTGTAAGCGATAAAGAACAAGATCTATTAGAAGATCAAGAACTAAATCAAAAACCAGATAAAGAACCTCTAAGTGAAGAAGAAAAACAAATTCTAACGGCGCGAATGAAAGCCGGATTGGACGAAATTTTTACAGGTATAAGAGATTGTTTTACTGGTGCTGTACCTAAACCTTCTGAAACAATTATTGAAATAGATGCTGGTCCTTGTCCCGATTTATGGACTGAAAAAGAAACTGCACAATATGAAGAAGATGTAAAAGAAAGAAAAAGAATTTTGCACGGTCGGGCTTCTGAAATGCAAGCTTTTAAAAATGAATTAGCTGCACAATCAATTGATATGATACAAAAAATTATTAAAGATTGTGATGTGGCATCAAGTTCAAAAATTTACACTTATAAACAGATATATAGAATTATTAAACAAATAGGCGAAATATAGTTGTTAAGGATATAGTATGAAAAAAATAAAATTAACAAAAGGCAAATATGCTTCAGTTGATGATGAAGATTTTGAATATTTAAATCAATGGAAATGGTATGCTAAAGTTGCAAAACACACATCATATGCTTGTAGGCTAAATTCTAAGAATGAAACTGTTTGGATGCACAGAGTTATTACACAATGTCCAGACGGATTAGATGTTGATCATATAAATTATAATGGATTAAATAATAGAAGAGATAATTTAAGAGTATGCACTAGACAACAAAACGAATTACATAAAAAACCAAGGAAAGGATATAAAGGCGTTTTCTATATCAAATCATCAAATAAATGGATGGCTCAAATAAAAATAAATTATAAAGCGCATTATTTAGGCTGTTATAGTAATAAAAAGAATGCTGCTTTAATTTATGATTACAAAGCTTATAATTTAGATAACGAATTTGCATATTTAAATTTTCCTTCCGAATTTTTATCAAAAAAAGAATTTAATTATCTTAGGTATCCTAAATATAATGAAAAAATTGTTGGTGTACATAAAAGAAAATCGGGCAGATGGAGATCATATATAACTATTAATAAAAAAAGAATTAATATAGGAACATTTGATAATAAGAAAGATGCGGCCCTGGCACGAAATGAGTATATTATTAATAATAATTTAAATAATATTATAAAATTAAATTTTGGAGAATAATATGAAAACAGCATTTATTACCGGATGTACTGGTCAAGCCGGATCATTTTTGGCCGAATTATTAATAGAAAAAGGATATAATGTTTTTGGATTATCAAGGCGTAAATCGTGTGATGATGGCACTAAGAATTTACAAAAAGTTATCAATCATTCAAATTTTCATTTAGTTAGTGGAGATGTTACAGATGCAGCGCAAATGATTCGTTTAATAGATGAAATTCAACCAGATGAAATCTATCATCTTGCCGCTCAATCATTTGTTGCAGAATCTTGGAGGTCTCCGCAGGCAACTATGGATATTAATGTGGGTGGAACACTTAATATTTTAGAAGCCGCAAGAATATATACTAGTAATCCAAATAATTGTATAACTCCTAAAATTTATTTAGCTTGTTCAAGCGAAATGTTTGGTAAGGTTCAGGAAACACCACAAAAAGAAACTACTCCTTTTTATCCACGATCACCTTACGGGGTTAGTAAGTGTGCGACTTATTGGATGGGGAAAAATTATAGAGAATCATTTGATTTATTTATATGCAACGGTATTCTATTTAATAATGAAAGTGAAAGACGTGGTAAAGAATTTGTTACCAGAAAAATTACAAATTATGTTGGTGAACTGTATCATAAATTGGAGCAACCTTGTCCAGTGATAGTTACTAGTGATCCATATGGACAAGTAATAACTCAAACATTAAAACACGGAATTCAAAAATTAGAATTAGGAAATCTAGATGCTAAACGTGATTGGGGTTATTCTCCCGATTTTGTTCGTGCTATGTGGGCAATGCTTCAAATGAATACACCAAATGATTTTGTAATTGCTACTGGAAAACAATATTCCGTTAAAGACTTTTGTCAAATTGCGTTTGATGCAATTGGTGAAGATTGGAAAGAATTTGTAGTTGTAAGTGACAAATATTTTAGACCAGCCGAAGTTGAAACACTTTTAGGCAACTATGCGAAAGCAGAAGAAGTATTAGATTGGAAACCATCAATTTCGTTTAGACAGATGGTTAAGAGAATGGTAGAGAATGATATTAGATTACATAAGGAGAAATCATAATGGCTAAAGCCAGAAAAATTAAGAAAAATTTTACCTATAGAGATGGTAAAAAATTATTAGACTGCATTAAGGGTAATTATACAACAGCAATGTTTGCGGCCTATGTTGGAGTTCGTGATAATAGAGAAATCCAGATGTTTAGACAGAATGAGAAACAAATCCAATGGGTTATGAGTCATTGGAAAGCAATTCAAGATGGATTCAGAATATTATGTTTAAATGATGCCGCTTGGAATGGAACTGATTTTTCAAATAGGAAAATACTGGCCGCTTTTATCGGTCAAGATGAAGATGAAGAATATGATGAATATTTAGTTATGTCAGGATTTGGTGAAAATGGTAAACCATTTGCATATGATATTAAAGATAATAAAGCAATGCAGCGTATGATAAAGTTGGCACAAAGAAAAAATAGTACAGTTGGGCCAGTTGCATTTATGACATATAGTGATACAAATGGAGAAAAACAAACCTTTGAAATTCGTAATTTAAAATTATTAGAGAAAGCAGTTAAGTTAGCAAATGACAAAGGGAAAAAATTAAAGGTAAAGGCAAAGGTGGAATAAAATGGCTAAAAGTAAATTTGATCACAATTATATTTGTAAAGAATATGTAGATAAAGAACGCTCAACTTTTGATATAGCTCAAGAGCTTAATACTCATCCTAATACAGTGCGTAGAATATTAATTAAGAATAGTATTCAAATTAGAAATCGTTCACAGGCACAAAAGAACCAGCTAGAAAGAAAGGGTCATCCTATGGCTGGTAAGAAACGCAGTAAACAAGAAAAGAGAAAAATTTCTGATGGTATGCGTAATTATTGGGACGGACTATCTGATGAAGAAAGAGAAGCCGAGTCTGAAAGACGATCAGAAGTTGCTAAAGATTTGTGGGACAGCTTAAGCAAAGCTAAACGTAAAACTATGATTGATAATATGAATAAGGCTAATTATAAAACTACTAAGAACGGTAGTAAAAATGAAAATAAGATTGCCGAGTTACTTATTGAAGAAGGATATACTGTAGAACAGAGAACAAATGATTATACTCCCGGTAATCAATTCGAAATTGACATTTGTTTATGGAAAAAAGCAATTGCTATTGAAGTTGATGGTAAAACTCATTATTCTCCTATTTATGGTGATGAACGCTTAAAGAAAGTTCAGAAAACTGATAATATGAAAAATAGAATATTGCTTAGTGCAGGATTTACTGTTATTAGATTATTAGATAAAACTAGTAAGCACTCTCTTGCTGCTTGCACCAGAGCAATAGATAACATAAAAAAAATAATGGAGAATAAGAAAAAACTTAAAAAATTACATAAAATTGATTTAAAATAATTCTAAATTTCCCTTGACGAATGTGGGAAATTATGTTATTATATAATGTGGGCTTTAATAGTCCTGTTATTTTAATTAAGGAGATGTTATATGAATGTGGCGCAAACAATTGAACCTAAACAAGATGTTGTAGAATTGGAAGAAAAGTTGAAAAAAAATAAATATGTTACTGAAGTTCCTTTTTTTGAATATAAAGACTTAAAAAGTAATTTTATCATTGATTTTGAAAGTATGTTACTTGACGATGAGTTGATTGATGATGATAAGGGTGGTAAATATATTCCTTTAGTCGCTTTAGAAAGACTTGCTAGAATCAAAGGTATTCATAGAATTACTCCTATTATTGTTAGTGCACCTACTCTTTCAAATCTTATGGCTGTTGTTCAAGTCGAGATTGAATGGGCTGATGGAACGATTACTGGCGGTTGTGGAGATGCTCACGTTGAAAATGTAGATGGTAATTTTGCAGGATATCTAACTTCTATGGCAGAAACTAGAGCAAAAGCTCGTGCCTTAAGAGCGGGACTTGGTATTACTATCTGTTCACGAGAAGAGGTTGCGGAAACAAAAACAAGAGACGATCTTGGTAATTTAAAAGATATTTCTGCTGCTCAAATTACACTTATCAATAAGCTTCTTAATGAAAATGAAATGAACCTCGAAGATATATCAGATAAGTTCCCAGAAAAATTTAAAGATATTACTACAGTTGAAGACTTAACTCAATCTCAAGCTTTGGGACTGATTAAATGGCTTCAGACAGGTAAACCAAGAAAACCTGCGAAGAAAAATAAATAATAGCGCAGTTATAAAAAGGAGAAAGAAATGGATTTTTTACCAGACTATGCAATTTACAAACCTGCTAAAAGTGGTAATGGCAGTGGAGCACAATTTAAACTTACAGTTAAAGAATCTGAGGGAAACAAAGGTCGTGTTGTATTCCTAGAAATGGGAAAACAAAAAAGTAAAGACGGTAAACAAATGGATTGGTCGCCAAAATCTAAACTTATGATGGCTTTACAAATTCCAGATTTACAATCTATAATTCACGCTCTTAGTCTTAATAAAAGTTATGATAGAAATAAGAAAGAAATGAATATTGGTTGTGAGCTTTATCATCAAAAAGAAGGTAAAGGAAATACAATTCTAAAGTTAAACGTAAATGAAAAACAGCCAGGATTTTATATGACTTTAAGTTATAAACCTGAAAATGAAACAGCAGAAGAAAAGTATGGATCTAAAAGAGCTATTGGAATTCCTATTACCCCTGAAGAATCTACAGGTCTTAAAATAGTTCTTACACAGGCTTTAATAAAAGTGCAGTGTTGGGATTAAAAAATTTTCTAAATTCAAATTTAAGCTGAACATTTTGTTCGTGTATATTATTATAGTTCTATAAGAAACAGTTGTAAACTAATGACTGTTTCTTATTTTTTATAAATAACAAGGAAAAAAAATGGCCCCTGAGTCGCATTCTATCAAGATTTCACCCTTATTGTCCGATAACAAAGATCCCTACAAAGATATAAAATTTGAAAAAAGAACAGCCAAAATAGAAAGTAAAGATGGTGGAATTATATTTCAACAAGATAATGTTGAATTTCCTAAATCTTGGAGTCAGTTGGCCGTCAATATAGTTACATCTAAATACTTTTATGGTTCTGTAGGATCTTCCGATAGAGAAGTATCAATCAAACAATTAATAGATCGTGTAGTCAATTCAATTGTAAATAATGGCAAAAAAAATGGATACTTTGATGATGAAAATGCAGAGATATTTTCTAATGAGTTAAAGTATATACTTATAAATCAAATGGGTTCTTTTAATAGTCCTGTTTGGTTTAATGCTGGAATTTATGATGCATATGGTATCAAAGTAAAGGATGATTTTCCAAATTTTTATTATGATAATAAATCAGACGAAGTTAAAGAATGCCGTAATGAATATGAATATTGGCAAGGCTCGGCTTGTTTCTTAAATCAAATAGAAGATAATATGGATAGTATCTTTAAAGCTAATGATACTGAAGCTAAATTATTCAG
>SDBT01006835.1_pt1 | contig 18861 bp, 15 predicted proteins | sample 2277101 | NCBI WGS metagenome assembly SDBT01 (sample SAMN10404973, study PRJNA504765) | marine sediment metagenome | isolation source: marine sediment core GS10_PC15, 103 cmbsf | place: Arctic Ocean: Southern Knipovich Ridge | collected 2010
CCAGAATATGCCGAACGAGATCCAGCAGATAGTACACCGGCTCCAGCCAAAGCAGATTGATTTCTTCAATGCCGTCGAGGGTGATGAGTTTGAGGTAATCGGCTATGGCGGAGCAAAGGGTGGGGGTAAGTCGCATAGCATGCGAGAGATACTACTTGCTCGCAGGATTAAGTATCCATATACTCGCGGTTATTTATTCCGTAAAACATCTGATGAGTTACGGCAGAACCATGTATATCCGTTACTTGAAACACACCCCGAGCTTAAGAAGTATTTTAAGTGGTCTGAAATGGCGCTTATGCTACCCAACGGCTCACAGTTACTGTTCAGGTATCTACAATACTGGCATGACGTACTTAACTATCAGGGTTATCCGTTGGAGGATATCGGTATCGATGAGGCTACGATGCACGAGTACAGGGTTTACGAGAACCTTCGGGCTGGAAATCGTACTGACAATCCGAACTTTAAACCCAAGTTCCTGCTTACGTTTAATCCGGGTGGTGTCGGTCACGGTTGGGTTAAGAAGAAGTTCATCAAGAGGCAGTTCGAACCAGGCGAGGATCCTAGTTTACACACCTTTATTTCGGCTAAGGTATACGACAATAAGGTCTTAATGAAGAACGACCCCGCTTACGTTAAGCGATTAAAGGGTCTATCCCCACAAATGCGTAAGGCTTTCTTAGAAGGGAGCTTTGATGTATTTGAGGGGCAGTTCTTCCCCGAGTGGCTGGCAGAGGATAGCCACGGCACTCCATACCACGTTGTACCGCACGAAAAGCCGGATCCATCATGGAAAGTATTTATTGGTCTTGATTGGGGATACTTCCCTGGCTACTTTGCAGCTGTATGGATAGCAGTACTGCCCAACAAGAGGCTGTACGTGTTCCGTGAAGCCTACTGGCAGCGTAAACATGGCTATGACGCCGCAATGCAGCTAATGCGTATGAGCGAGGAACCTGTGGCGTATATAAAGGCAGGGACTGATCTATGGTCTAAGCGTAACAATGTTACCGGTATCAAAGAGGATCACCCGGTTAGCTTGTACGAAGAGTTTATTAGAGCAGGAATACCTAGAGAGCTAATGCAACCGGCTATTACTGATCGTAAGAACGGATGGGGTATGCTGCGACGTTACTTAGCGCCGGCGCCGGACGAACTACCGTGGCTACAGGTCAGTTCAAATTGTACGGAGCTTATTAGAACGCTGCCGGATATGGTTCATGCTGAACATGACCCGGAGGATATGGAGAGCGACCCTCCTATAGAGGATCACTTAGCAGATGCATTACGTTATGCGATAATGTCGAGACCTTTCCGATCACAGGGCGGCACGTTGCGCACTGAGGGTATGACGATGGAAGAACTACAAACAAAGACGTTCGAAGTGGATGAAAAGGGTCGTATGCCTAATATCTACAGTGACTTAATGACTGGAGACCAAGCGTCGCTAGAAAACGACGACGAAATATTTGATGATATGGTTCCCGATTAGCATTGACTAAGGCACATTGTCGGGGTTAAATTGTAGGTATGCCAGATGGGACTATATCAAATTCACCTTTCAATACAGTGCCTAGTGTTAAACACGTAGCGTCTCAAGCGGATGAAGTGGAGAGTGGATTGAAGGAGGGCGTTATTGAAACACTTCCCGAGCTTTCATTAGATATAGACGAGACAGAGTTAGCTCAGAATATAGACAAAGCTTTAAACGCTGCACATTCCCTGCATGATGATATTAAAAGAGTACAGGACGTTAATGAGAACTATTGGCTAGGGCATCAGGTAAAGCGTAGATACAGTGAGGGACGTAAGGTACGGCCGATAGAGAACAGGCAGTTCTTCTCGCTTGAGACTTTAATACCGCTTACAACAGATAGACCACCGGAGCCGGTGGTATTTTCAGAGGATAAAGACGTTAGCTTTGCCCGGGCCGCGGAGAAGGTGTTGGTAGGTAAGTATCAGGAGGACGATACAGAGGCTGTGTTTGGTGAAGCAGTACGGCACTGGGGTCTAAGCCGACTTGGTGTAATAAAGGTTGTTTACGATGTAGAGACTAACGACTTCAAGACTATAAACGTTAGAGCGCAGCGCTTAGTGTTAGCCAACAGGGGTGTTAAATCAACGGATATTCCATATATAGGAGAGTTGGTTGAGGATACCTACGCTGATCTAATAGAGAAGTTTCCTAAAAAGGAGGAGGAGATTAACAACTTCGTATTCGCTAGAGCGCAAGTAGCTGAACAAATACACCCAGATACACCAATCACTTATTGGGAGTTTTGGACTAATGAGTTTGTAGCTTGGAAGCTAGGCGACTCTATATTAGATAGTGCGGTAAATCCTTTGTATGACTTTGAGAATCCGGATATGAACTTCTTGGCTCATCCTCGTAAGCCTTACTTCTTCTTGAACCGTATATTGAGCTTAGGTAAGACTGGTTACGACGATACTTCCTATTCAGAGCAAACTAAGGGAGTACAGGACGCTATCAATAAAATAAACTTTGCTGTTACTGATGATCTAGCTGATAGAGGCACGCTTGTTATGAGTGGCGATGGTATCTCTAAAGCTAACGCTAGGAAATACTCCGGTGGTACTAACGAACGTCTATGGGTAAGTAAAGGGCGCCCTGGCGATGTAGTAGACAGGTTAGCGTCTAAGCAGATAAACCCGGCGACACTAGCGTATAAACAAGACCTAGCTAACACCTCGGACGATATATGGGGCACACACGGTACTACAAGGGGCGAGAGAGGGCAGTCAGAGACAGCTACTGGTAGACAACTACTCAAAGAGGGTGATACCGGACGCACGCAACCTATTAGTAAGGCACTGCATCGAATGGCTCGTGAGGTATACGAAATGCAGTTACAAATAATTAAACTGTACTGGGACGAAGAGAAGCTAACACCGTTCACCGATCAAAAGGGTGGGCTATCTGAGTTAATCAAGTTCAGCGGGCGCAGTATTAAAGAGGGTATGCGTCTAAGGATTGTACCGGGGTCCATGCTTCCATTAGATAAGTTCGTGCAACGTAATGAAGCGATGGAGTTAGCTGGACAAGGGAAGATAGACGATGCGTCGTTGTACGAGAAACTGGGATGGCCTAAGCCTTTAGAGGCGGCTAAGAAATTATATCTATGGCAGCGGGTACAAGAAGGTGCGTTGCCGCCGGATGTTATCTATCCTGGTATTACACAAGAGATAGGACAGGCTATGGCGCAGAGCGATCAGGTGGCACAACGAATGGCCGGAGAGCCTAACGTACAGGACGAGGTAGAAGGTGAGGAGGGTGGAGTTGTTGACCAAGCGCAAGGAGTAGTAGACGGCGCACAGGCAGAACAACCTAATCCGGACGAGTTAGCTGCAACGCTACAAGAGAACTTGGCTGCAATAGCCTAACTAGTTGAGGATAACAACCATTGACATTTATATAAAAATCAGATTATAGTAGAGACAACATACCTGCCATAAGTTTACCAGTTAGCTAAGACGAACTTATGGCAACATTTGATGAATACATAACTTCAATAACCCAGGACCACTACATTCCTAAGATTGTAGATAACGTCCTGAACTCTAACGTCGCTGCAGTGCGATGGTTACAAAACGCTAAGGCATGGTCCGGTGAACAGTTGAAGGTTCCGTTCAAGTTTAAGAAAAGCACATCGGGTGGCTCATTTGCTCCTGGTGATACTTTTGTTACAGCTAAAGTTAATACTAGACAGAAATTAGCCTTTGATCCTAAATGGTACTACCAGAGTATTGCATTGCTCGGTCCTGAAGTTGATGTAAACGCCACTAATGAAACTCAAGTTATTAGTTTGATCGAAACTGAGTCACAGTCTGCTTCTCAAGACATGATAGATGATATTGGAGATATCTTTTATAGCACAGGTGTCGGGACTGACTTCTTGGGAATTGGCGGCATCAATGATGATGGCAGCGAACTTGCTACTTACGGAGAACTATCACGATCTAGCTTCCCACAGTTGAACGCTGATGTAACGACTGTAGGCGGTGCACTAACATTGAAGATTATGGCTGGCTCACAAGACGCTGCTAAGAGAGGGAGCATGAAGCCTACTATCGCGCTAACTACGGAAACACAGTGGACTAACTATGAAGAACTAATACAACCACAACTAGCCGCTAACTACAGTGTAGTTGGTACGCCTAGAGTAACTCGGGGTGCAACAGTGCAACCTGGAGTACCACTAGGGCCAGGGCAAGCAGGGTTCGACGCCTTGATGCACAGAGGCACACCGGTTGTAGCTGACGAGAAATGTCCAGAAGGTGTAATGCACTGGATTAACGAGAACTTCCTAGCCTGGCACGGACTAAAGCCTGTGTGGGCAACGCCTGTAGTATTTGGCAGCTCCACAATAGAGGGATGGAACGCATCACCTGACGTACCTTCAAACAACCACGGTTTCTCTGTAACGCAGTGGAAAGAACCTTCTAACCAATATTCAAGAATTAGACAATTGCTATTAGCGGGCAACCTCGTGTCTGGCGGCCCACGGTATCATTCTAAAGACACAGGATTAACTTAAAAATATGAGCTTAGGATCACCACTACACATAAGCAACTAAGACGTTAGAGTAACTTCGTCCACTCGCAAAATGGCGGTGGGAATGGCAGGTGTATCACCTGACGGACGCAGGTTCAGATATTCGCATGCAAATAGCTCTGTAGATCTTATTGCCGGTAATTTGCAGGTTACAGCAACGACTGTAGGTGCTAATCATACTAACCTAGCCGTAGGTAAAGCAGCTGCAGATGATGCACGAATTGTTACAGATATAACTATCGGAGCGACAGCGTTGACCTTGAATCAATATCGAGACGGTTACCTAACTATTCAAGATGGCACCGGTAAAGGGCATACTTACCAAATTGATGGGCATAACGCTTACGATGCTTCTGCCACTAATGTTAAAATCGTACTTCGAGACAGACTTATTGTCGCCCTTGATGCAACTTCCGAGGTTACACTTGCATATAATCCTAACGACTTAGCGGTTATCTCAGCTACTGATCAAAACGATGTACCGACCGGTATTACTCATGTCGCAGTTGATGTATCGGCTGCTCGTTATTACTGGGCACAGACTGGTGGAGTAGCTCCGGTATTCTCTGAAACTACTAATCCAGTTGGCGACGAAATTACTATTAGTGCGAGTACTAACGGAGAAGTGGAAGTGCGAGACGCTGACACGGAGCCTACAGTTGGAGTTCAGTATGAAGTTGGAGTAGATAGTGAAGTACAACTCGCTCTCTTAAGCATAGACTAAGAGGTTCTTATGAGTAAGAAACTCCGAAATAACAGTTTTCCTCTAAGCCTGGGCTTTAAGATATACCCAGAAGATATCGCCGGAATGATAGGCTTGCCGTACGTTGGCACAGTCTTCTACGTTGATCCTATCAACGGAAATGATGGAAACGACGGGTTAGAACAAGACACAGCATTGAAAACAGTAAAACAGGCAGAAAGTTTAACTACAGAGAATAAGCACGATGTAGTTATAGAGGTTCCTATAGGCAATACCGGTGGCACTGGCCGAACAGTAGAGGCTAACGCTATTGCTTGGACTAAAGATCGTACTCACTTAATTGGTAATTCAGCTCCTTCCTCAATGAGTCAAAGAGCTGGTATGGAGTTTAGTGCTTCTGTTGCTACGGGTCTTACTGTGTCAGCAGACGGTTGTATAATTTCAAATATTACTATTGCTACATTTGCGGATAATAACGGTCTAGTTGAGGTTACTGGATCACGTAATGTCTTTAGCAACGTTCATCTTGCCGGTATCGGTAACGCTACGGCTGGTGACGACGCTAATGCAAGAGTTCTGTACATGAACGGTGGACAAGAAAATGACTTTAACGGTTGTACGTTCGGATTAGATACAATAATGCGATCTACAACTAACGCTACACTTGAGTTTGCTAGTGCAGCATCCCGTAACAGATTTACCGCTTGTGACTTTGTCATGGCAGCTGATAACGTTGGACCTAATCACGTATTGTTTACTGGTACTAGCGCTATTGATCGATGGGTATCGTTTGAGGATTGTTCATGGTATGCCTTCTGGACTAATGACGCAGACAAGGTAACACATGCCTTCGACCTAGCTGCACAGTCTGCTACAGGACACGTTCTAATGAAAGGTAAGCAGTTACTAGTCGGTTTCGACGACTGGGAAGCTGTGGACTCCGGACGTATGTACTTCGAACCTCACAGTGCAACAGCTAACGCTATTGGTATCGGTATTAATCCTTCAGTAAGTTAATAGATATGGCAAAGAAACTTACACCAGCACAAAAGGGAGCTAAGACTAAGGCTGAAAATAAATCTAAAGCTACTAAGAAACCCGTAGCTAAGAAAGCTCCAGCTAAAAAGAAACGTGAAGCTGTAGATCCTTGCCCAGATTGTGAAGTACCACGAAGAGACAATGACGAAACACGATCAAGTGGACTACTCGACCATGAAACTATTTGTGTTACATGTAACGGCAGTGGTAGAGTATAGATAGACTTTAAAACAATTTAATTTCCATAATTACCATATATGCCAGAGCCAATAATCCCACAAGCACCAGCGCCCGCACCACAACCTCGGACGCCGCTTTTTGATAGAGAAGTACCGGACTACGTTCCGGCAACACCAGCGCCTGTAGCGCCTGTGCCAGCACCTACGGCTCCAGTACCAGGGCAGCCGCCTGTAGCGCCTGTACCTAATCCTGCGGCGCCTGTACCCGCACCTGCGCCTGTAGCACCAGTGCCAGAGCCTACGTTTGCCGAGAAGTTGGCAGCAGCTAGGGTTGGTGCAACACCAGAAGGGCCAGGAACAGCACAAGTAATAGATAAACTGGATGAACTGGGTAATAAGATAGTGGAAGGTAATCAACCACCAACTATGCCGGGCCAGCAAAGAGACGAACAAGGTAATCTAGTTGGTGATCCTAACTTGCCCTGGCATATGGCTGGAAGTTCTAACGAACCACCTAGTTGGCAGGCAATAACAGATCACGCTACCGCTCAAGCTAAGGAAGAGATCCAGCAAGAAGCAGCAGCGGAAGCGGAAGCTAAACAGAAAAAGTTCGATGATGATACAGCGCTTTTGAAAGGGCAACTTCAGTCATTGGAGACTAGTGGAGTTATCAACAGTCCGGAAGAGAAACAGGCTATTATAGATACTGCTAAGAAATATCAACAGTTCGACATGTTTGAGGCAGCTAAGTTATGGGGCGACCTCGGTAAGCCAATAGCTGGTCAAGAGCGTAATGTACAGCGTACAGAGCAACGTAGACAAACATTCGGACGTGTTAACAATGGGGGGCCATCTGATCCTAGACGTACTCCTGCACCATCGTATGCAGATATACACAACAACACTTTCTCTCAAATATCCGAGAAGGTAGTAGCTAATTTAGATAGTGAATTAACAAACTAGTATGGCTGAAGAGAAAAAAGTAGAAGAAATGGTGGAGCGTAAAATAAGGTTTGATGAGTTTGGTGATTTCCACAATCCAACCGAGGAGGACTTTGTCGGTCGTTGGGACGGAGAGGACTACATTATAGCGCGTGGAGGAACAGAAATGTTTCCTGACTGGCTAAGACGTCATTTTGCTAAGAGGCTGTGTGACCAAGCTATGATTAAGCTTCATAAGGTACCTTTGCGTGAAGGTGACGCTGAGCGTAAAGAGTTTATGATTTTATGTTTAGGTGAAGAATCAGTTGTTAAGGATGAATCGGAACCGGTACAACTAACTACTAAGGAACAAATAGATCAAAACAGGGATAATATAATCAAGCAAGAGCGTGAGCGCGTAGCAAACGAGAAAGCTATCGCTGATAAGCGAGCAGAGGAGGACGAGGAAAGTGAAGAAGATCTAGCTAAGGATCTTGCGGTGGAGAATACAGATGCGCAAAAGACTGGTAAAGGGTTAAAGAAAATTAATGTAGGTAAAGCAGACGACGACGGAGAATTCGAAGGAACAATAGAAAACGCTAGTGTCAACCTACAAGAACAATTAAAGGCAGACGGAGCTATGGACAATCAGCAACCTTCTGGGTAAAGTATTGGTATGGGTAATCAAGCCGTAGAGGGTATTACAATCGATACATTCCAGACCCGGCCTATACCGAAGCTAATGACGTTTGCCGGTGGTACTGCTAACGATCCCGGGGATCATGATGGTACTGGTAATCCGGCTACTTTATATACAGTTACAGGAGATATAGCATTCAGATTAAAAGCCGTTTGCACCGTAGATTTAGCTGGTGCCTCAGCTACGATTGAGGTTGGCACATCTTTTGCTACTGCAGGGATAATAGCGCAGACAACGGCTACAAATATAGTCGAAGGTGAGTTATGGCATGATGCCTCTCCTGATGCTGACGTTGAGTTGATTACCGTATTGGCAGAGCGAGTACTTGTAAACAGTGGAGATATTATACAGACAGTTGCTACGCAGAATATTACCGCCGGAGCTATTCAATACGATCTATTCTGGAGACCGCTATCAGACAATGCTACTGTTGTCGCAGCCTAGTATGAATGAAAGTCTACGAAGAGGCAGAATCCCAACCCAAGGCTGGCCTCCAACTCCATAGCGAGAAGGGTAAAATTAAAGTACAGGAGGAGATAGATATTTACGATGATGCTGAGCATGAAGAAGCTGAGCAGAAGATTGGTAATTATAACAAACAAATATCTGATGTTGAGAGGCGTTTAAGTGACAAGAAGAAACAGTTAAAACAGACTACAATAAAATCAAAGCGGGCTAAGGAAGATTTTGAAAAAGAATCTGAGAGGATAAAGAGTTGGAAGCTACGCGAGCAGTCCAGCATAGCTAAGCAGCAAGCTAAGCTCGATATGCGCGAGGATAGGGTAGATAGTACTAAAAAGAACGTAAAAGAGAACAGGGAGGCTGTCAGGGCCCAGGAAAAGGTACTGGAGAACGATAGGCTAACTTTGGATATAAATATTAGGGCGTTTGAACGTGAATTAGGCAAACGACGTGATAAACTACTAACTGCTGAAAGAGCCTATGAAGATATATGTAAAAGGAAAACGGAAGCGGAGGGGGCATTCGAGGAAATCAAAGCGGCTTATGTCGAGAAGATCGACGCGGCACAAACCAAACTGGACCATATCGTGCACGAACGCAAAAAGGTCGAGGATCAAGTCGTAAAGCGTTTAAAGGTAGTTGAGACAGTTGAAGGTGAGTCAGCGAGCCGTGAGGGAGCTGTAAAGGCACGCGAGCATAGCATAGACAAACGGGAGAAAATTACTGATAATAGAGAAAGAGCTGTCAAAGACGGTTACTTGACCCTGCAATCGGCTATTAAAGAATTTGAGGCTAAGGGTGTGTCTGTGCCATCAGTAGAATAGTTTATCTATGGCAAAGCAGAACGCACCACAAGACGATAATAATAGATTTGGATTAATAGGAGAATCAAATGTTACTCCTGGCGAGTCTGTATCAGTTTATGCTGACCCTGTCACACATCGTTTGTTTGTAAATGCTGCGATTGTAAGTGGTGCAGGTGGAGTAGAATATACAGAAGACGAGGCTACGCCTGCTGTTATTGTTGGTACTGCCACAATGATGGAGCGCGACGATCAGCTTGCTAATGTAACACCGGCAGAAGGTGACTGGTTATCTTTTAGAGGAACTAAAAAAGGTGCTTTATGGGTGGCTATAGCAGATGCTTCAGGTGATCCTTTGACTTCCTTTGGTGGCGGGACTGAGTATACAGAAGATGTTGCTACTCCTAATCCAATTGTGGGCTCGGCTACACTAATGGAGCGCGACGATATTATCACTGCGGTTGCTCCGGCAGAAGGTGACTGGATTGGATTTAGAGGTACAGCAGAGGGAGCCTTATGGGTTCAAGACTTTAATTCAGACGCTGCATTAGCTCACCTTGCTACGTTGGCAGGGGCTGTTTCAGCCGGCCAGATGCAGGTAGACATTGTTGCCGCGTTACCAACAGGTGATAATAATATCGGTAATGTGGACATAGCTTCTTCTGTAGCTCTTGATGTTTCGGCGGCTACTGTACCCATTTCAGCAGCAGCTTTACCATTACCATCCGGTGCAGCTACATCAGCCAAACAATTAGCAGACGGTCACAACGTAACTATAGATAACGCATCTATTGCAGTGACTGGAACGGTTGCTGTATCTTCAATAACCACGTCAATAAACCCAGGAGTAGGCGCAACTAATCTCGGTAAAGCTGAGGACGAACCACACACCTCCGGTGACGTTGGTGTAATGTCTCTAGCTGTCAGAATGGACGCGCCCGCAGCTATTGCAGCCGACGGCGACTATCATCCTTTGTTACTTGGCCCAGAAGGTGCTTTATGGACAGAACATGTACCTAATGAGGTTGATGCAGGTAACTCTTCTACGGCGACACTAGGAATTGATGCAGTTTTCACAGGTACAGGTGTAGATATACTATCTTACGACTTAGTAACTGTTACCATAGATGCTTCGCACGACTCCGCCACTGACGGCATGTCCTTCCAATTCAGTACAGATAATACTAACTGGGATGATATTTATCCATTTACATACACCGCAGCAGATGGGGCCAGGCGTTTCCAGTTCCCAGTAACGGCTCAATATTTCAGAGTTGTTTATACTAACGGTGGTACAGGACAGACACACTTTAGAATGCAAACTATTCTTCATCATGGAGATAGTCTTACGAGTATTCATAGACTCGTTGATGATGCCAGTCCTGACAGATCAGCCGAAATAGTTAAGGCTGCTATTATTGCCCAACGAGGAGGAGGAGGTCCGGGCGCAGGTGACTTTATACCAGTACAGGCTACAACCGCAGGTAACTTAAAGATGTCAGTCCAGGAGATTTCAGACGGTCTTGATATAGGAGCTGGTAACGCCGGGTCCGAAACGCAACGAGTAAGTATAGCAACAGACGATGTAAACCTATCAGGAATATTAGCTGATACGGCTATTATATCCGGGGCAATATCAGCCGGACAAATGCAAGTGGATGTAGTGGCAGCGCTACCGTCTGGTGATAATAATATTGGAAACGTAGATGTAGTAAGCTCCGCCCTTCCAACAGGCGCTGCAACCTCTGCTAAACAGTTAGCAGATGGTCATAATGTAACCGTAGATAATGGCGCAGCTGGCGCAGCTGTAAATATACAAGACGGCGGAAACTCAATAACTGTAGACGGTGTGTTCTTTCAAGCTACGCAACCAATATCTGCGGCTGCACTACCACTGCCATCTGGCGCTGCAACCTCTGCTAATCAAGCAACTATTATTGGTCACGTTGATGGTATTGAAACTCTATTAGGTACGATTGACGCTGACACAAGTACGATAGCCGGTGCAGTTTCAGCAGGACAGATGCAGGTAGATGTGGTGGCGGCATTGCCAACCGGTTCTAATGCTATTGGTAAGTTGGCAGCCAACTCAGGCGTTGATATAGGGGACGTTGATGTGATTAGTATTCTACCTGGAACGGCAGCCGCTAATTTAGGTAAAGCTGAAGATGCTGGTCACACAAGCGGTGACGTTGGCGTTATGGCGTTAGCTGTTAGGAATGACAGCGTTGCTCAACTTACTAACGCTGATTTAGATTACTCTCCTATTTCAGTTGACTTATTAGGTAGGGTATTAATAGTAGCACAAGGCAATAGAGCGCATGATAATACAGATGCAGGGGATCCAGTCAAGATAGGTGGAAGGGCGCAAAATATTATAGGCGCAGAACCTGAAGAGGTTGCTGACAATGACAGAACAGATACCTTACATGACAGGAACGGACGTATTGGTGTAACGGCAGGATCAGATTATAAGGTTGCAGACATCAACGATTCAACTAGCGGCAACAATACTATTATCACAGCTCAGGCCGCTGGCAAAAGAATAGCAGTATGGGCTTGGCATATCATAGCTGACGGTACAGTTGATTGTAGATGGGAAGACGGCGCCGCTGGCACAGCGTTTACAGGTCAATTACCATTTGAGGCGAGAGAAGGTATATCTGCTTCAGCCGGTGGATTAGTGCCATTGTTCGTAACTTCCGCTGCTACTCTACTTAACCTGGAATTATCAGCAGCTATTAACGTACACGGTTCAGTATCTTATACTGTAATAGACGACTAATATGCTTAAAAAATACGAGACGCATCAAAAAAATATTAAACCAACTCAGGTGTTGCCAGTGGGTTCCGGTGTAGCATGTACGGAGACAAAATGTGATGGAGAAATGATGGTGCATAAGCCAGCCAAAAAACACCCTCAACTACCAGAATTATATAGAGCTTCTTGTGGTATTTGTGGTTGGCGGGGATGGGTTGGGTATCAACCAGAAGAAGTTCATCCCACTGATGGGGATGTGAGAATGACAGAATACCGCGACAAAATAAGGGAGTTATCAGAAAAGAAGGAATTGGTTGATTTAGGGGTTATTAATGACTCGGAATTAGAGTCATTGAGAAGTGAAATCAAAGTAATCGGTATAGAACTCGGGAGGATATAATGCCTCTCGCGTTAGACAATGACACTCATGGAAGTATTAGTGATGATGTATTAACAGTCGCACATACTTGTACTGGTAGTGATTTAGGACTTATCGTATTCGGATACGGTCGTTCATCAAGTGTCAATTTTGATGGTGGGTGTACTTATAACGGAGTTTCAATGGTTGAAGAGTATGGTGCTACTCAACAAAGTTTAGGGTTATATGTTTTTTCTCTTATTGCACCAGCTACAGGAAATAATAATGTTGTGCTATCAGCTAGTTTTTCAACACAAATAGCATTACATGCAATCTCTCTTACTGGAGCTGACCAGACTGATGCGGTGGAAGCGATACAAAATGCTAATGGTGGTAGTGGTTCGCCGACTTTAAGCATTACGACAATTACTGACGCTGCTTGGGCTGTTGATGGTTTTATGCATGAAGATGGTACACCTCATACGCAAGGGTCAGGACAGACACTTATTCAAGCTGTTTCTGAACCAGGTGGTTCATGGGATACTGGTAATTCTTATGAGCCGAAAGCGAGCGCAGGTGCAGTTACGATGGACTGGACAGGTGATTCAAGTACATGGCATCAAGCAGCAGTATCAGTTAAACCAGCAGCAGGTGCGCCACCAACCGGCATAGCCTCTCGACGTTTACTTGTGGGACAGGGTGCTTAGCGTTAAAATGATATTATGCTTACATTCGGAGATTTATTAACAAGATTCAGAGATTACACTAAAGTAGAGGCTGGATCGGCAGATGAGACTATGGGTAAGTCTTTATTAAATTACGCCCATCACACGTTACTACAGGCGGGAGACTTTGATTACCCTGAAAAAGAGTTTGATGTAACAACCGTAGCGGATCAGTTCAAATACGATTTACCACCGTGGTATGGAACGATTAAAGGAACACAGTATATAGATGGATCCGAAGAAGGCTTTCCTTTGAAGGAAGTATATACATGGAAGCAATGGTATAGGTTACGTTCTAACGGTAATTCAACAACTATCCCCACTCATTTTTGGATAGTAAAAGATAGTGTAGGACATACTGGTTGGCAGATATGGCTATATCCAACACCGGATACCTCTAGTAAAACAATAAGAACGGTGTTTAACCGTCGGGTAGCTAAAATGACAGTAGCTGATGTTGTAACTGGAACTGTGACTGTAGTTAATGGCGATGCTACCGTTACTGGAAATGGCACTACGTTTACGGATGCAATGGTTGGTAGATCTATACTGTTACCGGATGGTTATTGGTACGACATCGAATCGCGCACTAGTGATACGTCTATAGAGATCAACCAAATCTATCCTAGCGCCACTGACGCTACCGGTACGGCGTTTATACTAGGAGAGGTACCAATCATACCCGAAGAGCATCAAGACGCTTTGTGGCAGTATGCAGTGGGCACGTGGTGGCAGTCACAGCGCCAGTTCGAGGACTCAGCGTTCTATTTAGGTCTTTACCGGAACACTAGGGACGAATTAAAGCAAGATGCACAGAATAGGACTACTGATCAGATAATAACGGACGACGACGAAGAATTGCGTCATGTAAACGAGTATCCCGGTCCTATCTCTTAAATTATGCCTCCAGGAGCAAATATACGGAATGCGATAAGAAGGCTGTTAATGTTTGATCGCTTTAACGGTGGTATTTCTACGTCTAAGAAAAGTGGCCGGCGAGGATCCTTTAGGTTCGCCTTTGGTTGCGATATCTATAGTGAACCTACGCAGATAACAGGACTGCCTCGAACTGTTAAAGATTCCGGTACTACTGTAACTGGCAAGATAGTGGATGGTGTCCGTGTATTTAATGGTGATACTTATTGGTTGGATAGTGATAAGAAGTTTTACAAACGAACTGCCGCCGGGGTATGGAGCGTAATAGCTACCCTAGCTGCCGGGACTAACGGTATGGGACTACATTTCTGGCCTCAAAAAGATACTATATTCCTAACAACAGATAACGAGGTGTCCACCTATGGACCTATTAGCGGGACACCAGTATTAAGTGATGGTAAGTATGGACAGTTTATTGATCAGGTGGCTTCAGTATCAGCCTCAGCTTATCCCCAGAACGGCAATATCCAAGGACACTGGTCAATGGACGATACAACCCCGACTATTACATATCCGCAGAGCGGTAGTATCCAGGGGCATTGGTTAATGAACGAGGCAAGTGGTACTAGAGCGGACACATCGGGTAATGGTAATACCTTAGCGGATAACAATACTGTCCTTGCTTCTGACACGTCGTTTAAGGAAGGGACAAGATCAGCAGACTTTGAAAGAAGCACTAGTGAATATTTATCTATTACCGATGGTGCTCAAACAGGTCTAGATTTTACAGGCGATATGTCCTTCTTCGGTTGGTTTAAAGTAGAAACTGCGCCATCTGATTCAATATTAGATCTGGTTATAAAAAATGCCGGTGCGGATAGAGCATACGCGATACTTTATAGAGATACTGCTGGCACTAAATTTGTGGAAATAGAATTAAGCGACACTGCCGCAAGTGGGGGTGTAGTGACTAAAACAGTCAATCTTACTTTAACAGTTGATACCTGGGTTCACTTTGGATTTGTATACGATGCTTCAGAAGGAGAGGGCAGGGTATATATAGACGGTGCTCAAGTAGGAGCAACATTAACGGGGTTCCCTACCTCAATAAATAATTCTACTGCTCCATTTGAATTAGGAGGGTCAACAAACACGTTCGATGGCTTAATGGATGACGTGACTATGTGGGATGCAGCACTTACAGATGCTGAAGTATTAGCTTTTTACGAATCCTACGTTAATAATCGTACAGATAGTTCTGGTAATAGTAATACCTTACTCGAAGCAGATACTCCTGTAGGGGTAGACACAAGTAATCAGGCGGAAGGCACGGGTGCAGCAGACTTCGAAACTACACTTTCGAACTTATTAGAGATAGTAGATGGCGATCAGACAGGGTTAGACGTAACTGGAGCTATGACTATAGCCTTTCATGTTCGGCCGGAGACTGTGGCTGCTAATATGGACTGTGTCGCTAAGTGGGATAGCGGTGGCAATGACAGGGCTTATAGGGTGCAATTATTGTCTAATGGTAAAATACAGTTTGATGTAAGTGTAGATGGAACGGTTGAGACCACAGTAGATTCTAATGCTGTAACATTATCAGCCGGGACTACCTATCACGTAGCTTGTGTATTCACGCCTAGCCAGAAAATGGAAATATTTATTGATGCGGTAGCGGCTAATGATAATACAACTTCAATCCCTGCCAGTATAAACAACTCATCCGCGCCGTTCCGTGTAGGCGCGGATGAGAATGGAGCTAGTGTATTAGACGGTTTAATTGACGATCTAGTTGTTTGGAATACCATGTTAACTACTGCAAATATAGTAGTAGTAAAAAATGTACCTGGTAATTATGTGCCGCTAACATCTGTTACTGAGACATCAAACGATCAGTTCTTCTTTACTCCGGAAAATGACCCGGTGGTAAGTATTATTTTAAATGTTAGCGATAAAGGATCCGGGGATTGGACAGTTACTATTCACGACGATGATGATAACGTCGTAGCTACCTCTACGGTGACTAACGGTAACTTAACTAATGGTGCCAATAACACCTTCGCGTTTGAGCCCGACTTCCGTCCGATGCTTGGTGCCCAGTATCACGGACACATAACATCTACAGTAGCTGATGGTGCGGTGACTACCGGTAATAGCTTTACGTCTAAGAGCGCTACGCTAGTATCTCCCCGGTCCGATGCTCATCCAATGCTAGACTTCACTACCTTTTTAGCTTTTTGCAACGCAAATTACATTACTACATTCGACGGGTTACTTACCGCCCCGCTGACAGACACTGGCAAACTAACTTCTTCTTGGGATGTACAGAGGGTGAAAATACCAACCGGGTATGAAATGGCATGCGTCACTTCACATAAAGAGTTTATGGTCTTTGGTTGTGAATACAGAGGAGATAACGTTGACGACTTTACTGCGGGCTTAATAGTTTTCTGGGACGGACTGTCTGCTAACGCTAACTTCTTTGTAGAGGTACAAGAGGGTGGCGTGCAGTCAATAGACTCGCAAGGAGGGAACTTAATATTTGGGGCTGGATTACGCGGCGAGGTATTCGAATATGACCTTGGCCGAGACAGATATAAGAAACTATTTAGATTGCCTAAAACTACGGACACTACTTACGTTCGTACTAGTTGGGGGAGTATTACTAACTACCTCGGATTGACTATATTAGGTTATCCATTTGTAACTAATAACGCTGCGTTCAATAACGGTGCCTATGCATGGGGCCATAAAGAGGAAGGTGTGCCAGAGGTATTAAACTATTCATGGTACCCATCGCACGGTGAAAGAACTGGTGTGACAAGAGAAATAGGCTGTGTTAAGGCTTGGGGGACTGACCTATTTATTGCTTGGAAGGAAGGATCTACTTATGGAGTAGATATAGTTGAACCGGGTAATAAGGCTTATGCTGAGTGGGGCATGGAGGGCAGAGTAGAAGATATAGGTAAGCCGTGGCATGAAAAATATGTGCGCGTGGTAAGAGCTGACCATAAAGCATTGGACGGGGTAGACGACTCTGTACAGGTAGGTGTTGACATAGACCAATCTGGGACGTTCGCAACGGGTGACGCAAACACAACAGCCAACTCCGTTAAAACTCGTAAAGTTATCGATAAGAAATTTAAGACTATTGAATGGACAGTCATAGCTAAGAACGAAGCTAGGATAGACTCTATAACGTTAGACATAGAACCTCGAGAGGAGAGTGAGCTAGTTTAATATGGTTGAAGTAATACGAGAATCAACACGTAAAATGGAAGGTGGGAAGAGGTCGGATGATATTATTGAAAGTAAACGCTCTTTTCCTGATGCAAGATTTAGAGAGTCAACAGAGGTTACTCGCATAGGACAACAGAACGTCCGGGGTAGTAGCTTTAGTAATCACCAGGTAGGTAACCTGCAGTCAAAAACTGGGCAAGCTATCGTGTCTAACAACCCTAGCAACGCTGATTACTTTAAAATACAGGTGGCTGTTAATGATGTTTTCAAATCCGGTGGCGGGGTTGTACTCGTAAGGAATGGTTTTTATCACGAACGTGGAGATTTAATAATTCCCAATGGAGTTACGGTCAGGGGGGAGTCTGTTGGAGGCGTCCGTATACTAATGAATGGTGCGAACGGTAGTATCAAACTAGAAGGTCAAGATGTTTACGCCGATGGAACGGTGTCTATAACTAAGGGGACGCGCACGCTGACAGGAGTAGATACACTGTGGGCTGCTAACGTCACAGTAGATCATAAAATAAAACTTGGTAAATACCTTTATCGTATAGAGAGTATAGATAGCAACACTCAGATAACGTTAGCTGGAAAATACTTTGATGCTACAGCTTCCGGCGCAACATATACCGCAGCAAAGTTTAGTGAGAATGTCGGACTTGAGAATCTAGTTATTATAGCACCGCTTGTTAACGGTATTATCATGGATCATGTTGCTGGTTTCTTTACGCAGAATATTATTGTAGCCAGTCCTATTACTGGAGCCGGTATAACCATGAACCAATGTTCACTGGGTGCAATGGTGTTAACAACTATCGATGGTGGTGGAGCGGACGGTATACACGTTCAGAATACCACTCAAGTTAATTTCAATATCTTAGTCGGAGTTAACTGCGGTAATAGAGGAATGTTAATTGAAAATAGTAGTTATCTAGGCTTTGAGTTCCCTACGATGAATAACAACGCCAATAACGGTGGGAGTATACAGGGCTGTAGTACCCTCGCTTTACGCACCGGTGATATGGCAGGCAATGGTAATAATGGATTAGAGTTAGTATCAGGCAACCAATTTATTCAAATAGCTGGTGGTGGCTATGCTGGTCAGAGAAATGGAGCTGGTATAAAACTAACTGCTTCTTCTGATAACTGTAACATCAGTAATCTAGCTGCAGCCGGAAATAATAGAGGGGTCCATATCGCAGATGCCTCTTGTGATAAAAACACCGTTGCTAACAATCAGTTAGTAGGCAACACCACAGCGGGCTTGACAGATGCTGGTACGGATACTATAGATGACAATAACCAAACTTAATTATTATGATAAAGAAAATGTTTAAAAGAATACTTACATTTCTGTATAGGTTCAAAAAACAGGGTGGACTAGGGTAATTGTTGGCCTTATACTGATAGCAGTCGTGCCATCAGTTTAACGCTAAGTAAATTAAATGGCATTCGAGGATTCATTCAGAACTAAACGGAAAGACGTTAAGGGCCGCGATATCTTTAAGGACAGAC
>SDBT01006836.1_pt1 | contig 18857 bp, 19 predicted proteins | sample 2277101 | NCBI WGS metagenome assembly SDBT01 (sample SAMN10404973, study PRJNA504765) | marine sediment metagenome | isolation source: marine sediment core GS10_PC15, 103 cmbsf | place: Arctic Ocean: Southern Knipovich Ridge | collected 2010
GAAACAGGAATGTTCATTTCTTCTGCAGCCTTTTTGGCTTTTTCTGCCTGGCGTGAAGCAATCCCATGGATTTTCACGAGCTGGGAATCCCTTGTCGGTATAAAAACCCGCAGTCTGAAATGACCCGAGACCCCTAAAATGCCCCATCTAACTGGTTCCATAATTCAACCTCCATTTTCCTCAAAATTAAATATTCTCAAGTTATCTTTCATATAGCGCTGTTCAAAGAATTACGCGCAAGGAACAAAATTATGACTTAGCCAGTTATTTCCGTTCGACCAGCTTATCTCCGTTTTTATCTTTAAGATGTCCAGATATAATTAAAATCATTTTCTTTACACACCTTACATCGATATGCAACAATATGTCAAGAAAAATATGAAATTCCATGTTCTATGTTTTTCTGAAAATGGCATTATAAGTCATCCAATAAATTATGATTCACATAAATATCTTGCTTGATATATTTATCTGTTGTATGGTAGTCAGATAATAGCATTATAAGCTTATTATATGAAGCGTATGAAATACGGCTGAGAAAGGCAGTAGTTGCAGAGTACTTATAATCCACTCTAACGGCAGCAGATGCAAAGGCTTTGTTGTCCCTGCATTAAATAAGGCAGGACTATTAATTACAAAAGGAGGATATATTCAAATGAATAAAGAAAAGAGAAAGGAAATACTTAACCGCGGACTCCCAAATATAAAATGGGAAGGTGAGCCAATGCTCGGGGCATGGTATACAGAAGAAGAGATAGAGGCCGTTGTGAAAGCAATCCGCGATTCGATGGACTGGACCGTGGGTTTCGGTTTTTTCTGTGACGAGATTGTTGAATTTGAGGAACAATTCGCAAATTACTGCGGGACAAAATATGCCATATCTATTTCCTCTGCAGGCGCCGGGCTGGATATGGCAATGATGGCCTTGGATCTAGAACCTGACGATGAAATAATAAGTCCGGCGATAAACTTCTGGGCTGCTGATTATGCCATTTTAGGCCATTGCAAACTGATCTTCGCTGAGGTCGATCCTAAAACTCTCTGTCTCGATCCTGCCGATGTCGAAAGACGGATAACACCCAGGACCCGGGCAATCAACGTAACACACATGAACGGTCTGTCCGCACCCATGGATGAGCTTCTGGAAATCGCCCAAAAGCACCCGCACCCAAAATATGGGCCGCTTAAAGTTATCGGTGACGCAGCACGGGCCTGTGGCGGAGAATATAAGGGAACAAAGGTCGGTAAAAAGGGCTGGATGAATATATTCAGTTTTCATACAATGAAGCTAATGACAACCCTGGGGGAAGGAGGCATGATAACGACTGATGACCCCGTGCTTAACGAACGTCTGCGTGCAACACGGATGTGGGGAGCCAATACCGATCAATGGGGTGTTAATTATAAGATGACAAAAGTGCAGGCAGCGGCTGGACAGGTCCAGCTTCGAAGACTTGATGAGATGAACGCGGCTCGCTATAAAAAAGGACAACAGCGGTCCGAACTTTTAAATGATGTGAGTGAGCTTGCCCTTCCCTTCGAGCCTCCTGGATATAAGCACACCTACTATCTTTATACATGTATGGTGCCCCGTGAATGGGCTGGGAACAGGCGTGATCGGCTTGTTACAATGCTCCAAAAGGACTATAGGGTTGGTTGCGGTATTCTTAATCCGCCGACGTACCAGATGAGAACTTTTGTGCGCGAGCGTACACTGGGTCAGGATCTTCCGCTTTCGAATGAAATCGGAACCCGCATTTTTACCCCTTCCCTTCACCCGCTTATGTCTGACCGTGACAATGAATACATAGCTGCCTCGGTTTCTGATGCTGTTGAGCGGATCGCGCTGGAGAGTGCGGGGGAGCCTCAGGAAACGACTAAATATAAATATGATATTGCTCTTAAGGACACTCAGGAGCTTTTCAGTGACAGCCCAAAGACCAAAGAGAAATTATAAAAGGTCAGGTGTAGTATAATTATATTAGGAATAACTCAGGTTTTCCTCTTTTTATGACCGTGAGAATCCTTTTCTTTTTGGCCAATCATCCTCCTCATCTGTTAATAAGCAGCAAAGTTATTTTAAAAGATTTCAATTTGTGTTTAAGCAGTTGCTGGTTGGTGAATTATGGTCTTCCACTGAAATAAAAAAATCAAAATCAATTGTAACTTTTCTTACTTCCTATGCTCACTATTGTAATTGACATTTACCAATCCTAAAATTATTTTTATTGCACATGGTTAAATAATCAGGACTACAACATTTGCGGTAATAATAAATAATTCTAATGATATCTCTGACTGATAAAGATCACTCGAAGAAGGTTATTTTATCCAATATTCAAAGGTTTTCAACCCACGATGGTCCCGGCATCAGGACTGTGGCCTTTTTCAAGGGGTGTCCCCTGAGATGTCCCTGGTGCTGCAATCCTGAAACTCAAAATAAATCTAAAATAGTAATGCAGACAAAAATTGAGTGTCTCAAATGCAGAAAGTGTATATATGTGTGCCCAAAGGACGCATTACGCAAACAGAATAATGTAATTCTCGTTGATTCCCACAACTGCGATTTGTGCGGGAAATGTGTCGAAATTTGTCCGACTGCAAATATTCAAATCATTGGAAAAGAGTATACAGTAAAAGAATTAACAGATGAACTGCTGAAAGATAAAGTTTTTTATGACAGAACTGCTGGAGGAGTGACCTTTTCCGGGGGGGAGCCTACTTTACATACAGACTATTTAATTAAATTATCTAAAGTATTAAAAACCTATGGTCTGCATATTGCCATGGAAACTTGCGGTTACTTTAATTATCCGACGTTCATGGAGTTACTTCCTCTGCTTGATTTGATTCTATTTGATTTAAAAATAATTGATAATAATCTCCATGAAAGAAACACAGGGAAACCCAACGATATTATTTTTTCTAATTTAAAAAATATAGTAAATTCTAATAAAAAAGTAATAATCCGGTTTCCTGTAATACCCGGGTATACTGATAATATTGAGAATATAAACGGTATAATAGATACGATGCAGGATATTGGTCTAAAAAGGATAGATATTATTCCATATCATAGATTCAGTGAAGGTAAATATGAGCGTCTTGGAATACATTATGCTTTAAAGGGTATTATACCTTCTGTTGTTAATGATAAAGTAAAACATACAAAGAAATATTTTGAAAAAGCTGATATAATTGTCAGGATTGGTGGTTGATGCTTTAATACACACTTTTAGATCATGCTCAATATTATAAAACATGAAAATTGATAGGACCGGTAATTAGAAGAGGTTATTTTGTGTTAAGAGGGAAAAAATGAGGATAGCTGTAAAAGTCTATCAGGATGAGAATGGTACCTATTTCGCTGTATGCCCTGCTATCCCGGGTTGTTTTAGCAAGGGAAAATCAGAAAAAGAAGCGAGAGAAAACCTTAAATATGCAATCAAAGATAGTATAAAAGAACGCCTCGAAAAAAAACTCCCCCTGTGCATATGTGACCACGATTGCGTGTAGTTTAATGGTTATACACCATGCTCTACTCTATCGATGATGTCTTCTTGAATTTTTGAATCAAGCTCAACAAAGAAAGCACTATAACCTGCCACTCTTATAAGCAGGTCTTTATGTTCTTCAGGGTTTTTCTGTGCTTCTCTCAATTTCTCATTCGATACAATATTGAACTGTATCTGCATCCCTCCCAGATCAAAATATTCTCTTGCCAATCCTGCCAGGTTCTTGAAACCCCTTGTGTCTTTCTCGGCAATATTCGTCAAACCAGGAATATCTGTAGATGACATCTCTCCGAGTTTCGCTGATCTCATTGTTTCATCTACACCGGCTGTCATTGTTTCCTCCGGCAGCATCGCCAGATTTCTATCTCTAACAGTCTTGCCTTTCCAGTATGATAAAATTTCTTTCAGTTTCTTTTTTGTTTCTGATGATACTTTAAAAACATCTCCGGGTCTCTTTTCAAGTTGATCAAGTTCATCTTCTATATATTCTACCGTGAATTCCGGAAAAACAGGAGCTGATCTTGGCTTGCTTGACTGATTACCTGCAATTAGTTCATGGTCTTTTATATAAACTGACCATTTCAAATCCAAATTTGGATAAATATGACGACGGCTAATAAAACCACTACTATGCTGGTATGTCAAGGAATAAAATCCGGTTTTCTAATTGGATTATTACCGATAAGGAAGATGCTGCAGAGTAATTACATGGCTTTTTGATTTGGGAAATTGAAAAATATACAGTATGTTCCTGTTTGCAATATTAAATTAAGGAAGGAAAAATGAATAAATTAAATCTCGGTTTAATTGGGGGTGGGTTTGCCGGTCAGGTACATTCCATAGCTTTTAGAATGATGAAAGGGTTTTTTGGTCAAAAAGTAAAAAATGTTTCATTAAAGGTACTTGTTACTCAGAATGAAAGTAAAGGGAGGAAGCTTGCTGAAAAATTTGGGATCGATGAGTGGATGGGTGACTGGCGAAAATTAATGAGTAAAGATAATATCCATGCGGTAATTATTGCAACTCCTAATTATAAACACAAGGATATGGTGCTTGAAGCAGTCGGTAAAGGGAAGCATGTCCTATGCGAAAAGCCTTTTGCTTTAAATGCCCAGGACGCAAAAGAAATGTATGATGCTGCTGAAAATGCAGGTTTGAAACATGGAGTTAATTTCAACTACAGAAAAACACCCGCAATTCTATTGATTAAAAAATGGATAGACGAAGGAAGATTGGGCAAAATATTTACCTTCAGAAGCTCGTATCTTCAGGACTGGGGAACGGATAAAGATGGACTTCTCAACTGGCGGTTTCAGAAGAAATACGCCGGTGCTGGAAGTTTGGGTGATTTAGGAGCTCATATTATTGACATGGCCCGGTTCCTGGTTGGAGAATTTTCCGATATAGCGGGGATTGCTTCAACCCGGATTAATAAAAGACCGGTAGGTGCTCTGGATTTCGGCGTGAGTGCTGAAAAAAACGATAAAATAATGGGGGATGTGGATGTTGATGATATTTGTGATGTATTGTTCACTTTTAAAAATGGCGCGCAGGGGAGTCTTTCAAGCAGCCGTCTTGCAAAAGGTCGAAAAAATCATTTCGAGTTCGAAATATATGGGACTGGAGGGAGCATTTATTTTGATTGGGAGAGGAGAAATGAAGTGCTTCTTTATTCTCAAGAAAAACCCAATGATCAAAGTGGATTTTCAAAAGTTATTGTTGGGGCGACGGACCATCCCTATAGTGATGCTTTGTGGGCCATTCCCGGCCTGGGGATAGGATTTGCAGAGCCTTTTTCTATCCAGCTTTTTGAATTTATCGATGCCATATACAATGATAAAGATTTTTCACCAAGTTTTTATGATGGATGGAAAAATAACCAGGTTCTGGATGCTATTAATGTCTCAATTAAGGAAAGAAGATTCATTGCTGTTTTATAGTGCAATCTAATAATGTAAAGTTAATTGATTGTAAGAATGGTTACAACAAATCAGAACATAAGATGAATTTACAATTTGAATAATTATATGATATTCACTAATTCAGCGGGTATACTGGCGTTGTTAATCCTATCGTTGATTATTGTACCACACCGGTAGAATTAATACAAGTTTCAGGACAATATTATAGTTAATCCGAGAGAAAATAAAATCTTTAATGTGATATCGCCCAAGACGGGTTTGTTAAAACAACAATAGGCAGGTCAATTTACCTTAAAAGATTGACCTAATAAAGTATATTCTCCCGTTTCTTTCTTTTTCAATTTTTCACGAATTTCTTCAAATTTTCTTATTGTATCTTGTGAGTATACCCTCTCACCACACTGTAAACAAACTTCAGTCTGTATTTTGATAATTGCAGTATTATTTCCACCTCGAAAAAGTTTTTCCACTTCCTTTACAATTACTTCGCCTCCACATACGGGGCATTTATTAAATGGGATCATCTTTTCTTCTTCTTTTCCTCCAATTAAACCATCTTTCTTGGTCTGGCCGATAAACAGTTATCGACCTGAGCTTCCGCATCAGCATGATCACTAATTCTGATTCGATTTTCTTTTATCGCCTCAATTATTTCAACGAGATTCATGTTTTAAATATAATGAAAACTACTATCTTTTTCTATTTGAATAAGTTAAATATAGGAAAATATGTTATAGTACTATTTTTCCCAATGGGCCCAGCGTGGCCAATTTTTCCAATAATTATTATATCTTGTGGGTAGAATCAGTATGATAATCATCAGCATAGTTATACTATTTTTATTCTTTATATCCTGTGCAATTACCAGTCTGCATTCTCCAAAACCAAATAAACCTGGCAAATTTAGTATTGGAGCACATGGTGGATATATATTATTCGTCGTTGATGGAGAATTTGAACCATATATGCCAATGGGGAATATTACATTACGGCTTGGAATATTTAAGGGCGGTGAATTAGGCCTTAATATTGGTATAATTGGGGGGGGTCTAGCTTTCAAATATGGCTTTATGGATTACGAAAAACCATTTCAATTATCTGTTATTGCAGGTGCTGGATTATATTACTGCAGATTCCATCTTGAAACTTGGCGTGCTCATTGACACTATCCACCACTAAAGACAGGCATAATTTTAAATACATCCCCCTTTGACACCGTGCATCCCTCATCCAGGGAAATCTTTTGTACAAAGATGTCGTTCACATACATGATATAGGGTGTTTTAATCTGTTTCTCCTGCAACAGATCACGAATCTCTTGAACAGCGGATGCCAGGTTCCGGGATACTCTGATGGAAATCCGTGTTTCACCTGAAAAGTATCCTGACAAACCACAGAGCTCGATGTAGACTTTTATCAAATCCTGCATATTATTCGAGCACCCTACCTACTCCATATATATCATCATTTTCATTTTTTCAATATTTGTATCCTTTGCCGTTTCCATGGCGTCCATTATTCTGGAAAGTTCAAAACGGTGCGATATCCAATCCTGTACATTGATTTTCCCCTTTGCGAGCAGTTCGATAACAGGTCGATAACTATTTGCATATCGATAGATACCGTTGATGGCGACCTCCTTTTTCAATATTTCATGATACGGAATATGTACGGTACTGTCCCCGATACCGACCAGAGCGATCCTTCCTCCCTTCTTTGCCGTAAGAATCGCCGCGGCTATACCCTGAGCCGAACCGGATGCCTCTATGACACAATCACAGAGTCTTCCGCCGGTAAGATCCTTGATTTTCTCGATCATATTGTCTTTATCTGCCTGTATGACACCGGTGGCCTGGAGTTTCTCTGCCATTTTTAACCGATAGTCGCTGATTTCCGCAATGAAGATTCCTGATGCTCCCGCTATCTTTGCAAGCTCAAGACAGGCGATGCCAATAGGGCCGGCTCCTATGATAAAAACAGTATCTCCCGGTCTGAGCCCGACTTTCAGAATGCTATTATGGGCCACAGAGAGGGGTTCCGCCAACGCGCCTTCAGTAAAACTTACAGTATCCGGCAGTTTATGTGTAAATCGAGGATCATGGGCAATATACTCTCTAAACGTACCGTGAAAGGGAGGAACACCTAAAAACTGTATATCATCACATAGGTTATATCTCCCCTCGAGGCAATGCTCGCAGGACCGGCAGGGTACACCAGGCTCAACAGAAACCCTATCGCCGGGTTTGAATTCTTTCACATTCTTTCCGACCTCACACACCACTCCGGAACTCTCATGCCCCAATACAAAGGGCTCTTTGACAATGTGATCGCCGATTCTCCCTTTATTATAGTAGTGGATGTCACTGCCGCAAATACCGACTTCCTTGATCTTGATCAATACCTGATCATCCCCACTGGGTGGGACAGGCATATCGGTAACATATATCTTACCAGGTTCTTTAAGGAATGCTGCCTTCATACCATCCTCGTGACATTGTCTGATTTGATGAACTCGTCCTGAACTTCTCGCACCAGCTCGACCCAGCGCATGAGCTTCTCCAGGTCTTTCTCAACACCCAGGAAAACGGACATACCGCTGGACCGGATGACATATCTGGTAATCTCACCTTTTCGACAATCCTCAACAATCTGCCGAATATAGGTTTTAGATTCTTCTTCACTGCATTCCTGAATATGATGCTGTGCAATCACCCTGAGCTCGAGTGTCTGTGGTGCACGCAACCCCTCGATACCTGCACCCTTGTACTCCATACTTACACCGAAATCAAAAAGAGTGATATCACTCAGCCTGTGAATTTCCGGAACATGTTTCGTAATATCACCGCAGGAATGCCAGTAGTAAATGCCATTATAAAAATCACAGAGCTCCTGTTCATAAGGTAGAAAATATTTGGAATAAAACTTCGGACTCATGATCGGTATATCGTCATTGAACAAATCCCCCCGTGCAATAGGCTCATCAAGGTATTCTGACCGCCACTGTACAAAATCCCTGGCGACATTCGTCACAAACCTCAGTATTCTGTGGGTGAGATCTTCATTCATATAGAGATCAACAGAGAATTCTTCAAATCCTCTTATGTAGAGCGCAACCCCCTGTGGACCTCGAAACCAGTGCGGAAAGATCACATTGAATTCCTCTCCCACCTGTTTTTTTACTTTCCCGTAAAATCCAATAACCATTTGAAGGTACTCGTTTTCCCTGAAGTTGATGGATTCAGGGAACTCGGTGTTCTCATCCACTATGGATTGGCGTGAGAAGGAGGGTTCCTCGCCATGATCCAGAAAGATTTCCTGCCCGAGTATTCCAGCTTCATGGGTAACACCGAAAGACACAGGGATATCTCTTGTCAGGGGAGTATCATCCTTGAAATCCTTGAATTTCCTCAACTTAATCTTTAAATAATATTCCAGGAAATAATCCGGATCAGTGAAATACCTGCTGAGATCCAACCCGAGAGCATTCTGCCAAATGGTATCAAGACACTCAGTCGTTACAGGCATGGGATTTGTGCTTTCTACCGAATAATTTGGTACGCCATGCCACTGTGTCTCTCCTCTTATGCCGCATTCATCAGACCTCCAAAGCGAAAGACGTCTTATATTTTCTTCGCTCTCACAGAGGATATTCAATTCATCAAGAAGTTTATTGATATCAGACATGTATACCCTGGGTCAGCTCGTTTTCGTTTCTGATGATTTTATTATATCAATCACCCAGCCAAGTCCCAGCTCCTTCAGTTTGGTTTCCGAGGGGTTTCCTGTGTCCGGATTCCACCCGTTGATGTTATAGTAGTGATCTCTGGCCTGCACAAACTCATCCCGATCAATGGTCCTACCCTTCGAGGGTCCATTGTCATCAAGGGGGTCCATGAATAGTCTCTCCGGGAGCATGTCATCCCTACGGCCAAACCCTTCGCGCTGATTGAAGGCTCTCACAAGATTTACGCGGCGTTCACCGAGGAGCATGAGCTCGTATAACGTGTACTGCCACCCCGTTGTTGCACGTACACATTCAACGAGATCCTGAAAATTATATATCGACCAGGTATTGAAACAGAAATTACAAACCGTAAAGGAATCCAGTGCACTGTAATATCGCTGTGAATAGGCAAACAGCTTCGCTTTTTCGAAGTTCAACTCCACCGGATCCACGGCGTCGTAGAAACCCATACCCTGCATGGTCTCCCCGATAGGATCGGTACCGATGCCAGAATCGTGGTCGCTTGAGACATGATCAGGTCCGAAGCCGTTACAGGCATACGCAAGTGCCAGTGATGCTTTTGTGCGCGGCATGTGGGCGGGAAACTCCTTGCCCTTTACAGTAACGGCTATTCTTTCCGCTTCGGCTCCGATTTTTCTGGCCATAAGGAAGGTTCCCTCTGCAAGCAGGTCGCCGAAACCCTCACGCTTCCCAACCATCTCGGTGAGTTTTATGAGTAATTCCCCGTCACCAAATTTCAAATCAATACCGCCGGTATCCTCACGCGAAAGTATTCCCCTTTCAAAGCATTCCATGGCAAACCCGATTGTGCCGCCCAGGGATATAGTATCTATTCCATATTTGCTCGCATACTCATTGGCCTTGCTGATTGCGTGAAGATCACTTATGAGAAGATTCGAACCGCACATCCCGATCGTTTCATATTCGGGCCCCCCGTATCTCTCGTCAATACTGTAGGGTTTCTCAATGCCAGGTTTCACATTTCGCTTGCAGCTCTGTACGCAGGCCCAACAGGTGCCCGGGTTTTTCATCATCTTTTTATAGTAGGTTTCACCTCTAAGATTGTCCTGCTCTTCGAAGGTGCCGGCTGTCCAGTTTTTTGTTGGTAGTCCCCCGGCCGGAGAGTTCCATTCGACGTTTAGTGTTGTACCGTGTTTTTTGAACAGGCTGAAAAATTCATCATTATTTACCTTGTCAACCGCTATCTTCGCCATATCCTGGATGGTCTCAAGGTCATGGAATTCGGGTTTCATGGTACCCCGAACTGCAACAGCTTTCAGGTTTTTAGAGCCCATGACGGCTCCCATACCGTTCCTTCCATTAAAATGCTTCAGCTCATTGACAATACCTGCATAACGAACGAGCTTTTCACCTGCAGGTCCGATGAGGGCTACCCTCACCTTGTTATCTCCAAGCTCTTTTCGGATGGCATCCTGCGCTTCGCCGGTAATCGTGCCCCAGATTGAGGATGCATCCCGCAATTCATACTCACCATTGTGTATCCAGACATACACCGGGTTCTTTGCCTTCCCCTTTATGACCAGTGCATCATAACCTGAAAATTTCAGCTCAGGTGCCCAATACCCTCCTGCCTCACTGCTTGCGATCGTCCCGGTGAGCGGGGATTTTGATGTTACACAGTGCCGGGCATTTCCGCTGATAGGCGCACCGGTCATCGAGGAGAGTGAAAAAACCAACAGGTTCTCAGGAGCATATGGATCCACAGCAGCATCCATATATTTCATCAGATAAAATGCTCCCATACAGGCTCCGCCAATATATTTTCGATAGAAAGCCTCTTCCGGCTCCTCAACGGTAAACTTTTCATCGGCGAGATCTATATGCAATATTTTTCCCCAGTAACCTTTCACTTTCACCCCCTACAGTTTTAATACCAAGAAATATCTATGAAATGGCCTTGCGAATCATTCAAAATATGGCAAGCAAAGATTGATGCATAGTTTCAATGAAATATATGAATAACCAGGATTACGATTATTTTACACAGTTTAAAAGGGTATCTTTTTAACGCGACGACGTTAGTAAGTACTTCCTCACATTATCAAAGTGTTTCTTCACACATTGAGCAACTTCCGTAAGATTATTCTCAAGACAATTCAGTATGGTATCGTGACTTTCAAAAAAGACCTCCTGAAGCTGGGAATAGGTCTTCTCATGAATAAAGGTCATATTCAAATGCAGGCTGAGTTGCCGATAGAGATTGTTTATGTAATTATTCTCTGCCAATTTACAGATCTCAGCGTGAAACTGTCTATCCAGTTCGATCGATTTTCTTCCCCTGATATGGGCGTCCCGTTCATTTTCAAGCCCTCTCATACTCTCCGTTATTTCATGCAGTCTCTCCAGCCTTGATTTATCGAAGTTCTGCCGGAATTTCGTTATGGCATGCAGTTCGAGAACTTCTCTCAGCTCATAGATTTCGATCACTTCCGATTTTGACGGAATCCTCAAGCTGCAGCAGCTGCGTGGTTTGATATCAACAATTCTTTCATACTGAAGCCGTTTGAGCGCCTCCCGTACAGGCATGGTGCTCACGCAGAGCTTTTCTGCAAGCTCCTGTATTTTCAGGTTATCACCATACTTTATCTCTCCGTCAATGATCTGACCGAGCAGATAGTCGTAGACTTTGTCGACCAGGCTTCGTGTATCGATTGTTACATCACCGTCTCTGACCATATCTCACTTTATCTCTCGAAGTACCCTGCAGACGATTTTCATTGTCCCCTAAACCACCATCGGTATTTACTCTACCGTTCCTTTCAGAAAATCCACATTACAGGGAACTTCAATTTCTTCGCCGCCTCTACCAATAATAATAACTGTCGTGCTGTCCTTTTTTACAATATCCTTAACTCCTTTGAATCCCTTCCCAATCGGAATCAATCCTGAGATTAATTTGACTTCAAAGGGCTTATGTGAATCAATCTCACAAAAAGTATTGAATCCCCTTTCGAGTATGGGATTATTCTGAACACTCGGTTGTATTCCATAGAAAAAATTTCCTGTCACTTCCTCCACACCGATAACACCGATAACGCGTCCATTGAAGGGGGTATAATGACTGCCTCCGTGGGGCATCCACAGCAGGGTTTCGGACAGAACTTTGGGATCTTTAAGTTGAAAGTAGAGAAACTCTTCCTCAGGAATGGTCAGGGAAGTAAAGGTGAACTCCTTTGAGTCGTCGTTTATGAACATCACCACATCTTCATAGCCTTTCGGCATGGGATACTTCGTTAAATCAGCAAAATCACCATATACCGTTGGAATCTTTGATCTGTCCTCGATCTCAACACCCGGTTTTAAGAGCGAATAACCCTGGTTTTCGGGTACATCGATTGGAGTTGGTGACGTAAACCCTGTTATGGGTTGGGTCATATCGAGGATTGCTGAGCCGATGTTATCGGGACACTGAATATTTGGATGGTTTCCTAACGGACTCTTACCTTTGAAACCCCTGACGATGTGATTGGTATAGATAATGGGCTGACCGGAACGAATTCTAATTCTCTTTTCGACTTTTCCCTGAACAGGGTTAAGGTCCATTACTAATCCGATGGACTTTTCATCGTCCATGGACTGAATCTCAATGAAATCCCAACAATTGTTAGCCGTTTTCCCATGAATGGCATAACTCGAACCGTTGTACTTTTCGACATTGGCCCCAAAGGGAAAACAGAAATAATCTCCCCGCATCACCTGTATTATTGGATCGATATCTTCCACCGGCGCCTCATTCCACCAGGGTCCGACAAAATATGGGAAGATTTCTCTCTCGCCATGTTTGAATATACCGGTCAGGTGTCCTCCCTGAACGCTGATAAACAGCTGAACCGTATCGTTCGAAATAGTGAAGCTCGGCCTTCCGTAGTGTATTGTCGTAAACATGTGCTTTCCCCTCAATGAAAATAAAGTAGATCTGAGTCAAAGGTATTTAGCTTTCCGAATATAAAGACCATCTATGGAGATGATGATAATGAGTAATACTCCCAGAATCATGAATTTTACGGATGAATGTGTTTTCATAACGAGCATGACGTTGTCTATGACACCAACGAGGAGCAGGCCTTGAAACGCATTTAAAACACTGCCTTCGCCTCCAAGCAGACTCACACCGCCCAATAAAACCGCCGTTATGACGAAAAGGGGCGTATTCGTTCCTATCTGCCAGGAGGCCACGTTATATTTCGAAGCCAGCAGTACACCGGCCAAACCCGAAAGAGAACCCGTCAGTACAAATACGCTGATTCTTATACCTGTTACCTTGATATTCGCGTATTTACTTGCTAAAAGGTTCCCACCGGTGGCGTATATATTTCTCCCATATATTGTTTTTTTCAGTATGATTTGAAATAAAATTACGAGAATGATTAGAATAATAATGAGTGTGGGAATACCAAAAAATGTGGTTCCTGCCACGTATTGGAAGTTTTCATTTGTCCCCGATATCGAATAGTTGCCTCCGGCAGGCGCCAGGCTCTTTGTAATAACAAAGACAATACCATTGATAAGTACCATCATACCCAGGGTTGCGGCAATGGAGGCGACTCTTAGCTTGACAACAAATATTCCATTGATTGTACCGATTACTGCTCCGACGAGAATACCTCCAAAGATACCCGGTATGATGCCAAACTTTTGTAAAACGATGCTCATTGCGCTTCCGAGGGCCATGACAGACCCCACTGAAAGGTCGATCTCCTTTAGTATTATCAGGTAGGTCATACCGATGACGATGATACCCTCGATGGAAATCTTGATTAAGATGCTGTAAATGCTATCCATGCTGAGAAATTTTGGTGTTCGGATAAACATGACAATGAAAATGACAATGATCAGGAGTATTATCTTCTGCTCGTTCAGAAAGCTTTTTATTTTATCACTTCTCATACTTCCACCTTGCAATAGCATCCGCACTTATTGCTATCAGTATTAAAATGCCCTTTGCAATATTTCTCCACTCAAAAGGAATATTGAGGAGAGTTAGTGCGTTGATGATAATACCAAGAATAAAAACACCTACCAATGCATTGAAAATTGTTCCCTTACCGCCGCCCAGCCGCACGCCTCCGATGAGGATTGCCGTCAAGGCGTCAAACTCCAATCCCTGTCCGGTATTTGTGCTTCCCTGCAGTAACCGGGCACCCTGTAATACGGACGCGACTCCAACCAACGAACTGCACAAAATAAAGGTCATGACCGTTACATACTTTACATTTATACCTGAAGAAACGGCGGCCTCTTTATTGATTCCTAAATATGAGATTTTCCTACCAAATAATGTTCTTGTAAGAAGTATTTGACAGATAATTGCGATTACGAAGTATACGATCACAGAGGATGGAATTGTTAGAATTGCTGCATCAGTAACTGCTGAGTACGCCATACCAGGTATCCCCATGACGATGTTGCCCTTTCTATAAAACTGTACGAAGCCTGCAATTGCTGAAAGCGTACCGAGGGTAACAATGATCGAGTTCACATCGAATTTACTAACGATGTAGCCGTTGATAAATCCGACACAAACAGCGATAACAAGAGGAACTGCAAATGCTAAAAAGGTATTGTACTGGGTCATGCGCAATGAAACGCCCAATGTCAATGACAGAAGTGAACCGATCGAGAGATCCAGATTCCCACTGATTACCACCAGTGCCAATCCGATACTGGCGATACATACCGTTGTGTTTTGTTTTAGAATATTTCGAATGTTTCCGCTTGTTAGAAAGGTAGGAAGAATAATCGAAAAAACGATAAAGAGAAGTAACAGTATAACCAGCTGTGTATTCTTTTTTATGAAATTCGATAACAAACGATTAACTCTTTCCATTAGTCTTAGCCCTGACCGCACATGTTAGTATGTTCTTCAAAGTAACGTCTTTATCACTGAACTCTCCACAGATATTACCCTTTGAAAGAACAATTACCCTGTTTGCAAGATAGTTGATCTCTTCGATCTCAGAAGAGACAATTATTATCGAAGTTCCCCCTTCAAGTACGATTTTACGTATAGTTTTGTAAATCTCCTCTTTACTACCGACATCAACACCTCTGGTTGGGTCGTTCAGGATCATGATGCTTGGATTTGCAGCAATAAGCCGTGAAAATACAGCCTTCTGCTGGTTGCCTCCACTCAGATTGATGATATCTTCCAGTGATGAAGATGTTTTTATATTTAACTGTGAAATAAATTGACTCGACAACATGCTCTCTGTTTTTCTGTTAAAGAAAGATTTTTTATGAACGTTAAACAACCAGATCGGTGTTATGTTGTATTTGACACTCAATTCAAGAAATAGAGATGCTTGTTTCCTCTCTTCCGGAAGATACACAATCCCATACTTGATTGCATCCTTTGGTGTCTTTATAGTTATACCGTGACCAAGATAGAATATCTCTTTTGAGGTTGCAGGCCATAATCCAAAAAGGCATTTTACGAGCTCATCTTTTCCGGATCCCATGAGACCGGCAATACCGAGTATCTCACCTTTAAAAAGCTTCACGTTAAAGCTATTGATTCTTCCCTGTATATTCAGATTCCTGACCTCAAATACGACTTCTGTTCTCTGAACACTCTGTTTCTCAGATTCCTTTTCAGTCCGCATGAGAGAGCGGCCAAGCATGAGCATGATGACCTTATGTTCGTCAAATTGATCTCGCTCCAGTGTTCCTCTGTTTTTTCCATCTCGAAAAACACTTATCCTGTCAGCAATCTCGATAACTTCATCCAACCGATGGGATATGTAGATAACCGCAATCCCTTTGTTCTTTAATTCCCTGATTATTGAGAAGAGTTTTTGAGTTTCATCCTTTGTCAGAGAAGATGTGGGCTCATCCATAATAACTACTTTCGCATTCTTTGATGTAATTGTCCGTATTATCTCGACGAATTGCTTCTCAGCAATGGTAAGCTTTGAAAGCTGTGTTCGAGGGTCGATGGAGATTTTATATATATCAAAATATTCCTTCGTCATTCTATACAAGTTTTTATAATCAACAAACCCTAGGGCGCTCTTTCTTGGCAGGACACCGAGGAAAATATTTTCAGCGACAGACAGTTTGGGTAGATTCATCAATTCTTGATACAACATATATATGCCGTATCTCTGCGAAATATCAATCCCATCCAGTTCAACCTGCTCATCCTGTATAAATACCTGCCCGGAGGTCATACTGTATGCCCCCGACAGTATCTTCATGAGCGTTGATTTTCCTGCACCGTTTTCCCCGACGATTGCATGAATTTCTCCCTGTTTCAAATTGAAGTCAATCTCATCAAGAGCGACGGTTCCGGCAAAAACCTTTTTTACGCCTTGTACACTGATATAGCTTTTCCTGCTCTCTTCCATTCCCCTTTATATTCCTTTTAGGACTGGATTAATTACAGCATCCATCATTTTCTGAAAGGTGATCACAGCGGACCCCGCACTCAGCAGGACCCGCTGTAATACTATTTATTCTATACCTCCAGGGATCACCAATCCCCTGGCATGAATTCTTCCACATTTGCCGCTGTAGCCTTGGGATGATTCACATACTGATAATAGGGATCGAACTGATAGGGCGGCTTCAAGCCTTCCTTTAGAATTTTCTGTACGATTTCAACGGTTTGTGTCTGAGTGATCTGTGGTGATTGAACGATAGTCCCGTACATCGCACCGCTTTTAATAGCCGCGAGGCCCCCCTTGCTTCCTCCGACACCAATGATGGGTATCGAGCCTTCAGGTATCCCGGCCTCCTTCAATGCAATGGTCGCAGCGACAGCCATTGTATCATCACATGCATAAATACCATCTATGCCGTCTGCTCCGAACCTGGTCAGAAAGTCCTCCATAACCTGAAGGGTTAAATCAACCTGTGCATCACCGTTATTAGATGCAATAATTTTGACACCCGAGTTGAGCTCTTCAAGTCTCTCCACGGCTCCATTATGCCTTCCTATGGTCGTTTCTTGTCCCGGCACACAGGTGATCTCAACCAGATTCCCTTTTCCGTTCAGCTTTTCATGGAACATCTCCGCTACCAGCTGCCCCTGAACGTAATTCCCCGGTCCCGTATACACCATGGTATATTGTTCATCGCCCGGGTTAGCTTGCATGTGTTCCATAATCACAGGGATTCCGGCATCATAGGCCTTTTTAATTCCCTTACTGACTGCCGTTGAATCAATGGGCATGAGTATAATAAGATCAGGGTTTTCCGAGATTGCAAAATCCAGATAATCAGCATTCTTCTTAGCATCCAGTTCTCCATCATAGAGCACATAATCCCAACCCAACTTCTTCGCCCATTCTTCCGTGTACCTGGCCTGTGCAGATGTATAGGGGTTGTTGAGACCCATCATAATGAAACGTATTTTCGGTGCATCTCCCTCTGCATCGGCTGATTCATCACCTCCGCCAAAGGCCGAGAAAGATACGACGATGAAGCCGATCAACATTAAAACAAACGCTACTCTCTTCATAATACCACCTCCTGAATTATTTATTATCCCCAAATTGAGGATTGTTCACAAATATCTGATATATTTAATTAATAATCAAATATATAGAATATTTTTTTCAATCTGTCATACTTCTGATTACTTGTCAAGCATATTTTTAAATATTTTTATGAGCACAATGGGGGGGCGTAAATATCTACAAACACCCGCAGTATTCCTTGAGTCGAAATATGAGGGCTTGGCTGCCGGAATCGATTCGCAGATTTTTATCTTTGATCCGGTAACGCTCAGCAGTTTCGATTGCCTGAAAAAACCGTATCTCCTGCTCATCGATCTGCTCGCCGCAGGTTAAGCGTGTAACACTAATCGGACCGGGGATTGAGAGTGCGTTGCCGTTGAGCTCGTATCCACCAAAGTAGACGTTGCACCCCATATTACCGCTCATCCTCTTCTTCTCGCTGTTGAACTTCAGGGTGATCTCTGTGCCTTCAAGTACCTCAGTTTCTTCCTCCCCTTGAACGAAGGATTCGAGAACCCAAACTCTGTTCTCAAGCTCAGTCTTTTTCCCATCTGCGATAAGGGCGATCAGCACAATTGGAAGGATTATAAGTGAACGAATCGTTCGAAATTTCCACATTCTCATTGCGCTATCCTTTCATTTGAAAATACTACATTATATTCTCAGTGTCAGTCCATTTAAACACTGATATTTCAATTAAATGCAGGGTATATTGTTTTTTTGAAAACTATCATGGGATCGTCTTTGGGCAGGAAATCCTTTGATTCATTGTTTGCGCCAAAGAGTTCTTCCTGAGGATCATTACGTAAGCTCATAGAATCCTTCCTTTATTCTTATCAAGGAAGAATTTTTTCATGACAGGTCGTTTCATGTAAATTTATTTTTTTCTATTTATCAGCGCAACGAATGGTGTCTGTTTTGTTACAGATAAATCCCCATGGTACCGCTGAAAAATAGGGGTTTTTAATAGGGTAACATTTGCGGAATTTAAAAAAAATACTCAAATATCGAAGATTTTCAGTATTTCACATCAATTTCTAACTTATTATCGTTATATTTTAGGTTTTTTTACCCTCCTTCCTGTTATGCTCTGGCCATTTGTACCAAATCTATCCCGTTATTCAGGGCTTTTATCAATCTTTTCACATTTAATGCTGCTCCTGTTAAATAAAATTGCAACCTGTGGCCTGATTCC
>SDBT01006837.1_pt1 | contig 18857 bp, 27 predicted proteins | sample 2277101 | NCBI WGS metagenome assembly SDBT01 (sample SAMN10404973, study PRJNA504765) | marine sediment metagenome | isolation source: marine sediment core GS10_PC15, 103 cmbsf | place: Arctic Ocean: Southern Knipovich Ridge | collected 2010
CGCTGGAACCGGAGTCGTCGATGAACTCCGGCTATCGTGCAACACCGCGCAAGCCAACTCCAACAGCTTCGACGACGTCGTTCTCTGGGACACCGCCGCGGGATCCGTCGACGACTTCGTATCCGAGCTCCGCGTCGAACAGCTCGACCCGAGCGCCGCCGGATCAAACTCCGACTTCTCGAACGTCGGACAATCGACCAACTGGGAAAACCTCGTAAAGGACCCCATCCCCAACTCACTCGGCTCTGACTACATCGAATCGAACGTCGTCACCGAAAAAAGTACGGTCGCCATGACCAACGGAGCTATCAGCGACGCCCCGCTGTTCGTTCAACTCATGTATGGCGCTCTCAAAGAAGGAGCCGGATCGCGCTCGGCTCAGGGTATCGTGCGTTCAAGTGGAGGAACAGAAGCCACCGGAGCCGCCAACGCCCTAGGAACCGGACTCGCGTTCTACACAGACATATTCGACGACGAGCCCGGCGGAGCCGCTTGGAACAATACCAAGATCGACGGAGTAGAAGCCGGCCTCAGCGTGCAAGCCTAAAGGGAGAGCGATGGCCGACGAACTGCGTTCCCCCTATGCCGGCCTACAAGTCGCTCGCGACTCCGCCGGCGACCCAAACCTCCGAAGCCCGTACGTCTCTCTTCAAGTCGTTCGGCTTCGAGCGACACTGCGCCCGCCAGGCCACCCGATCACGATCACCCCCGGATCGCCGGCAATCCTGAAACCTGGGCTCGTATTCACCGACGGCTTCGAACTCACGCTCGCCGCCGGCGCTCCGCTCGTCTATGCGATTGACCGCGATATTTTCGCGGCCGGCCACGCCCTGAACATCACGCCCGGATCTCCAGCGCTCGCGACGACTAGCATGGGCCTCACCGGCCACCCAATCACCATCACCCCTGGTCTGATCAGTTTGCAATCGATCAAGCCGCCCGGCCACGCAATCACGATAACACCAGGAGCGCCCAGCCTGTCGTCGCCGCTTCGAGTTCTCGAAGGTCACCCGATTCGCATGACGCCCGGATCCCCCTACATCTCGGCGACGGCACAGGGATACGGGCTCTACGTCAATTCAATCAACGTGGGAACGCAATGGTCAATGCCGGCCGGCTTCGACCTCGCCCACGCGCTAAACGGCCAAGGATCGATGACGTTTACGCTCTACGTGAACGACGGAGCACACCACACCCCAACGAACGGAGAGGAAGTCAAGTTCTACCTGGGAACCGACCTCGTCTTCGGCGGATACATCGAAGAAATCATAACCCAGGCCCCCGTCACCGTCCCGGCGACGATCTTCTACATCTGCAACGTCACGCCCTACTCTGGGCTATTGCGCCGCCGAGTCGTCTACGGCTACTACGGAGGCCCGAACAACAACCGAAGCCTTGGCTTCGCAGCAAGCTCCCTCACCGTCCGCTTTCTTGAAGGCGACTTCATCGACTACCAAGGCCCGTTCCCCGTCAGCGGCGAAGGCCCCGAATATATCGCGCCCATGTCGGCCCAAGAGGCGATGAACAAAATCGCTTCGGCCGCTGGCGTCATGTGGGATATCGACGTCTATCGACAGCTTCGGTTCATCACCGCCGCCGCAGGACTCGAAGCCGCACCGCACACCGTCGACAACGCCGCCGTCTTCATCGATTCGCGGGAGCTCACGGAAACCGCCGGCGAATACCGAAACGCCACGTTCGTTTCGATGTCGTCCAGCGTCGCGGAGTTCACCGAAGACACACGGCCGGCCATTGCGCTTGCGCTCTTTCCAGAAAACAGCGTCTTCTATACCACCTTTCCGGTCGACAGCTTGCCGACGATCACGGCGCACGGCTCGCTCGGCTCCGTCACGCTCGTCGACGTCATCGTCGGCCCGTTAATTCCCGCGTTCGCTTGGGACGCTTTCTATCAGCCCGGCACCTCCAGTGTTACCCTGAACCGCACCGCCCCCTGGGACGCCGCCGTAGGCACCCTCGACAGAGTCGAGATCACCTACCAGATAGCCAACGGCGTCGCGCCATTCGTAGTCGTCAAAGACGCCACGGCCATCGAAGCCCGCCGAGTCGCCGAAGGCGGTCTAACGAGCGGCCAATACGACAGCGTCGAGAACGAGACCGACATCGAGAGCCGAGACGAAGCAATACAGCTCGCCACCGCGCTCAACGCCTACTACTCCGAGAGCGGAGCGCTACCGCTCAAAGGCTCATTCTCAAGCGACCTAGCCGGCTGGCGACCCGGCCAGATCGCCGTCGTTGACTGGCCGGATATGGGCGTCAACTCGCTGGCGTTCCTCATCGAGTCGGTTTCAATGTCTGAAGTCGACGCCTCGCTCGCCGCCGACCCGCCGTTCCTGCGGTCAAAGGTCACCATCAGCCGAAACGGTTCGGAAGTCGCCAGAAAGACCCAACGAGTCCGAGCCGACCGGCCCAAAGCCTCCGTCCCGCTCATCTTCATGCTCGCCAAGACCCTCGACGGAAGCGTAAACGTCGGAGCGATAGTCGGGACCACGAAGCCGCCGCACGTAGTACGTCAACGCGGAGTTCTCGTCTCGGCCGCGATCGTTTGGGAGTTCGGAACCCGACCGACCGGCGCCGACTTCATCCTGACCGTCGAGCACGCCACCGCCGAAGATCCGCAGACCTGGGTTCCTATAGGGACGCTGACAACGCCCGACGGATCGCAAGACGCCTCAGTCACGCTGAACACCCGAGTCGAAGTCAACGACCTAATCCGGCTCGACATCACCCAAGTCGGATCCGAAGAGCCCGGCCGCGACGGACTCGTACACATCCGCGAAGCGCTCTAGCCAAGACCACTATATGTTGTGGTCCTCCAGGAACGCCGAGGCCTCAGCGACCACCATATGTTGTGGTGAAGCGGACAGGGAAGAACGTACGAGCGCGGCCGCCCTCGAAGGAGATCAGACGATCAGCGGACGCTCTCTGGGACGTCTGAGCTACCGCCCCCGGACTCAAGCCGTCCTATCGCGGAGCATACCACAGCGGAACCAAGCCCCAAACGGAAAAGGGCGGCCGCAATGGCCGCCCTCCCGACGCCGTCGCGCTAGCACGCGACGTCTTTCGTTTTGGTTGTGGTGTTCCAGTTGAAACTAACAGCCTAGCATATGCCTAGCCGAAGATCATCAGAAGGTCGAACAGTTCGGAGCCCGTACCCGCAAAGTCAATGTCCGCGTCCGCCGTCGCGACGTCGGCAGCATTGTCGGCGTAATCTTGCTGATTCGACGCCCCGGCCGGAAGAATCACCGAACCGGCCGCGCCATAGACCGGATACCCGTTCGCGGCGCCTTCGGACACGGTCAGCGGCCCGTTCCCGACCGCGTTGATTACCTTGATCGTTTGCAGCTTCAACCCGGTCATGTCGAGCGTTGGCAAACCGGCCTCAACCAACGCCGTGAGATCCAGTGTCAGCGCACCGCCGGACAATGCAAACGTCCCTTTGTAGGCGTCCGTAGCCGGCGGCGTGCTCGTGGCGTTCAGCGTGCGAGACGCCTCACCCAAACCAAGTGCTCGCGTCGCGGCGCCCACGCCGGTATTTCCGATATTGGGGATGGTCTGGGTCACCCTCAAAAGGTTGTGTTGCTTGATCTCTACCGACATATTCTAAGAGCCCTCCGCTTTCGACCCAATCGTAGCAAACCGGGCAAAGCACAAACCGGGTCAGAGACTCAGTCCGTCTCGGCCGCTTCGTCAATATCCTCGACGGCGCCGGCGCGCCGCTCTATGCGGAACTCATTGACGAAGCCGCCCTCCGTGAGGGAAGACTCGACGACAAATTTGTACCGCTTCCTGATCGCCTCCATCACGGCCACCGTCATAGTGGCGACGATCTCGCTCGGTTTCCTGCGCTTGAATTTGAACATGGAACGCTACTCCCTCTAAGGTTGAATCGGCTCGACGCCGGCCGCGGCCGTGATTTGAATACCGTCGCGTTGCTGACGCTGATACAGACCCGACAACACGAAGAAGGGCTCTTGTAGGAACGTGTCGAAATCTTCCCAGCGGTACGGCAACCGCCGACCCGTCGGGAACTCGTCAAGCATGTCGCCGTGCCCGCCCTCAAGCGCCATGAAGATCGGAACGCCATCCGCAAGTTCCTGACTCCGCGCGGAGTCGAAGCGGTAGAACACCGGATCGAGTCCCACAGATCGGAGCCCCTTCAGATGGGCGTCGAATGCGTTCTGGTGTTGCGCCAACGCCGCAGCCCGTGCCAACGCCGGCGTGATTATTCCTCGGAATAGCTTGCGGTCTTGGTCAAGTTTATTGTTCGCCTGATCGGCGGCCGCCGATGGTGACGAAAAACGCCCCTTCCATTCATCAAATTCGACAATCTCGCTCGACTGAACGACGCCGGCCAGCCGACTATAGATCAAGTCGAAGCCTAGCGCCGATCCTGTCGGAGGCGGCGGCGGCGGCATGAACTCAGACCACGCGTCGGCGCTCACAAACGGGCTCCCCCGGAAGATGTACTCGACCGGCGCTCCCAAGCTCTCCGGCTTCAATAGAAACTTCCGTTTGTAGGCAGGGAAAGCCGAAGTAAAATCCTGGAATTCCGCCTGCGAAAAGATGGTATACGAACCACCGTCAGGCGTTCGTCGCGGCTCTGGCATCTCGTTTTTTCTCCTATGAAATTGTGGAAGAACGGGCGCTCTCCGAAGTCAGCGTACCATAGGGGCAAGCGTGGCGAACGTCTTCAAGATCGTACTAGCCGGTTCGACGCTAAAGCTCCCCGACGGCCGCGGGACAACCTACCGAGTCGGCCCCTTCAAGTATTCGGGGCAATGGTACGTCTTCCTGCTCGACACCGACGACCACCGCGTGAAGTGTATCCGAATCGGCACGACCAGCGGCGGCGCCGAAATCGACGCGGTCGCGACGACGTTAAAGCCCAGAATCCCAGACAACGAACACCCGGCCAACGCTGGAGAGTTCGGCTGGGAGCAATGGGAAGCGGTCATCGACGACGACGACCCCGGCGCCCCAGACGTCTATATAGCCCACTTGGACGGTTTCGCTGGGCCGCCGCCGCGGCCGTTCCAGGTTTCGCGGTTCAACTTCGCGAGCTTGCGCTGGCAGTTCGGCTCTACCTCGCTCGCTCCCGAGGGCGTCACGAACATGGGCGTCGAAGGCGTCGCCGAGATCGGAGTCCGAACGTTCCACGCGGCCGGAATGCTACCGACCGCGGCTATCAACGCTTTCCAAATCAATATCCTATTTACTGGAGAGAACGCGGACGGCCGGACTCGCCCTAGGTTCGTGACCTGGAGAAACGACACCGACGCCTGGGGACCAACGCTCACGCCGACCTTCCTGCCGGAGCGCGAAGCGACCGAAGCGGACGTCGCCCAAATTCTACGGCTCAAGCTCGCCTCGGCTAACCAGGGATACTACAGGCGCGACCAGAGCGACATCTCGCGACTCGCGGGCGAGCTGTGGAACCAAAACCTCATCCGAACGACACTCCTGTTCTTCGGTTCGCCGATTCGGGTGATGGATCAGGACTTCGCCGCCTCTCGCGGGCCGCTTATCGTCGGCGTGCCGTCGAGTCCGTTCTCGACTTCCGACCCGGTCGTCGTTCCTTTCGTCGACACAAGCGTCGGCGGAACACTGCTCGCGACGATCACGCCGGCGGGAATCTCGACGCCGCAAGCGACGCCGGAAGTAATCAACATCGCATCGGGAACTATCTGGCGATTTCCAGTCGCCGTCAAGACCGTACTCGGCGAAGACCCGGAAGTAATCCGCGTCTACGTCATCGACCTCGACGTGACACAGTCGAAGGTCTGGCGATTCAAGCGAACGGCCGGCGTCTGGGATACCGGCAAGATTCTCCACGTTTTCGAGAACTCAGTCGACGGCGTCCCGATCCAAGCAGCGACCGGAGGCGGCTCGGCGGCGGACGGTTCTTGGTACCTGCTCGAGATGGAAGGCCCGACGGAAGGCGAGCGGAACGTCTGGGCTGTCTTCGACGGCGGAAACGTGGCGAAGAACTACACCGGCCCGGCTCCAGGAGTTTTTCCCTAGACAACACGACCAAACTTGAGGTACCCTAGACGGTACCCTATGCCAGAAGCAGGAACCTACCTTTGCGTCGATCCTGAAACGCGACGACTAGCGCACGCTATCGCGAAGTCGACCGGAAGACCTACGAAGAACACCGTTAAACACGCACTGGACTTCTACCGTCGCCAACTGTCGCCGCAAGAGAAACGCCGCCTCTCCCGAGAACTGCAAACACCCCAACAGGAGAAATAGACCCTTGAAAGGACAAAAGCGAATCGTCAAGCTCACGAACGTACGCATCGAGCGACCAATTCTGAGCTTCCCAGCCGACGCCGGCGGAGCGGTAGCCGTCATGGTAACCGTCCCGATAATCTGCGATCTCACCCCCACGGCCGCCGAACAGCTCGGCATCCCGTCAGACCAATTCAAAGACGGCTCCAAAGCCAAGACGGCAACCTATGAGGCCCCGCCCGATAACATGAGCCTAACCTTCGACCCCGTCAACAAAGAGAAAACCTCCCGCTCGTTTCATGTGGTCAGCGCCGCCGTCCACCAACCCACGGCCAACCCCCTAGCAATCAAGCTATCGTTTGCCTGCAAGAAAAACGCGAAAGCGCTCGGCGAGTGGCTGCTTGGATACCAAGGCGAGATGTACAACCTCACGATGGTAGCGGAGCAAACCGAGCTACCTCTTGGCGACAAACCCGACGGCAAACTGCCCGGAGCCAGCACCGCGCCACCGCCGAATCCAGCCGGCAAGACAGGCCCGGCGCCGGCACGGAAAGCCGTCAAGAAAGCGGCGAAGAAAGCGGCTCCGAAGAAGTAGCCGTACGCTTTTCCGTCGACCAGTCACGACGGAACGGGCGCGCGCCCGGATCGTGGTTCCTCCCCCTCGAAGGCCCGTGGGCTACCGAGACAAAACCGAGAGACGGCCACGGGCGCGCGCCTACGAACCAAACCCATAGGAGAATCCGCCGTGCTGAACCTCGGCATGGAACACGTTGAAGGATCAGCGCCCCCAAGCATCCCAGAAGAGAGAAGATGCCAGCCCAAAAAGAAACAGCAGTACGGAACGCCGGCCAGAAGTTCTTGGAGAAGCGCGGCTGGACAGTCATCCGCTACGACTCCGGCAGGTTCGTCGGCTGGGGCTTGGCGGTCAAGTTCAAGGAAGACGTAGAGCGCTGGATAACTAGCAGCCCAGGAATGGGCACCTTTCCAGACCTTCCATGGCCCCGCACGATCGGCAAGAAAGGCTGGCCGGATCTAATCGCCATCCGGCACAACTTCGAGCACGGCTGGGAGCAAATTTTGTTCCTCGAAGCCAAACAGCCCGGAAGGAAGCCGACGCCGGAGCAACGCAACATTCACGCTGGGCTTCGCGACCAAGGTTTCTGCGTTGTCTGGTTCGATTGCATCCAGGACGAATGGGGCGCAGCGTCTTCGCTCGCCGAATGGTACGAGGAGAACGGACTATGAATCACCGACTAAACACCGACGCGAACGAACGCCTCGACCCGGAAGCGCACGAACCGCTGAACTGCGAGAAGTGCGAAGAGCCGGTACCCGACGGCTACCGAACCGCCTGCGAGCGTTGCGGCGCTATGTAAGGCGACTGCTGCAATTCGGAGACGGACGGAATCTGCGTTATGTGCGTCTAATGACGGAAAAGGAAAGGCTACGCACCCTCACCGAAACACTCTCGCGCAACGAACTCAACACCCGACGCTGGGCTATCGGGCGCCTAGCCGAACTCCAAGAACGCCTGGCCCTACCAGCCGGCAGCGTCCCGAATGTAAAGCAGCGGCCCGCCATGGTCAACGGCCGCGTTGCACATCTTGGGGAACTCGGCCTGATGGTCCGAATCGAACGCCGCCGCGCGGAACTCACCATCCGACAAGCCGCGGCCGCGATCGGCCTCTCGCCGGCAACGCTCTCGCGCGTCGAGCGCGGCGGCCTGCCGACGCTGCCCCACTACGTCCTGGTCTGCCGATGGCTCGGGATCGCCCCCGGCGACCTACTCGAGAACCTAGACGGCCCATGATACGATATCGGCGCTACGCCCCCACGGCGCCCCCACTGGAACGAAAGGAGATAGACAGAGATGCAGCTCGCGTTCGGATTCCACCAACCGCCCAACTGGACCCCCTACCGCAAAACGAGACGAGTACGAATCACGGCCGAGAGCTTAGCCCGCCGAACCGACCTCCGACCAGTCGACAAAGCGGTGTTCTCGTTCCTGGAGAAGATCGGCGGAGAGGCCGGAACGCCGTTCCCAGCCCACGCCACGATCGCGGAAATGTGCGGAATATCGCTCTCAACCGTTAAGCGCTCACTTACTCGACTGAAAACACAAGGGTTAGTATCGTGGAAGAGGCGCAGCGGGATGCGTGGAAACGCCTACTATTTTCACAAGTTAGCCTGGGAACAGCCCGCCGTCCATGCGCCACGAGCGGCCCGTCGCGCACCAACGAAAATAGCTCACTTTGACCAACGGCGAATCGCTCAGCCTGAACCACGACAAGAACAAGAGCGAAAAGAAGAACGCCCTAGCGGGCGTTCGGCGGAAACCGCCCGCGAGACGCTCGCCCAAGTAACCGGAAAGAAGATCCCAGCGAGCGACCCCCTCCCAGGACAGCTCGTCGACCAAGCGGAGGCCATCGGAGCCAAGGAAGCCGACCTCGTCGAGTGGATCGAAGCGAAAGGGGAAGAGAAGGCCAAACGCGGAGCCCGTATCTACTCTCCTGGGTTTTTCGTCAAATGCTTTGGAGACTTCCGGGAGTGGTTCAACGGCTTGGCCGAACAACGAGGAGCGATCCTCGGAGCGAACCGGCAAGCGATGGAGTACACCCGCGGCCTTGACGAGTACCACCAACGACAGACAGCCGACCTGGCGGAATACAAGGCAAGCAAGACGGAATCCGAACTCGCCGCGCTCTTTGGCGCGGACAATGCGAAACTCTTGAAAGCATCATGAACGCCGCTCGATTCGGTCTCCCGTATCTGCTCGCCGCCGCCGGCGGCTTGGCCGTTGCCATCATGGGCCTGCAAATGCAAGGTCAAGAAACTAGCATTTCGCGCTGGACGCCTCCGCAATCGCACGGCATCCCGCCCGCCGAGGATTGTACGCCGGCCAATCCCGGCGAACAGGTTTGGAATATCGACGAGCCCGGCGTGTTCTGGATTTGCGCGCCGTTTGATCCGCGCTGGGTCGAGTTCAAGATTTTCGAAGCCTTTCCGCGCGAGCCGCGCATCGACGCGGATGACCCGAACGCGCTTCCCGTCGATCCGCCGGAAGAGCCGCCCCCGGACGACTTGAGCGATGGACGCTCATGAAGCCCTAACGCTCTGATTCTCGACCCATTCATAGGCTCGGGAACGATTCTTAGAGTAGCCAAAGACCTCGGCCACGAAGCAATCGGAATCGACGTCGACGAGCAATGCTGCGAAATCGCCGCACGACGACTTCAGCAACAAGTATTATTAAAAGCATGACGCGAAGCCGAATCCGGCCGCACGAATGGCGGCGCAGCGTCTATGGGCTTGCCCTGCTGACATTCACCGGCCGCCCGAGAGCTTGCGTCTTCGTTATCGTTCTGGCAAACGGCGGCCGCCTACAGCTAGCGTCCACCTTCAACTAACGATGCGCCTAGAACTCGGAAACGCTCCGCGCTCCGACGCCTGGGTAATGACGCCGTACCATGCGGCTCAGCTTCGCGGCTCCGACTGCACACATACGACCCCGTGCCCTTGCATCCTCGACGCCGTCTTCTCCCGGCTCACGCTGGCGGTCGCCGGCTTCCGGTCTCTCGGCGATCGCCTACTCAAGCCCTCCATGTTAGAGTTCGCCGTTGATTGGAACGCCACCCTAGAAGAGGCCGCGCGACGCTGTCGCGTCGGCCCTGTCGACTTCGCGCGCACTCGCAACGGCCGCGGACGGCTCAGGCCGGTTATTCTACGCCGTATCCGCACGCTCTCCGCTCTGCTCGCGATAGAAAAAGGCCTCTATCCGATCGAGTCGTACTTCGGCGAGCAATCGCCCGAACCCGTCGTCTTCGCTCCTATTCTCCTTGACCAACACCACGGAGATAGGGTACCCTTCTAGGTACCCAATGCGGACGCCCGAAAGAGCACCAAACCACGACCGCGAAGCCGCCCGAATTATTCGACGCGCCGCGCGCACGGCGAAGCGTATCAGCTACGCCGACGCCGACCACAGCTACACCGCCAAGGACGGCCGCCGGCTTCCCAGCGTCACACAGCTACTCGGAGCGGCCGGCTACGATAGCTGGCTCCGCTACGTCGACGCCGACACCCTGGAAGTAGCTTCGCGCCGCGGATCGTTCGCCCACGAAATCACAGCGCTCATCGACGAACGGAAGCTGGACTCGGCTAAGCTTCTGAACGACTTTCCAGAGTATGCCGGCTACGCTCTCGCGTGGTCTCGATTTCGAAAGCTCGGAAGCTTCGAGCACTTCGTTGTCGAGCCGCAAGTCTGGAATCCCGCGCTAGGATACGCCGGACGAACCGACCGCGCCGGCCTATGGCAACGACCGCGCGCCCGCTTTCGTACTCCCGCCGTGCTCGACATCAAAACCGGACAGTTCCCGAAGTCCGTCTGGCTTCAGACGATGGGATACGCCCAAACCTACGACTTCCCATACATGGAGAGAATCTGCGTTCTACTCAAACCCGACGGAACGTTCCTCGTCGACGTCGCGCCGCCGAAACACTGGACAGAAGACGCCGCCCAATGGCGCCGCATCGTCGAGAGCTACAACTACAACTCAACCCGAGGACTCACGAACCGATAAGCACCCCATGCCCACCAGAACCAAAACACCCGCCAAGATCCAACCGCCCGTCTTTCCAGATCCGCCCAACATCGACCTCGCCGTACAAGCTTCAAGAATGCAGCCGATCAAAACGGCCGCCGGAGCACAGCGCGCGTCAGACATGTTAGAAGGGCTCGCCGCCCTGAAAATCGAAGTCGGCAAGGTCTTCGACCCGATCGTCGACGATACGCACGCGACCAAGAGCGCCGCGACGAAAGCCTGGCAGACGGCCAAGGCGAAGCGCGCTCAATTCCTCGACCCTGTCGCCACAGCCATCCAAAAGCTACGAGGCTACGCCGCCGGCTGGATCGCCGCCGAACAACGCCGGATCCGAATAGAGCAAGCCGAGGCGGAGCGCATCCAACGGGAGACCAACGAAGCCGAGGCCAAGCGACTCGCCGAAGAACTCGAAGGCCAAGGAGTCGCCGCCGAGGAAGCCAAAGACATCGCCGCGGCCGCGCCCGTCGCCGCTCCGCCGCCCGTCAGAGAGGCCCCAAAGTTCGCTGGCATGACGACCGTGAAACGCTGGGTAGGCTCCGTCGTCGACGTCAAGCTCGCCTGTCAGTCAGTCGCCAACGGCGACGCGCCCGCCTCTCTGGTTTCGTTCTCTCCGTCCATACTGAACCAGATGGCCGGCACACACCGGAACGCCAAGGAAATCCCCGGCTTCAAGTTCGAAGAGAAGACGGACGCCCGATCGGTCTAAACGGCAGAGGAAACCAATGACAAAAGAACAGCAATACGTCGTAATCGGACGAACCGTAGAGGAATACAGCCAGACGCGTGAGAGCCTGACTGCTAAGATCCTTGAGTACGAGCGGTTAGAGGAGTCTATAAACCGCCTCCGAGCACGAGAGCGGGAACTCCAACAACTGCTCAAACAGTTTGGATTGGAATGCGCCGACCGGGAGCCTGGATAAAATGGCAAACATTCAAACCAACCTTGACGGCATTCCCAAGTATCCGAAGATCGACACCCTGTTCGAGAGGGACGCTCAATTCATTGTCGATCCAACGAAGCTTAAGAGCCCAGTGTTAGGAACGATCAGCAGTTGGGCGGCAACCGAGAAGATAGACGGTACCAACGTGCGGGTTGCACTGACCGAGCAAGGCGACGTCATATTCGGAGGGCGAAGCAATAGGGCGCAGATCCACACTCACCTACTTCAGGCTCTTGTTAAGATGTTCCCCGCCGAATTCATGCGCGAGGAGCTATGGGCAGACTTTGGCTCAGAGCGTTCCGTGGTCCTATTCGGAGAAGGATACGGAGCCGGAATCCAAAAAGGAGGCGGAGCATATCGCGAGGATAAATCGTTCATCCTGTTTGATGTCTTAGTTGGAGAACAGTGGTGGATGAAACCCTCGGACGTTGACGAAGTTGGTCGTAAGCTAGGCATCGACGTGGTTCCCCATCTTGGCCTCTGGACGCTGGACAAGATTGTGGAAGTGGTGAGAGAGCCTACTCAATCCTCGATCGGTTCGGCTGTTTCGGAGGGAATCGTGGCGCGCCCCATCGAGACGCTGTTCGACACACGCGGCAAGCGCATTATCGTCAAGCTTAAGACGAAAGACTTCCAATCAGGAAAAAGGTAACAGGAGAAACGCACTTGAGCAAAGTAACAGACATCCGCGACGCCCTACGCCGCTCGAAAGACGGCCTAACGGAACTCATTCCAGAAGGCTCTCAGATCACCGCCGGCGAAATCATCGCTGGAGCGCTCCGAGAGATCTCCGCAAGCGCGAGCAATAAGGACCCAAAGCGACGGCTAGATACTTGCACGGTCAAATCGATCGTTCTCGCTTGTAGCGCCGCAGCGAGTCTCGGCCTAGTACCCGGAGTCAATCAGGACGGATGGCTCATCGGCTACGACAACAACATCGGAAGCCAACAGCATCCGAACTGGGCGCGCGAAGCGCAATGGATGACCGGCGTCAAAGGAATCATCCGACTGATTCACATGAACCCGAAGATATCGCGGATAGTCTGCGACGTCGTACACAAGAAAGACACTTTTGAATGGGAAGCCGGCGACCGGCCAAGCTGCAAACACGTCCACGCTAGAGGCGCCGACCGCGGCGCTGTCGAGTGCGCCTATCTAATCGTCTTCATGCAAGACGGCACGACCCAAGCCGAAAAAATGGACATGGAAGACCTCGAAAAAGCGCGCTCGGTTTCCAAGATGGCGAAGCAAGGCGCTTGGGAACTCTGGACGAACCAAAAATATCGCGCGTGCGTTGCACATCGGGCGGCCAAGTGGCTACCGCTCTCGCCCAAGATCCGAGCCGTACTAAACGAAGAGATTGAAAGCGACGTCGTCGAGCGAGAAGTGATCGGATCCGAACTAGCGGAAGCCGCCAAGGTCACAGCCGTCGGCGAAGGCGAAGGATTCGAAGAGGTACTCGAGACGCTCGGAGCCGCCGACCAATCCGCGGCCGCCGCCGTACTACAGACCAAGACGCAAACCAGGACGGCAAAGAAGAAAGCCGCTCCCAAGTCGAAGCCGGCAACTGGGCAAGCCCAGACGGCCGAAAACTTCGACCGAGCCGAGAAAGAAGCAGCCGCCAACGAAAGCGGCCGCCAACCTGGAGACGACTAAGCACAACCTGCGGAGCGGCGCCAACCGGCGGCCGCTCCGCTCCAAACCCCTAGGAGCCACCACGATGACATCCGCACAGATCGCCGAACGGGCGAAAGAGCACGCCCGAAAAATGATAGACAGCCTAGAAGTTAGCGCTCTCGACCGAATTCCAGACGAGTACAACGACGCACTCTTGGAAGGTCTCGCTTCGGCATTTATAGATGGTTTCTGCGACTCGCTGCGAATCGTGAAAGCTCAGACGAAAGCCGGTCCAACGAGATGAGCGAACCAACCTCCGAAACTCTCCGTCCGATCGACGCTCAGCGCTGCGAGCACTGCGGAGACCTATCAGACGACCTCGACAGGTTCGTGGTTCTCCACGCTGACGACCACCACATAGACCTAAGCCTCTGGAGCTATCGCATGGAGAAGCCCGGAACCGTTCTATGTTTGCTGGGTTGCTCCGCCCTATACCTAACCCGTGCGTTAGACGACATGCAGTCGCGCCAAACGCGGCAGCGCGCCGAGATTGAACTAAAGGAGGCCCCCGTTGACGCCATCGCCGCTACTCAGCCCTGAAGACTTCGACATCTTACGCCTAGGTCTCGGCATTATACTCGCCCTGCTAATTCTAGCCGCCGGCTTGATACTTTCCCGCGACATGCGGCGAATAGCACGAGAGCAAGCGGAGCTCAAAGCCGAGCTTGAGCTACTTAGTTCGAGCTATCTCGCTTCACAAGCTCTCGAAGGCAAGCCGCTCGCTCCGATCGAATGGCCGCCGTTCGACAACGGCATCCGCTTCGATAGTTTGGCCTACTTGGACCAGCTCGACCACGTCGAAGCCGAGAAAAAGGGAGACGTCGAAGCATGACCCAACAAGAGCAGGACCAGGAGCGCGAATGTTTCGTTGTCGCCGCCCAAGTCATGAAGCACACGCGCACGAACCAAGGCTCGCCGCGCGAGAAGATCAAATTAGCCCTTGCAATCGCGTACCGACTCGGCCGACAGAAGCCGGTCTGGGACGCTCCAGAAACTAAGGCCGAAACACCCGAAAAACCAGGTGAAACCCTAATCGGCGCCGAGGCCGATCAGGCGTAGTATTGAGACATGGAAAAGGAATAGTAATGCAAAGTCCTAGCAATGGATTCATGTCGGCGATGGGCCAAGCCGACCGCGTAGCAGAAGCCGCGATCAGGTATCGAGACTTTCTTGCCTCCAAGGCCCAGGAAGACAGCTACGGTGGGTTCGCGCCTGACCTGCCGGAGTTTTTGTTTCCGTTCCAGCGTGAGCTGGTCGAATGGGCTTGCCGCAAGGGCAAAGCCGCGATCTTCGCCGACTGCGGCCTCGGCAAGACTCCAATGCAGCTTGTACTAGCCGACAACTTTATGCGGCGCACCAACAAACCCGTACTGATCCTAACGCCCTTGGCCGTGGCTCGCCAGACGATCAGGGAGGGCGAGAAGTTCGGAATAGAGTGCTCACGATCGAAGGGCGAGAACGTCGGCAAGGCGAAGATACTCGTTTCCAATTACGAACAGATTCACAAGTTCGACCCCGGCGACTTCGGCGGCGTGATCTGTGACGAGTCCAGCGCCATCAAGAATTTTAACGGGCGGCGGCGATCAGAGGTAACAGAGTTCCTTCGTACCGTGCCGTACCGTCACCTCTGCACGGCCACGGCGGCGCCGAACGACTACATCGAACTAGGCACGTCGAGCGAGGCTCTTGGCCAGCTAGGCCATATCGACATGCTGAATAGGTTCTTCCGCAATACCCAGAACACGACAGACGTCAAGGGAAACGCCGCGCTTGGCCGGCCGAAGTGGCGATTCAAGGGACATGCCGAGACGGCGTTCTGGCGATGGGTAGTGTCGTGGGCGCGGGCCATTCGGAAGCCGTCCGATCTCGGATTCAGCGATGATGGATTCGAACTCCCGCCGCTCATCGTGAATGAGCACATTGTAGAAACAAGGACGCTAGCTCCTGGGATGCTGTTCGCGTTGCCCGCAAAGGACATGATAGAGGAGCGGGAAGAACGCCGCAGAACGATCGACGAGCGATGCGAGAAAGCCGCCGAGCTGGTGGCTGAATCCGATTCGGCGGTGATCTGGTGTCACCTCAACGACGAGGGGAAGGCGCTGGCCAGGCTGATCCCTGACGCGCGCGAAATTGCAGGGTCCACGCCAGACGACCAAAAGGAAGAGATCTACGACGCCTTCAGTTCGGGGCAGCTTGCGAAGATCATCACCAAGCCAAAAATAGGGGCGTGGGGCTTGAATTGGCAGCACTGCAACAAGGTCGTAACCTTCGCCTCGCATAGCTACGAGCAATACTACCAGTCCGTGCGGCGTTGCTGGCGCTTCGGCCAGAAACGAGCCGTCACCGTAGACCTTGTAGTGACCGAGGGCGAAATCGGAATCAAAGAGAACCTTCACAGAAAGTCGGATCAAGCCGAGCGGATGTTCGATGCGCTGGTCGCGCGAGCTGGCGAAGCGATGGCGATCGACCCCAACAGCATCAACTACGAAACCGAAACAAGGAGGCCCTCATGGCTGTAGCATCGCAAGTCGTCACCGACCAGTACGCCATATTCAACGGCGATTCCCTGGAGGTCTTCCCGGACTTTCCCGACGAATCGATACACCTGACTGTTTACTCGCCGCCTTTCGCCGGGCTCTACCACTACTCTTCGAGCGAGCGCGACCTCTCGAACTCGAAAGACTACGGTCAATTCTTCGAGCACTACGAGTTCATCGTGCGCGAGATGTTCCGTGTGACGATGCCGGGGCGGATGACAGCCGTGCATTGCATGGACGTTCCGAGCGGCAACTCCGGCTGCGATCACCTGGTAGACTTCCCCGGAGACATCATCCGGCTCCATGAGCGCTGCGGGTGGCGCTACGTCGCTCGATATGCCGTCTGGAAAGAGCCGCTCGGCGTGAGAAACCGCACGATGACGAAGGCCCTGGCGCACAAGACGATCGTAGACGACTCGTCTCGTTGCACCGTCGCCAGCGCGGATTACCTAATGGTTTTTCGGCGGCAGGGAGACAATCCTGTCCCTATCGATCATCCGATTGGCCTGATGGAATACGCTGGCGAGCGCCAGATCCCGCCGGAACTGATGCCCTACAAGGGATGGACCGGGAAGCAAACTGAGAACCGCTACTCGCATTGGATCTGGCGTCAGTACGCTTCGGCGTTCTGGGATGATGTCCGGATAGGCCGCGTGTTGCCCTACAAGATCGCGCGTGACCAAGAAGACGAGAAGCACGTACACCCGTTGCAGCTCGACGTCATAGAGCGGGCGATTATCCTCTGGTCGAATCCAGGCGAGACGGTCGCTACGCCGTTCATGGGCGTCGGCTCGGAAGTTTACGGAGCGGTCGTCAACGGGCGCCGGGGACTAGGCGTCGAACTCAAGCCCAGCTACTACCGTCAATCTGTACTGAACATGGCCGGGGCGGTTGCCCCGAAACCGCGCCAGCAGGACCTGGGGCTCGTGGTTCAAACCTAAGAAACCATGCCGCTCCGCCCTCACCGATTCTGCGAACGCTGCGCCAAGCCCTACCGCCGCTCCGGCCGTTTCTGTAGCGATTGTCGGCCGGCTCCGCAGAGGCCCGGAGCTTCCTCGACGGAGCGCGGACTCGGAGCCGATTGGAGGAAAGCCCGCGAAGTTTATCTCAATGCCGACGCCGCTCATCGACTCTGCTGGGCTTGTCTCTTCAACGGCCGAACGGAACTAATGTCGGACTTGCACCATATTGTTCCGCGCTCGGAAGGCGGAACCGACGACCACACAAACCTGCGTTCTCTCTGCAAAGTCCACCATATGTGGATAACAGCCGTCGAGCGCATCCAAGGCTGGGAAACAGCCATCCGCAAACTTCATGAACCCCTATCCCTGGAGGATATCCGAACATGATCGCAAGAGCCGCCCTAGCAGTTTTCGCCGTCGCCGTAGTCTCGGCGCTCGCTTCCATCGTCGACCTTTCCGTCTTCGACCAGCTCGCCCAACTCTTAGACAAGGCGACCGGCAACGTCGCCGGAGTCCACTAAGCACACCCCACGAACCCTAGGAGAAAAACCCTTGCCACAACATCACGAACAGCCCCTGCCGCCCGCCGTCGCCGCTTGGCTACGCCTCATCGGAATGCCCACGAACGTCGCGCAGATCGAGATTGCTATATCGACCAGCGGCGACGTCCAATCCGTCGGCTTCGAGGTTTACTTGCCCGGAGCCGTCGAAGAGTTCGAAGAGAACCAAGCACCGCCGCCCGAATCGCTCTGGGAGCAAGGGCGCGATGGAATGATCAAGCAGCGCGCGGCGGCGAACTTGATGATTCCCCCACACGTTCAGGAGATCGCCCGGCTTGCTCGCAAACTCTACCCGGCCGGAGCGTACGACATCCGATACAAACCGAACTCCGTCCGAATCGTCGACCCTGAAGGCGGTTCGGTACTGATGGGAGAACGAGGGCTCAGGAACGCTCTAGCATACCTCGTCGAGCGTTGCGAACGACTCGACAGTATGTCGACCGCCGAAGCCGCCGAAGCCGAGGCGGCGCCACCCGAGCAGCCCGAAGTCCCGCCGTCCACCGGCTTTGCGGTCAGCCAAACGGACCCCCTCAAAGAAATACGATCGCTGTGCGACTCCCTCTGGCCTAACCAAGGCCACCTCCGAATATCACACGCTCGCCAGCCCGACGGATCTACTAAAACAACCATAATCATCGACCCGGACGCAGAACACGTCCAGTCCTTATTCGACGACGAAACGTCCGACGTGCTACGAACCCTCCGAGCACTCCAAAAAGCCGAAGACGCGGAAAACGAGACAAAAGCATGAGCAAGTTCAAGGAAACGCTTTACGGCCCTGTCCGAGTCGTCGAAGTAAAAGACGAAGACCAACCGCTCCGCTATTACTTTGAAGTCTACGGACGAGACGCGATGGGCGCGGCAAAGTGGGACAAACTACCGGAGCGCGGAAATCTCGTTCTCATCGACCGACACTACCTCGCAGAGTTCCACGAACACGCCAGACCCGCCAACGCCAGCGCCGAACTACTCGAGATTTTAGCAGCGACCGAAAGCGCTATCCGAGACCTCGCGCCGAAATGTCGCCAAGCCAATCGAACCGCCCTCGACAAGATTGCCGCCAACCTTGGAAAGGCCGTGAACGAGGCTATCCTCAGCACGGGAGAGGAGGTAGACGGCGACGATTGTTTCGACCCATGGAAACCAAAGTCGTCGGAGCCTGAGCTAGGCTCTACCAATTTACAGCGGCAAGGGGCGAAATCGTGAACGCCAAGCGAAACCGCACGAAAGCCCGCCGAGCGACCTATAGGCAACCGCTCCTAATCGTCGACGAACTGAATTCGGACGGCTCATACGGCCCTGGCACCGAAATAGCCCCCCCTCAAAC
>SDBT01006838.1_pt1 | contig 18856 bp, 15 predicted proteins | sample 2277101 | NCBI WGS metagenome assembly SDBT01 (sample SAMN10404973, study PRJNA504765) | marine sediment metagenome | isolation source: marine sediment core GS10_PC15, 103 cmbsf | place: Arctic Ocean: Southern Knipovich Ridge | collected 2010
CTCTTCAGCATATTGTAGATAGTCATTATGAGTGGCATTCATAAAAGTTCTTAAGCGAGGGTCTCGATATTTAGGATAAAGGATGTTAAAGGTACCCGGTCCGCTGCCCAGAATAGGGTAATCCTTGATCATCTCTAGAGTATTGCGGTTAACAATCAACCTTCCCTGGATAGTCATATCCTTGAATTCTCCTTCTTTGAATTCCAGTAAAGTGGTAGCCCGTTGTTTGATATCCTCGGGCATAAACATAGCGGCACTGATTATGATTAGAGCTATAGCTGCAAATATTCCCCACTTCTTGGGCTTAGACCAACCTTTGAAGACCTTTAACCAAAAGACAATTATTGTGCCAAGAACTATCATAGAGCCTAAAAAACCAATCCAGGCTCCCCGGGAATAGGTAAAGACCAGGGCAACTATCATAATAACGGCAGCAGCCAGAGGTAAAAGCGAGCCAAGGATTACTGATAAGACATTACTTGTTTTGCCTCTTCTCAGCAAGCGCTCCTTAGCGAGCATTAGTCCTATTGCCAAGGGAATAGCCAATTCAAAGTATCCGCCAATGTGATTATGGTTTACATAGGTAGAGGTAACCATACCCAGATAATGTTTCTTATCCATAGCATATATTTTCTCTATGCCATTGAAATAGTTATATAGCCCATATATAGCCAGTGAGGTCCCTACGATTACTACTAGAATAACGATCCTCTTTATCTGAGCTTTATCCTTGATGTTGTTGACCACCAGATAGTAGAGTAAGACGTAGTTAATGATCTTGTAGAGTTCGGTCTTACTAACATAAGGATAAATGGAAGTTAGGGTGGTTATTACAGCAATTCCTAAAAACAGAAGGATGGGAAGGTCAAGTGGAGTTCTTGTCAATTCAAAATTTCCCAGGGCAGTCATCTTGATGAGCCAGAAAGTTAGCATAAATAAGGTGATGAGATGGACTGTAGTGATGGACCAAACTTGAACCGTACCGAAGGCGAGAGGGGTAAAGACAATCAAAGACATCAAGCCTATTTCGATTATTCTATTGCAAAATCGTATGAAAGTTGACTCTGGCGTCGTTGAAAGACCGAAAGAAGAATCTGACTTCTCCTTAAAGTGGGTTGCTGTCACTTGAATATGTCTCCTAATAAACGGTGGCTAGCTTTCATAGGAAGTGAGCAAATTTTGTGCCACCCTTCCAAAAAACAGAGGGAAACTCAAGAGCTAGCAAAAAAGTCGTAAATATTTGGTAAAGTACGTATGCCACTGTCGTCGCTAAGAGCGATAGGAGATTCCTCACTTCGCTCGGAACAGACTTTGCAATTCCAAAAACACAGATTGCTTCAGCATTTCATCGCGCGCAATAACACGGGGTTTACTGAGCACTTACTATTTTTCACCAGAGATTGCCACGTCGCTCTGAAGGATATCAGGACTCCTCGCAATGATAGAAAGAAACGCATTCCACCCAGCATCTCCCATTTTTTGTTCAAAATCCGACAGCTAATCTGGGTCAAAAGAGTTTTTTATGTATTTTGCTATATTTTGGTGGCGTTAATATCATTCCATGAATTTGCCATAATCTCTATGAACTAATGTTCAAAAAGATTAGCCTCAGGGGTAACTCTTTTCCTGTAGGCCAGGTTGAGGTAAATGGTGGATGGCCACCTTCGCTGAGGAGGAAGGAGGATCCGTTTGATTATGCTTCTCAAAGAATAAAAGCGTTTATAATAGTGATATAGATTCTTAGAAAAGACCTCTTCCTCCATTTTAATTCCTGTAAATTGCAGACCATAAGTTTTTCCATCAGGATTCAGCCACCACTTGGCATCCTTTAACCGACCCTGCTCTTTCAATCTTTTGTAAAGGGATGTTCCGGGATAAGGACAAAGGGGCGACCAATAGCTATAAGGCACACGATTCTTGAGCAGGAAATGGTGAGTCTCTATGAAAATCTCAGGCTCATCGTCATCAAAACCAAAAATCATACTCCCTAGCACCCTGATTCCTGCCTTTCTATAGACTTTCAGATTCTCTTCATAGTCTTCAACTTTATTTATTGTTTTAGCCACAGAATCGAGGTTCTTGCCAGACAAACTCTCCAGACCTACAGCCATTTCAATACAGCCACTCTTTCGAGCCAACTCGATTAACTCTTTATCCTCTGCAGCGCTTATAGTGGCCTGTCCAAGCCAAAGAATCTTGAGAGGGACAAGTGCTTTGAGTAACTCTCTTGCGCGAGAAGGGCTGGCAAAAATATTGTCGTCAACAAAGAAATAGATTTTCTCTCCAATGGTCTTTATTTCGTTGATAACATCAGAAATCGGTCGGGGTCTGTATCGTCTTCCTGAAAATCTTGTAACAGAACAGAAATCACAAGAATGAGGACATCCTCTTCCAGTTTGAACAGGAATGACCTTGTAATCCAGGTAGTGAGATTTATTTATCAAAGAAAATCGAGGGGCAGGAAGATTAGCGAGTGATGGTCTTTTCTCTGTTCTGTAGACTTCCTTTTTTATGCCATTTCTAATATCATTCATAAACTGCGGCCAGGTCTCCTCAGCTTCACCCACTATTATTGTATCGGCATGTTTCTTTGCTTCCTCTGGCTCCATAGATACATGGATTCCACCCATTACAACAGGCACGTTCCTTTTTCTAAACTCATCCGCAATTTGATAAGCTCTGTGTATGTTGATGGTATAGGAAGTAATACCAACCAAATCAACTTTTTCCTCAAAGTTGATATCCTCACATATCTCATTCACAATAGAAACATCAATATCAGCAGGTGTTAAAGCGGCAAGAAGAGGGAAGGTAAGAGAGGGGACCATAAGTTTCTTTGATTTCAGCAGCTTACCGTTCTCAAGATACCTGGTTGGCCCTATTAATTTTATCTTCATACTTATTATTATATCCTAATTCGGGATACTGTCTATCCGAATGATGGTTTGAGACTTTCTGAAGACTATTTGGCTAATTTATGTTTCTTTATTTTGCTGTACAAAGTGGTGCGGGAAATCTCAAGAATCTGAGCGGCTTTACTTAGATTCCAGTTTGCTTCTTCCAAAACATTAGCCAAAAGATTTCTTTCCACTTTTCGCAAAGATTTTGAGCCGATGGAGAAACTCGTTTTATCCAAAGAGGCAATATCCCGAGAAGGCAAAGAGAGGTCTTCTTCTTTAATTAAGGGCTTCTTAGCCAGGATAACTGCCCTTTCGATGCTATTTTCTAGTTCCCTTATATTCCCCGGCCAGGGATAAGAGACAAGGCAATCGAGAGCTTCTTCACTAATTCCTTCCACACATTTATTTAGTCTTTTGTACTTTTTCAAGAGGTATTGTGCCAGAAGTGGGATATCTTCTTTCCTCTCCCTCAGAGGGGGAAGCTCAAGGCTGACTACATTAAGACGATAAAAGAGATCTTCGCGGAATTTCTTTTCTCTTATGGCCTGGAGAAGGTTTTGATTGGTGGCGGCAATAATCCTCGCGTCAACTTTAATGGTCTCTTCTCCTCCCACTCTTTCAAATTCACCTTCTTGCAAGACCCTCAAAAGCTTTACTTGAGTAGCGAGAGGAATATCTCCAATTTCGTCTAAGAATAAGGTTCCTCTATCTGCTAGTTCAAATCTACCTCTCTTCTGGATGTAAGCATCGGTAAAGGCTCCTCTTTCATGGCCAAAAAGCTCACTCTCCAGTACTCCTTCAGCCAGAGTCGCGCAATTTAATTTGACAAATAGATTTGTTTTGCGGGGGCTGCTCTGGTAGATGGCCCGGGCAACCAGTTCCTTTCCTGTTCCGGTTTCCCCAGTGATTAAAACAGTAGCTTCGGTTCTGGCTACTTGCTCTATCAGCTCCTTTAACCTGCGCATTTTTTTGTTCTGGGTGATGATTTCTCCTTTTTTCTCCAATTCCTGGCGCAGAAATCTATTCTCCTCCCTCAGGTTTTCTTCCTCCATAATTTTATTGGCGATTAATATAATTTCATCAGGGCGGAAGGGTTTAATTAAATAACTATGGGCTCCCTTCTTTATAGCTTCCACTGCATTTCTAATAGTGCCGTAGCCAGTCAAAATTACCACCAGAGTTTGAGGATATCTTTCCTTCATTACTTCCAGCAGTTCCATTCCTCCCATTTTGGGCATCTTAGAATCAACAATGGCTATATTGAAATATCTTTCCTTGAGCTTTTCCAGTGCCTCTAGTCCGTTTCGCGCGGTAGCTACTAAATATCCCTTTCTTTTCAAAACATCGCTCAAGGACTGAAGTAAATTGATTTCATCATCAACTATGAGAATCCTAACTGGTCGGTGCATCAGTCTCCTCCTGGGAGGGCTTCTCTTTAGGAATAGGAAATTCAATGGTGAAAGTACTCCCTTTAGCGCTCTGGCTTTCTACCTGAACGGTTCCTCCCCATCTTTCAATTATGTTGTGGACCAGAGTTAAACCAAGGCCGGTTCCTTCTCCCGGCGCTTTAGTGGTGAAGAAAGGGTCAAAAATCTTGGAAAGATGTTTTTCAGAAATACCTGTTCCGGAATCGGCAACTTCTATTCTTGCCCTCTCATTTTTTGTAATGGAAGTTGTTATCTCCAATTTTCCTCCACGTGGCATAGCCTGAGTAGCATTTAGTATCAGGTTCAGAAGAACCTGTTTTATCTCATCCATATTTATTTTAATAGTAGGGTTATGATGAAACTTCTTAATTAGTTTAATATCCTTGACAAAAAGATCTTTTTCCACCAGAAACAGGGTAGTATTTATTAGTTGGTTAACGTCAATTAACTCAAATTCCTGTGTTGATTTACGAGAGAATTCCAAAAGACTACTGATTATGCTCTCACATCGGCTTATCTCCGCCTCCATTATTTGAAAATGTGTCTTTATATCCTTCTTTTTCTCAGGTAGAATATCGTTTAAATAGTAAAGGGAGGTAGCTATAATTCCCAGCGGATTTCTTATTTCATGGGCAATACCGGCAGCCAACTGTCCTATGCCAGCTAGTTTTTCCGACTGAAGTAATTGAGCCTGACTCTTTTTTAATTCCTCAGTTTTTTCTTTGACTTTTCGAGTCAGTTCCCTACCCCAATTTGTGACCTCGTCGTATAATCTGGCATTATCTAAGGCCATAGCTGCCTGGTTAGCCATGGGTTGGAGGAGGTTTAAGTCCTGTTTAGAATAGGGTCTGCCGGATATTTTTTTACCCAGAATAAGAATACCTCCCAACTCTCCTTTACTCAATAAAGCAAAACATGCCTCAGCTTCTATCTTCCTCATCTCCTCTCTTAATTGTACTAATTGAGTGGTCTTTTCTTTAGAGGAGTTGTCTTTGATTTTCAGAGCTAATTCTTCCTTGATTTCGACAGATTTGATTTTCTTTAAGTGACGAATTAGAAAATTATCACTTCTTAGAGATAAGTTTTTTGCCTTAAATCCAATTAGTTCCTCGCTCTCATAGTAGTCGGAGGTTCCCTTTCGCAGAATAATTCCTGCTTTATCTAATTTAAAAGAGTCAATTATGGTTTTTAGAACGACCGAGATAAGTTCCGTTTGGTCTATGAGAGTGCTTAGTCTTTCCGAAAGGAGTTCTACTGTTTTTTCGGTTTCTCTGAGGCTTGAGAAAAAGTACTGATTGGCAATCTCTCGTGTAGGAGTTTGAATCCAATAAAGGACAGCCGCCCCACCAAGTAAGATGAGAGAAAGGCTGACAATAGGAGGAAGGGAAGAGTATCTGGTCAAAGTGAACCAGAGCAAAAGGCCAAACAAAAGAACCGCCAATGAACAGATTAGATAGATGGTGAATTCTCTAATTATCACTCGTACGTCCATCAGCCGGTACTTGAGGATAGAATAGGTGGTAAAAGTGACCGGGAAAAAGAAACTATAATTGAATATTCGGAAGAGTTTGATGGTGAATGCTGATTGAAAAAATAAATTTATTGGCAAAGCTACGCAAGCGGTAAGTAAAAAACCAAACAACAAGTAGAATGCTTGCATTCTTTCAGTGCCCTGAGAGTTTCGCCATTTAATAATTAAATCCATACATCCGCTGCTTACATAGACCAAGAGGTAGACGGTATATAGAGGGTATAATTTTCCCGGGTCGAAATGAATGGAGCCATCCAGGATTCTGATTCGGGTAATGATTAAGTCTGTGAAAGAAAGGATAGTGAGGACTAGCGGGAGGCAAAGAGCCAAAAGCTTTCTTGGTCTGGAGGAAAGAAGATGAACTCGTTGGAAGTTAAGGCAGAACAGAAGAAAGAAATAAACAAGTAAAGGCGCTGTAGCAAAGTCTATTCTTAGAAAGAGAGTGGCTAGCGGCAGACCAATCGGCTCATTTTGCAAATAGTTACTGGAAAGCCAAATCGTCAAGAAAAAAACAAAAGCAAAAAAGAATTGGTTTGCTTTGCCTTTGGTATTCCTCAGATAAACAGCTAGCCCCAGAGAAAAGTTAGAAAGTAGTATTATGAGAAAAAGTATTAACATTCGATTATCCTTCGGCACTTCTTGACAGATTAGCCAGATTCATACATAATAACGTATAGATTCTAAGAAGTTCCAATTTCCATCCATCTCGGAGGAGAGATGAAGAACTTATTATATCTGCCTTTAGCTTTCCTCATTAACAATGCCCTCAAGCTTCGGTTTTCTTATATTGATAAGGTTTTCAATCCTGAGAAAAAGAAAACAGTTACCCGCTGGACATTGCTCCTTCCAGGGTCTGGCTGTGCCTGGGCCAAAAATTCTGCTGGCTGCCATATGTGTGGCTTCAAGGTCAAGATAGATCAGGTCAATCGGGGGAAAGCAGCCTCAGTTACAAAACTTATGGCTATCTTCCAATTAGGAAAATCATTGACCAGGGGAAGCTCTCCTTACAGCTTGAGTATCTATAATGGTGGCAGCTTTTTCAATGAGGAAGAAATTCCACTTGAGGTGCAAGAAGAAATCTGTAGAGAAGTAGAGAGAAGCTCATCTATTGAACAGCTCATAGTAGAATCAAGACCGGAATTTGTCACTGATGCTAAGGTCGAGCTGCTTACCTCTCTTCTAAAGAGGAAAAGACTACGGGTGGCTATAGGTCTGGAAGCTGTTAGCGACTATGTGAGAGAAGTATGCATCAACAAAGGTTTTTCAATCGATGACTATGAAAGAGCTGTCGAAATCCTCAAGAGAAGTGCTGCTGAACTTTCCACCTATGTCTTCCTCAAGCCAATCTATCTCAGTGAGCAAGAATCAATTGAGGAAGCTGTCATAACCACTAGATACGCATTATCCCTGGGGTCCAATGAAGTTCTGCTCGAGTCAGCTTTTATCCAACAAGGCACAAAGATGGAGAAGCTTTACCGGGAGGGCAAGTTTCAACCGCCCTGGTTGTGGAGTACCATAGAAGTCGTCAGAAGAACCTCTCATCTTGGTCCTGTTTATATTGGCGGATTCGAAGACGAACCTCCCCCTATAGCTATACCCCATAATTGTCAAGTGTGTTCTCCCAGGTTAATGAGGTCATTCAGAGATTACAATGAAAGTCTCGATGTTAGTCTTCTTCACAACGGCTGCTGCGTTTGTAAAACTGAATGGGAGAAAGAAGTCGGCTACCATTTTCTCGATTCTCCGATGACAGAAGTCAAATCACCGTTCTTTCAACCAGTCCCTATTTTGCTTTCAACTTGAACCGCCAACTGCAGAATCTGCGAAAGGATTTCCCGTAAAAGGGATTAGGCCAAACAACAAGGATTCCATAGTTTAAACTCTCAGGGTCCTTGAAGTAATTGGGGAGTAATTTAATTATCTTCATCCCAGCCCTCTGGTAAAAAGTTATCTGCGGGTCAAGGGGATTTCTCCTTCTGTTTGTGGTCTGGATATAATCTTCAGCGATTTTGTCTCTCTTCTCATCAGATATTGCTGAAACACCATTTTTCTCGCAGTGTTTTTCTAGATAGCGAATAAAACCGGGAATTCTTGCACCTAGCACAATTTGTTTTAAATTATGTTTTATGGCCAACTTACCAACAGCTTCTAGAAGGGCTACTGCCACTCCACTTTGGGCTCGAGGGCAAACACTTAAGTTAATCCCATAAAAGCTATTTCCCTTGGGATTATGACTCTTTCGGATGTAGCCATAGTCGGTAGCCTCATTCCAGGAACGAACGTCAGATACGGACCTAAAATTCACAATCTCGACGACTACCACTCCCTCGATCTTACCCTCCCCTTCGGCAACGAGAGTGCCTTGTGGAAATGTGCCCAGACGAGACTCATACATTTCCCGGGAAGCCCTTAGATTCTCTGGCCAAGCTTTTTCTTCCACCAAAAGCATGGCTTCGATGTCATCTACTCTAGCCTGCCTAATCTTAACTCTTCTTCTCATTCCGCAATTAGTTCCAAGGATAAAATCTTCCTTTATCTAGCTAGTCTCTTCTGGCTTTGTCATTCTTCTATTTGAGGGAGCTATGTCCAGTTCTTTTCTGTACTTAGCTACTGCCCGTCGGGAAACGGCAATATGGTAATTCTGATATAGTCTATCCTTGATTAGCTCATCACTGTAAGGATAGTTGAGAGTATGGATTTCCAGTAAAACCTTTTCCTGGTCAATTATGTCCTGCAGATAACTTTTGCTAACTTCCTTCTGAGAAGGGAAGAAGAATTTAAGAGGTAGTTCTTTCTTCTGAGGAGTGCCAATGCTTTTATTGGCCATAACTCTGGTAATTGAGCTGGGATGAACCCCTATTCTTGTAGCTAGCTCTCGTCGAGTTAGAGCTCGAAGTCTACCTATGTCTCCTGAGTAAAGATAATCAGATTGAAGCTCCTTTATGTAGTGAATAATCTGATAGATAGTAGTGGTTCTTCGATTAATCATACTTATTGTCTTAAAAATCTTCGAGATTCGGTTAAGTTCTTTAGCAGCAAGATTTTTATTTTGGTAGAGTTCTTCGTACCGCCTGTAGTCAATAGAGTATTTGCCTTTGATTAGGTAATCTTCTTTTGTATGGGGATAGATTATCAACTTATCCCCTTCTCTCCTGATAGAGGCTATCCTAAAATTTCTGACTGTTGGAGAAGAACTACTTTCGTTATACGGAGAGGCCAAAACGCCACTGGTTAACTTCTCTAACTCAAATCTATTCAGGAAATCTTTGAAGATTTCCTTTTCCTCTGAAGTCAGTTGACATTCATGCTCGATTTCTCTGATGCCTAAATTACCATATAAGAGTTTGTTAAAACGGTTTTTTCCTATTAGTTGACCAATCTTCTGCAGAAGAGGGACAGTCTTGGGTTTCTGATGCAACAACTCTTCCAGATCAAAATCATCTGAGAAGAACATGCCCTCTTCTCTAAATTCAACAGAAGAAGGAATCCTAACACCTTTGAATTTTCGATAACATATAACTTTCCATTTGTCTATTAATTCTCGAAAGAGAGAGGTGTTCTCCAATTCTTTGATTAACTTTCGAAATTCGGACTCGGGCAGAGAAAAGAGTTGACCCAACTTCATTCTTCCAATTTGTTTTTGCCTTAAGGTCTGTACGGTTTTTTCTCTGAAAGTCTGTTTTAGAGAGCCCATTTCCATTTGAAATAAATCTCACTTCCTTCAACAAAGGACTAGAAGCAATAATAAGGTTGAATTGAATCTTCCCCTATATATATACAAAAGAGGCTTTTGTCAAGCGCGATTGCCTATTAGCAAAAGAATTTCAGTTCTTGAAATAGGAAATTATATGCTTGCCGAAGGATATTTTCTGAAGAAGCCTTATAGGAGCTAAAACCGTGAATAGTGAATCGCAAACAAGGAAATGAATGATTCTAGGGTTTGATTGACCATTCACCATTCACGAAATACGATTCACCAGATACAGCGACGGAAGAAATTATCCTGAGATATTTCTTGACAAATAAAGCCTCGGCCATATAATTGGAACAGTTATGTTCTCTGTAATTACACAATACGGATTTCCTGATGTAGGATGGATGCTGGCTGGATTCTCTCTGTTCAAGATACGTCGCTGGGCAATAGAATTGAACATATATTGTTCTTAACCCATTATTCGTTCTTTTTATTAATGGACAACCAACTTATCTGCCCTGGCTCTGTGCTTTCCTCTTTTGTTTTTTGGCTTTTCGCTTCTGGTTATGTTTCCCTTTGGAGTTTTAAGGGGGGGGAGAGATTGATAGGTCCTGATGTGTCTATCTTAAGAAATGGTACGGAAATTGCTAGCTTTCATAGAAAAGAGAATGAGAGGCTAGTTAATGGCAGAGAGGCGAAAAAGAATCCTTCTGGTGGATGATGAGGCTAACGTAAGGAAGGTGTTCTCGGATGTTCTGAGTAGGGAAAACTATGTAGTAAAGGGAGTAGAAAATGGCCCTGAAGCTATAAAAGCAATAGAAGAGGAAACATTTGATCTGGCCTTGGTTGATCTCAAAATGCCCCATATGGATGGGATTGATGTTTTAGAAAACATTAAGAAGATAAAGCCACAGCTCCCGGTCATTATTTATACTGGGTATGGTTCAGTAACTAGTGCGGTGGAGTCTATGAGGAAAAAAGCGGCTGATTATCTTAATAAACCGTTTTCTCCTGAGGAGCTAAAGTCAAGTATTAGAAAAGCTCTGGAAGGGGAAGAGAGGCAAAAGTAAGTTTTTGTTTCCTTCTCCCTAAGTTAAGAAAAACAAGACAAAGCTATGCCTGAGAAAGAAGAGAGTTTTGAACTTTATCGCTATTGGCAGATTTTATGGCGACATAAATGGATCGTTCTTCTAGCGGTAACTATTGTTTTTGCAGGTACGGTAGTGTTTACCTTTCGACAACCGTCCGTCTATAGCGCATCAAGCAAAGTTCTTATTAGCCCTCCTGCTTATCTTTATCCTTATTCTGGCACAGGACAGCTTTTAGCCTCGCAGGGTCTACCTTATTCTCAGGACCTGCCCTACTACATCAACTATCTGGAAAATTATAAAGTCTGGCTGACCGGTGCAGACATGATGGACAAGATAAGAGAAGAGGTAAAATCCCTTTACTCTAAGTCAGAACAGATATCGTTCAGTATGAGGGTCAGTACAATTCCAGATACTAGTATTTTTAATATTACCATAGAAGCTGGTGACCCTGAGCTGTGCAAAGTGGCAGCCAATGCTGCCGCTCTGGTTTTGATGCAAGAAAATGAGAAGACGTTCGCCATTGGATTAGAAACAGCAAGTGCACTGATAGAAAAGCAAATTCTGACTCCCTTGGAAGAATTGAGTAGGCTTAGAGGGGATTCAGAATCCCGGGGTATAGATTCAGGTACTGCAAATGATAAGGACCCAGAAAGTCAATTATGGCAGGCCAGTCAACTGAATAACGTGCGTATTATGGATTACGCTAGAACTCCAGGATCCCCTATAAGGCCTAACAAAAAGCAGAATGCTGCCCTGGGACTTCTAGTTGGGATTTTCTTGGGAGGTGGTCTGGCCTTCTTTTTAGAATATATGGATACTTCTATTCGTACCATTGGAGATATAGAAAAGTACCTTTCCTGGCCGGTTCTGGGTATTATTCCCCGCTTTGAACAGACTGTTAAAGGAAAGACTTCTGGTTCAGAGATTCAGCCGATGGTAAGCAAATTTCCGAAATCAGCCTCTGCTGAGGCCTATCGAACCCTAAGGACCAACATTCAACTGACTGATTTAGATAATCCAGCTAAATTTCTAATAGTAACCAGTGCCATTCCCCTGGAAGGTAAGTCAACCACTTCCCTTAATTTAGCGGTGGCTCTGGCTCAAAAAGAAGGCAAGGTTCTTCTGGTTGATGCTGACCTGCGTAAGCCCACAATCCATAAGCTATTACATTTAGATAACTCTAGCGGATTGGCTGATTTGCTTGTTAAGAATAGCGAACTTGCGGCATCGGTTAAGCAGTCCAAAGATATAGATAATTTATGGGTCCTAACTAGTGGTTCAATACCTTCCAATCCTTCTGAGATTCTGGGGTCGAGTAGGATGAAAATATTGGTGGAGCAAATGAAAAAAGAGTATGAGTATGTGATTTTTGATACTCCGCCTCTTATTTCGGTCAGCGATAGTGCTATTTTAGCCTCCCAGGCGGATGGAATCCTGATGGTTGTTAGGCCGGGTAAGGTAAAGGGAGAAGTTGGACGTCGCACCAAAGAGCTTCTTGAGCGAATTGGGACTCCTGTTTTGGGTTGTGTCTTTAACCGCGTGGAGACCAGTCACAGAGATTACTATTACTACTATAATTACTACCGTTACTACGCTGGTTCAGAGGGAGAAAAAAAAGTCGGCAAACGGGAAGAGAAAGAGAGTAATGTATTTGACTAGCCGTAGATACGTGGTTTACTGAATATTTACGACAAGTGCTTAAGGAAAATAGATGGATAAATTAAAGATGATTTATGTCAAATCCCATGATTTGGTGGAGCGAGAAATAGAACGAGAACTCATTATTGTTCCCTTGACTTCAGGCATGGGTGACCTGGAGGACGAACTCTTTAGCTTGAATAAGATAGGAAGAGATGTCTGGGCTAGAATAGACGGTAAAAGGCGCGTTTGCCAAATAGTGAAGGAACTTGAGAAAATCTACCAGGGAGAGCGGGAAAAAATTACCGCCGACGTGCTTGGCTTTTTGGCAGAACTTGCCAAAAGGAAATTAATAGTGGAGGAGTCTCCTTGTCAGGTTACCTAGAAGAACTTGAACTTCCTGACTTTCACCTCTGGAAAAGGACTGGAGAAAAAAGGGTTCCCCTTTCTACTGAAATAGAGCTCACCGAGCGCTGCAATAATAACTGTGTTCACTGTTACATAAATCTAGCCGTAGATGATGAAGAGGCGAGAAGGCGAGAGCTTAGTTTTGAAGAAATAAGAGGCATAGTGGATGAAACGGTGCGGATGGGATGCCTCTGGTGGCTCATCACCGGCGGGGAACCTCTTCTACGAGAAGATTTCGCTGATATTTATCTTTACCTAAAGAAAAGAGGGCTTTTGACAAGTGTCTTCACCAATGCTACTCTAATTACACCTGAGCTGATTAGGTTATTCAAGAGATATCCTCCCCGAGAGTTAGAGATTACTGTATACGGGGTAACTGAGAAGACCTACGAAACAATCACCCGCACGCCCGGCTCTTTTGAGGCATTCAGGAGAGGAATCAATCTCCTTCAAAAAGAGAATGTTCCTTTTACCCTCAAGGCTATGGCCTTAAAGTCTAATGCGGGTGAGGTTGAAGCCATAAAAGACTTCTGCAAACCCATAAGCAGGGGGCCTTTCAGGTTCGATCCTTTTCTTCACTTAAGACTGCGGCCAGATGGCAAAAGAAATCGCCAGATAAGAAATGAGAGGCTATCTCCTCAGGAAATAGTTGCCATAGAACTCAGTGATAAAGAGAGAAAAAACGGGCTTCTCAAACAAGTGTGTGAAGAAAAAGAGAGAGCAGAAGAGATGGTCCATTTTAATGACGATAATCACCTATTTTACTGCGGGGCGGGCAGAACCAGTTTTACCATAGACTCTTACGGTTTTTTCAAGCTATGTGGTTCTTTGTCTCATCCTGACTGTGTATATGATTCAAGGAAGGGCAGCCTTCAGGAGGCCTGGGAGAAATTTGTCCCTCAAGTTCGGGCGATGAGAACAGAGGATGAGGAATGCAAGAGAAAGTGTCTCAACTGTTCTATGATAAACTTCTGTATGTGGTGTCCCGCCACTGCTTATCTGGAATGTGGAAAGCTTGACCGGTACATTGAGGATTTCTGCCAGATTGCTCATGCCCGAGCCGAGGCACTGGCAAATATTCAGTGAATTAAGTTCTTTCCTGTCATCGCGAGGCGAAGCCGAAGTAAACTCGGGACTTCTTCGCCTGTGATTATGAGGAACGGGATTCTTTGCTTGTCGTTGCGAGGAGCGAAGCGACGAAGCAATCTCACGCCTGCCTTTGGCAGGCTTGCAATGACATAATTGAATGAATACTTACGATTTAATTTCATAAAGAGGTGAGAAAAAGATGGAAAAAGAAAAGAAAAAATGGGAAACTCCCAAACTTATCTGTCTCTATCGGGGAAGACCTGAGGAGGCGGTGTTGCAGTCGTGTAAGATTTCTGCGACGCCGGGTGGTGGTGCTTATGGTCCGAACTCCGGTAAATGCTGGAGCGGTACCTCTTGTAAGGACATGATGGCTACCTAGCTTCAGCTCTTAGCCACAAGGTTTTGGTCTCCTGTTAGGGCGCCACTTACGACCTGAGTTTGAAGATAAGCCACAAAATGGTGGATCTTCTAAGTAGGGTTTATTAGGAATTGTCAAAGAAATGTAAGATAAATGACTTACACAGAAAAAATTAACCTTGACCGTTTTCCTCTCTGGGAGAAGATGAAAGGGAAAGGGTACCTTTCTCAGGTGAGCATGGAGCTTACTGAGAGGTGCAATAATAACTGTATCCACTGCTACATCAATCTTCCTGCTAATGATGAAGAGGTGAAGAAAAAAGAGATAACCTTTGAGGAAATAAAGGCTATAGTGGATGAGGCAATTCAGAGGGACTGTCTTTCCTGGCATCTCACCGGCGGAGAACCGCTACTGCGAGAGGATTTTTCCGATATTTATCTTTACCTTAAAAGAAAGGGAATGAGAGTCACCATTTTTACTAATGCTACCTTAATTAGTTCTAAAATTACCAACCTTTTTAAAAAATATCCTCCCCAGGATATTGAAGTTAGTATCTATGGCCGGAGTCAAAAGACGTATGAAGCGATAACCCGGAATCCTGGTTCTTTTGATGCCTTCAAGCAAGGAATAAATCTCCTCAAGAAGAACAGCATTCTCTTTACTCTCAAGACTGCGGCTTTACCGCAAAACTTTCAGGAAATCAACAAGATGAGAGATTTTGCCCAGTCTTTCACTGGCGAACATTTAGGAACGATTCTTGAATTGAATCTAGGCTCAAGGTTTAACGGAGGTGGTAAAAGGGGTCTCATAAAAGGACTGAGGCTTCCCCCTGACAAAGTAATGGAGGTTCTGAAGCAGGAGGAGGAAAGATACCGCAAAGACATTGAGCGGTTTTGCCAGAAGTTCTTGGGTGTTCCTAGCGATGACCGGCTATTTATTTGCGGTGCTGGAGTAGGTAGCCTTCATATTGATGCCTATAATAATTTTCAGCTCTGTATGCTTCTCAGGCATCCTGACTGTGTCTATAGTCTCCGGAAAGGAAGCTTCAAAGAGGTCTGGGAGAATCTCATCCCCCGGGTGAGAGAAACAAAAGCCAATAATAAAAAATATCAAGAAAAGTGTCAGCAATGTTTCCTTAAATCGTTTTGTGATACGTGTCCGGCCTGGTCCTGGATGGAGCATGGAGTTTTAGACGAGCCGGTGGAATACCTTTGTGAAATTGCTCATGCCGAGGCGGTCTGGCTAGGCTTGTTGAGCAAAGGGGAGAAAGCCTGGGAGGCTGTAAGAAATGGAGCCAAAAGACCTGCTGCCCTATCATCTCACCTTTGAAATCGGTGGTATTAGCCTATTTATTAACAGTGACCTTCCTTTGAAGGGAAAGACTTTTGCCCCCAAATTTGAATTCTTTCGCTGTCATAATTCAGGAGATGACGGGGTAATTATTCATCATCACTGCGGCCTACCCAAAATAAGAAATTGGGGACAAGAAGTTTATCAGCGCGCTCCCTGGATAATTTATGAAACACACTCTGGCTACATCTATAAGATGTTTGTTGCGGGAGACAATGAATCTCCTCTGGTAGCTATATTCAACAAGGACCACAGTGAGGGCCATATTTACAAAGGAAAAAATTATGTAAGCGCCTTCAAGAAAGGAAACCTCACCAGTCTTCTTTGCTTTCCCACTGATCAGATTCTTTTTGCCCAACTTCTAGCAGATAGAGGCGGCATAATACTGCACGGGAGTGGACTCATCTTCAAGGAAGAAGGCTACCTTTTTGCAGGCCACTCTGACGCCGGTAAGACCACCTTGGTGAAGATTTTCCGTCATCATGCCCGCATTCTCAACGACGATCGGTTGATAGTGAGAAAAGAGAATGGTAGGTTTTACCTTTATGGCACTCCCTGGCACGGAGAGCTTTCATTGGTTGCCCCAGATCAGGTACCCTTGAAGGCAATCTTATTCTTAAATCAAGCCAAGGAGAATAAGGTAGAAAAGACAAAAGGTCTTGAGGCCTTCAAAAGGCTCTATGGATGCACCATAAAGGCTTTAGTTACTGGAAGGTGGACCAAAAATGCCCTCGATATCTGCCAGGATTTGTCCCGCGAGGTGCCCTGCTATCATCTTTATTTCGATAAAACTGAAGGAGTCATCTCCACAATAGAGAAAGGGGTCAGGTCTTGATTTTTGAATTATTGTTCTCTGACCTTCTAGGCCATCTGGACATTCTATAATGCTGAAAAAAACAGAAACGCTCAACTTGAAAAGGGAGGATTTTGTCTCTATTGCCCATGGGGTGCTGGATCGGGGAAGAATTCTCAGATTCAAAGCTAAGGGAGGAAGCATGTCTCCCTTTATTCGAAACGGAGACGTGGTGGAAGTAGCTCCGCTCAAGGGGAGGATAAATCTTGGGGATATCATCCTCTATCACTCCTCCTGTGGGAGCCCGGTCATTCATAGAGTAATCCAGAGAAATAAAGAAAGTATCATCACTAAAGGGGACTCTGTATCCAACTCTGACCAGCCAATTTTCTCTAAGCAAGTGCTTGGCCGGGTAGTAGCCGTAGAAAAAAATGGCTGGTGCATAAGACTAGATAAGTCGACGGTAAGACTTCTCAATATTATTCTGGCTTTAACCTCTCCTTTTTCTTCTCTGATTTATCCTGCCCTCAAGTTCATAAAACCGCTGAGCCTTCTGGCGCTTCCCGCCCTACATCGTTTATGCCAGTTTTAGCAAGCCTCCCTATCTTTCCAGCCTATATCCATATCGGACATGGTCTACATATATCCTTTCGTCACCAGACCTGACCCCTGGTGCTGGTGTTTTGACTTCAAGGCGCGAGGATATATAATACTACAAAGAGGGATAACCATATGAATGTGCGGCCGGAATATCAGCTTTTGCTCTGTTGTGCAAGGACTAAGTCAAGTAAAGACAAGCGAAGCGAAGTAGGGAAACTCGTAAGTAATGCCCTTAACTGGGGCTATCTCTTACAAATAAGCAAAATTCATGGTTTGACGCCACTACTATACTATCACCTGCACAGGAGTGACCACGAGAATCGAATTCCCCAGCCCATCATAGATCAACTGCATAATATTTACTATAGCAATTTAGCTCATAATATACTTTTAAGTAATGAATTGAATAAGATTTTGAATGTTTTTGATAAAAAAGGAATTCCAGTGGTAGTTTTAAGAGGATTAGCTTTAGCACAAATAATTTATAAAAATATTGCCTTGAGAAGCACAATAGACATTGACCTCTTGGTTCAGAAAAAAGACTTATCTCGGGTAGTTAGAGCTCTCCTTGAGTTGAAATTTACCTCGCCCCAGTCCGGGTTAATAAGAAAGGAATACTCAGCCGAACTCTGTTTTGTCAAACGTGGCGTGGGTAGAGTAAAGTCTCTTCCTACTATCTACGTTGACGTTCATCAGGACATTACCTCTTCTATTAGGCTAAAGAGAATAATAAAGACTGATACCGAAGGAGTGGTAAAAAGAGCACATCCGACTGGGATAGAAGATGTCAATATGTTAATAATGGTGCCGGAAGATTTGCTTTTGCACCTTACGCTTCGGCATTGTTTTGAAAGACTCATTCGACTCTGTGATATCGCCGAGGTGATTAAGCTAAAGCAAAGCGAACTAAATTGGCAGTCTTTAGTGCAAAAAGCAAGGGAGAACAGAATAGTCGGCGTTATGTATTATACGCTATGGTATGCACGGCAGTTGCTTGAGGCGCCTGTACCTGAATACGTATTTAAGGAACTGGCACCAAACTGGTGGAGAAAAAGTATGCTGGATGCTCTATTGTCTAATGCTGTCTATCCCGATGATGCTAGTAATCTATCCAGGGGCCGTAAGTATTTCCTGCAGATACTGATGGTGGATAGATCAATTGATGCGTTCTTGGTACTTTGGACGGTGATGTTTCCTTCCTCTGAATGGTTAGCCTATTATTATGGTCGTCCCAGAGCGAAAAGGCTATATATCTCTCACCTTATTAACCTTTTTGCTGTCCTGCTGAGCGGAATAAGAGATATTCTAAAACTTTCAGGTAAGAAAGTTTAATAGTGGGTGAGACTTCCCTCTTTTTTGGCTTTTCTTACTCCCAATTTGAAAGCGTAAATGCTCAAAGGGAGTAAGACTGCTGAGAATAAAGCCAGCATCAGTATGTCAAAGCTCAGTGCCTTAAAAGAGTAGCTTTGCAGGAGTGCATGGCGTATAGCCCTAAGGGAATAGGTAATGGGTAATAGATAGGATATCTTCTGGAGCCAGTCTGGCAGTATGGTGATGGGAAAGAGTACTCCTCCTAAAAGAGTGAAGGAACTGTTAATTATCCAGTTTAGTGGGTTGCCCCGTTTAAAAACCATAATAAAACTGGCCGATATAATGCCCAGGCTGCTAAAGGCAAGGATGGTTAAAATGAGAATCAATAAGGCGGCTGGGATATTGGGTCTGCTCATATTCACCCCGAAAAAAAATACTCCCAGTAGAATGTAAGCCAAAACTCTGATGGAAGTTGAAAGAAACTGCCAGAGTGAAGAAAGAAGAACAATAGTATGAACTCGGGTGGGAGTAACCAGCATAGCTTCAAGAGTTCCCAGCATCTGTCCTTCCCGGATGGTGCCGGCAAAGCTACTCAGGCCCACTCCTAAATAGTCAGAAAAGGCGATTCCGATTAAGACGAAAGAAAAGTAGTCTCCCCCGTAGGAC
>SDBT01006839.1_pt1 | contig 18854 bp, 16 predicted proteins | sample 2277101 | NCBI WGS metagenome assembly SDBT01 (sample SAMN10404973, study PRJNA504765) | marine sediment metagenome | isolation source: marine sediment core GS10_PC15, 103 cmbsf | place: Arctic Ocean: Southern Knipovich Ridge | collected 2010
ATCTTATCCATAAATTCCGTGGTTAGCTTCGTCCATTCCATTTTAAACCAGGGTGTGAAGTTTTCAGGATGGTCGACGACTTCCCTGGTTAGATCATTGGGATCAAGGTATCTCCATTCCGCAATTTCATTCTCATTTACCTGAACTGATTCATCGGATTTGCCAATATATACAGCACACAATTCATTCTCTGATCCCACCTCTTTAAAACTTACCTGATATTTAAATGTATAAAGATAAATCAAATCGGTATCTATACCCAATTCCTGTTCCAGCCGCCGATGAATAGCAGTATCCAGAGTTTCTCCTTTCCTGGGATGGCTGCAACAACTATTTGACCAATACAGTGGCCATAAAAGTTTTTGACCACTTCTTTTTTGCAATATTAATTGACCCAGATCATTAAAAATGAATATTGAAAAGGCACGGTGTAAAATTCCATTACCCCGATGACATTCTATTTTTGATTTGTAATCTATAATAGTATCATTCTCATCAACGACAATCAGCTTTTCATCGTTAAAGGAGACGATTTCATTATTACTCATATTATTCCAATCCTCTAAAATACTCATAATAATTTAACCACGGAATCACACTGAATTACACAGAAATAAAAACATAATTCCGTGGCCTTTCCGTGATTTTCCGTTGTTAAATTAGTGATTTTTACCGATTTCAGTCACCAGGGCTTTATAACCGGATTTTCGAATCGCGAAGGCAACTTTCTCTGTACCCTCCGGGCAGATGGCAACCATCGCACCACCTCCACCGGATCCGGTCAATTTGGCACCAACCGCACCATTCCGGCGGGATATCTCAATCAGGTCTTCCAACTCTCTGGAAGATACTTGCAAGGCATTAAGCAATCCCTGGTTTATATTCATCAATTCACCTAATTGCGCGAGATCATTATTTTCGATGGCTTTTACTGCTTGTAAAGTCAAACCATCGATCTCATCAAATATCCGGTTGTATAGTGATTTATTTTTTTCCCAGGCATTCTTTACCTTAGAAACCATTTTGGCCGTTAAACTTTCCACTCCACTTAATCCGATCACAATCGGTATCGGTTCTTTAACCATAACTTCCTTGAGTTCTGGTGGGTTACCTCGTTTAAACAAACTAAATTTACCGTAAGTTGACAGTGTATTGTCAATTCCGGATGCATTACCATGGGCTAACATTTCAGACTCATAAGAGAGCTGATTTATTTCTTCATCGCTAAGTTTTAATTTAAAATGTGTATCCAGAGCACGGATAATCGCAACGGCAAGAGCTGCTGATCCACCCAATCCCATCGCACGAGGTACATGGGGAATCACCTCTATTTTGATACTCCGATCCTGAATACCGAGTTTTTCAAAAATCATATCCAGAGATTTATAAATGGAATATTTATGATCAGCACCTTTCTGGATTTTTTCTTCAACACCCCAACGTGGAATCAATAGGTGAATACCATTATCACTGTCCCAGACTTTTGCCTGCATGGCCAAACTAATCGGGGCAGCAATTGCGTGACTGCCGTAAACAACAGCGTGTTCTCCTAATAAAATAACCTTACCACAGCCTGCCGGTATGCCCTCTTCCTTCTTTATTTCATCAAGTACCTCGATTTCCCCTTCTCGTGTAGAGAGATCTTCTATAATCTCCTTTGCCCGCCATATTTTAATGTCACCATTCTGAACCAAAATTTCCACCACATCCTCAAAAAGTTCCGGAGGAGCGCTGGCCGCGGCAGCAACACTTCGGGCATGCAAGGTCATATGACCCTGTTGTATTCCTTCTGTACTCAGAGCACGCAAAGCAGCAAAATTTTGTGCTAAGCCAACAGCACTCATCACTTCCGCCAGTTCCTTTGCCGAACCGATATTCAACATGCGATGTGCTATTTCCACAGACGGATTTGATTCCAAGGGTCCACCGACGATACCAACTTTTAAAGGAATTTCCAATGATCCGAGCAGATCACCCTTATCATTTTGGTCCCAATGTGTCAAACTGGTATACGAAGGGCCTCTTGATGCATAAGCATGGGCAGCAGCCTCTATTGCCCGCCAGTCATTTCCGGTGGCAATGGCCACAGCATCTATTCCATTCATGATTCCCTTATTATGGGTGGCCGCCCGGTAGGGATCGACATAGGCAAACTCATTGGCCAGGATAATCCCGTCCCTGACTTTGTCTCCCGAAAATCCTTTACCATCCAGATATTTTGTTGGAATCGTACAAGTTGATTTGACCATTGCCCGGTCAGTTAAATTGGAGAGAATCCTCAAAAAAACTTTGCCGTTACTAATTTTTTCGACCAGGGATGCAACACCTTCGCACATGCTGTTAACAAGATTGGCCCCCATCGCGTCGCGTGTATCGATCATGAGGTGAACGACCACCATATCACCCCGGTGTTTAGCTCCCGGATGTATCACCACTTCCAGATCTTTGGCGCCACCACCCCGTGCAACCATTCGCGGATGTAGACTGTTGGCAAGATTTATAATTTCAGTTTTGTTTTCGAGAATCGCATTCTGGGCCTTTGTCGGATGGTCAACATCTATTATCTGAATCTGGCCAATGATGATTGGCTCATCGCCTGTGCTTGCAAATCCACCGGAATTTCTAACAATTTTTGCCGCCGAACTGACCGCTGCGATAATAGAAGGTTCTTCTACTACCATTGGGATTACATATGATTTACCATTGATCAAAAAATTTAATCCCAGCCCCATTGGCAAACTGAATACACCAAAAACGTTTTCAATAATCTTATCTGCTTCCTCAAGCGACAACATATTCTCGCCGTTCAAGAACTGTAAATAATCATCTTTATTAAGAATTCCTTTTTCGCGTAAGATTTCAAGTCTCTCTGGAATTGAAACCTGATAAAATTTTGGTATACACGACCGATCCATAATGATTTTTCCTTAGTTAATTTTGTACGAATGGAACGCGGATGACGCAGATAACTCTGATTTACGCGGATTAAATTATTTTTAATCCGTGAGTATCCGTGTCATCCGTGTTCTATTTTCAATATTAATATAAACCAACTTTCAAGGTATTAATTAATTAACTATCAACTACAACACCCTTTGTAGAGATTTCAAGTGAAATGGTTTCAAATTTATTCTCAGCTAATTCTTTTTTTACATTTTTGAGCTTTTTTATTGAATCGCAAAAAGCAATCCCGATATCTCCCCCACCTGCCCCGGATGGTTTATAAATACCGCCAGTTTCGTAAACGATATTTGCAATTTTTTCGTGAATATCAGAGATAATGGGGATTTTGCTCTTAGTACTGAAATTCTTTAGAACTTCATAATAATCCTGCACGATATCAAGAAAATCTATACGTTTTTTTTCGGCATAGGTTACACATCCGCTACTTGAAAGTGTTGATAACCTGGACATTGTTTCTTCATATTCCTCCTCATGACGCGATCGATAATCCTCTACTTGTGACAATAGTTTCAGCGTAGAAACTGATACTCCGGACCAGACAGGTAATATAAACAGATCCTGTAAGACAGATACCGGAGATATTTGTTGAGATCTTTCCTCATAATCAGACGATTTTATATTATACACATTTATCCCCCCAAACACACTCGCAGCAATATCAATACCGCTTCCCAGTTTTCCCTGAGCGGAAAAATGGGTCTCACGAGCAAAGCGAAACAGATCATATTCGTTTGTAAATAATTTTTTTTCTGCTCCATTATAATTTGCTACAGATACTATGAGAGCCACGGTCAAGGCGGCACTGGATCCCAACCCAAGTTTATTCTTATTTGTATTTATATAAAATTGAGATGTGTCAATTTTAAGATCAAAGGGTTGTATCGAAAATCCGGATTCCAAAATGTGTTTGCAAACCTTGTTGATAATGGCCAATGCAAAATCCATGGTAGAGATCAATTGTTCTGATTGGCTCTGATCAGGTACGATCTTTCCATTTTTATCGATTGTAAACTTGAGTGGAGAAGAAGTCAGGTTGCTGGAGATTTGAGTGAGGTTATTTTTGGCGATGGATATATCCGCAATTACGAAACGGTCAACGGAGGCGACCAGAGCATCAGCCCCTTTAAGTACTGCGTATTCACCCAATAAGACTAGTTTTCCCGGTACCTTTACCCGAATGCTCAATTATCATCTCCGATTAATTCCACATCCGGCCCAAGTTTTGATTCCATGATATTTTCAACACCCGGAAAAGATTCAAAGTGTGATTTCAGTGTGTTAATATGATCCGGTAAGGAAATTACTTTGACCTGCGGGCCGGCGTCGATTGTAAAGTAAGCAGGAATTCCATTATTACGTAATGCTCTCACCTGTTCTATCAATTCAAGTGTTGTACTGTTCCAGTAAAGAACAGGAGGTCTTGAACTTAATGTCAACGCATGCATTTTCATTGCACTATATTCTGCCAGATCACCCAATTTTTCAAAATCCTTTTCCCTGATTGCTTTTCTCATTTCATCGAGATCCTTACCAGAGGATTTAACCCACTCCTGGTAATACGGTGAAGTTTTTGCTGTTAAGTTCATTGCTTTGGTCGATCCCATCTTCTTTTCATCTTTAGAGGTAATCAGGATCAATAGCCTGAGATCCCAATAATCTTGCGAAGCCAATTGGATGGCGAAATCCTCTTTACCGGAAGCATCCTTACCCTTTTTCATCTCAACAAATCCACCATAAATTGACCTGGTAGCCGAGCCGGATCCTCTCCGGGACAATCCCGAGAGATCTTTTTTATTTAATTCCAGCCCTGAAGCGTGTGTGGCTGCCAGACTCAAAGCGGCAAAAGCGGACGCGGATGAAGCTAATCCGGCACCAGTTGGAAAGTTGTTATCACTTTTTACTTCCGCAAATAAACGAATACCTGATTTTTCCCGGATGATATCGAGAAATTTTTCAATACGTTTCCGTTGGGATTCAGATCCCTGTTGGTCATTAATGATCAGATAATCTTTGTCTAAATTTGGATCAAATGTTGCCCGGGTTTTCGTTTTAAGGGCTTCCAGAGTAAGGGAGATTGAGCCCACAGCAGGCAAATTTAAGGCGATATCACGTTTACCCCAATATTTAATCAGGGCGATGTTGGCACAGGCGACGGCTTTAGCGGTTTTTGATTGTGGGTTCAAGATGGATCACAGGTATAGGTTAAATCTTACCAAATAAAGACTTTTTTAACCACAAAGTGCACCAATAACCCACCCCTAAATCCCCTCCCTTATGCATAAGGGAGGGGAAATGGGGAGGATTAATCTTGGCGGTTATTTTTTTATTATGTAATAATTTAAAAAAACGAAGGTTTATCTGCAATTTAATGGAAAATGAATGTATTAATTCAGAATCTTAGATATCTCAAAAAAAGTTGAGTTGCCTTCGGCCAATTTTTCGATAAAAAATCGTGAGATCAAGGCAGCGATCATCATCCCGGCAATTCCTCCTAAAAAGATCACCAATTCTTGAGGGACCGGTATCGCTGAAAGGTCTGTCGCATAAAGCAGAAATACGCCAATGAGAAAACCTATAAAAGGTATACCATATTGGAGGAAAGATATCTGGAGTAGAAAATTTGATTTTTCAGTAATAGATACATGACTTCCGACTCCGGCTTTAAGCGGATTTGCTGCTCTCAATCGCCTTTTGCCGGAATGATCCGGGACACAGACCATTCGTGCTCCACAGGATTCACAGGATTCCTGTATCGATAATTCCACAATCGCGTCATTATCCTGCAGAGCAGTTACAACACCGATTTCCACTTCAGAGGATCTGCTGGTTAAGTCAGGCACTTTGTTTTTCTTCAATGACTTGTCCACCAAGAACTACCAATCCATCGGTCGGACATTTTTCTGTTGGAAATACCGGATCAGAGCCATAGATATCGTAATTCACAACCGCCAGATTGTTTTTCATTTCAATGTTCCCCTCACCGGCAAGTCGTACGCAAATTCCACAACCGATACAAGCCCGGGTACAAATCTTTCGTGATTCTTTTGGAGAATCCAGATTTTTACAGAGAACAAATAATTTATGGCTTTCCGGGTGCAGTTCCATAATGTCACGGGGACAGGCTTCTACACAATTACCACAACCGGTACATTTATCATCGATAACAACCGGTAATCCGTTGTCATTCATATACATCGCATCAAAAGGACAGGATTCGACACAATCACCATATCCGATACATCCGTAAGAACAGAGTTTATCTCCACCACCGGCAAATGTAGCTCCGATACAGGTTTTAACCCCCTGATAAACACCCTTTTTAGCCGTTTCATAGTCTCCACCCTGGCAAATAACCCGGGCGATCAGACGTTCCGAAGTAGTTACCTCAACACCCATTATCTCGGCAATCAGTTGTGAGCCCTCATTAGAATTTACCGGGCATCCGGATATTTCGGCCTCTCCGGCGACGACCGCTTCGGCAAAAGCCGCACATCCGGGTAATCCACACCCGCCACAATTTGCTCCCGGAAGTTCTTCAACCACTTCGGCAATGCGCGGATCTTCTTCCACATATAGTTTTTTATTGGCAATAGATAAGCCAACCGAGAAGATCATTCCGAGGCCCCCTAAACTGGCCATTGCAATTATAATTGCAGTAAAATCCATTTATTTTTTCCCTTATTGCGTTTTAAATATCGGCAATATTTCCTTTGTCATCCTGTCCCGAAACGGGATCCCGTTGGGATAAGGATCTTTGTAGTTGCTTGCCACCGCTGCTCAGAAAAATTTAGCGTCGTATCGACAACAGCAAAGATACCTACGGTATGACAGATTTCTAAGATTTCTCAGTCGCTTAGCTCCTTCGAAATGACATTATAATAAGATCAAACTGAAATCAGGCCTGCAAAACCCATAAATGCCAGAGCCAACGACGCAGCTACTATCATTGTAATGCCGGCGCCTTCAAAAGGTTTCGGAACTTTCGCTAATTCCAGTTCTTCTCTGATCCCGGCCATAATGACAATGGCCAGACTAAAACCAGCCCCGGCGCCAATACCATAAACAAGACTTTCCATAAAATTATATTCACGTAATACCGCAAATAATGCCAATCCGAGTATGGCACAATTGGTTGTGATTAGAGGCAGATATATTCCCAATGTGTCATAGAGCGGTTTACTGATTTTTTTTACAAACATCTCAACCAGCTGTACCAACGATGAAATCACCAAAATGAATGACACATATTGCAGAATTTCCAGATTTGCCGGAACTAAAATTAAATGATAGATTAACCAGGTAACCGCCGCGGTAATTGTCATAACGAAGGTTACCGCCATTCCCATACTCACAGCCGATGACACCTTTTTAGATACACCGACAAAGGGGCAAATTCCCAGAAAATAACTGAGAACAAAGTTATTAACGACAGCGGCAGATATAAAAAGTAATATCAGTTTCATGCTCTGGTCCTCCTGTCATTAATCCAGTTGGTAATGCCGATAAAAAGGCCCAAACCTAAAAAGGCACCGCCGGGCAGAATCATTACCAACCAGGGTTGGAACCAATCGCCGAGAACCGTAACACCAAACAGGCTGGCAGATCCGAGTATTTCCCTAAATCCTCCCAAAGCAACCAGGACAAAAATAAATCCAACACCCATTCCGGAACTGTCGACAATTGATCTGAACACAGAATTTTTTGAAGAAAATGCTTCTTGCCGGCCTAAGATGATACAGTTAACTACAATTAATGGGACATAGGGTCCAAGGTCCTTACTGATGAGCGGGAAAAAGGCGGCCAGATATCGATCAGCCACAGTTACGAAAGTGGCGATAATGACGATAAAGGCAGGAATTCGCACCTGATTGGGAATTAATTTACGAATTGAGGAAATAATAATGCTCGATGATAAGAGGACAAATGTCGTAGCCAATCCCATCGCCAATCCATTGATCGCCGAATTTGTTACAGCCAGTACAGGACAGAGTCCGAGTAATGATTTCAATATAGGATTCTCGTCCCATAAACCCTTCATAAATTCAAATCTTAGTGTAGATTTACTTTTAGCCATTAGGATACCTATTGAACTTTTAATTGATAAATCGATTTTGCTTTTTGAATCTCATTATTTAAAATTGTCGCTATCGCTGCTGACGAGATCGTAGCACCTGTAATCGCCTGGATTTCGTTTGGTTTAGCTGGTTTGATATTTTTTACCACATTGATTTGTGGCTCAGTTGATAGATTTTTAAACTGATTGGGAAACCAAAAGCGGTCGTCCTTATTTGAGGGATCCTCGACAATTTTAGTACCAAGTCCGGGTGTTTCAAGTTGCTCAAGAATTTTAATCGCATTGATCTTCTTAAAATCCAGGCTAATTCCAACCATAATCGAGATTTTTCCCTGGAATCCATTACCAATGGCTTCAAAGGCAACACCAACCGGTTCAGGATCGTTGGATTTTTTACCTACATATAGTATCATTCCATCAGCCTTTACTTCATCATAGCTTTCGTGGTCAGGTAAAACTTCAGCAATTGCTTTTTTTAATTGCTCTAATCTATAAGCCTCAATCCTTGGTCTGGTAATACCATCCCAGTAAGAGAGCACCCCACCGGCAACCATGGTCAGAACCGTTAATACAACTATCATTTTCGTTGTCAGATTCATGCGCGCACCTCCCCAAAATATTTCGGACGGGTATAACGATTAATAAGCGGTGTAAAAGCATTCATCAATAAAATGGAATACATCACACCTTCCGGTACTCCACCAAAAAGACGAATAATTATCAAGACGATACCGGCGCCGGCACCAAAGATCCAGGAACCAGCTGTTGTTATCGGCGAGGTAACCATATCGGTTGCCATAAAAAGAGCGCCTAACATCAATCCGCCGGATAAAAGATGAAAGACAGGATCCGGATAATTTCCCGGTGAAAAAAACCAGAATATCCCTCCAAGTATAAAAACTGTTCCTAAATAGCTCACCGGTATACGCCAATCTGCATATTTCATAATAAGCAGGAATATACCTCCGATTATTACGGCCAGCGCTGATGTTTCACCCAATGAGCCGCCTACATTACCTGAAATCAGATCACCGTAATTTGCCACTATTTTATCAAATTTAAATTGGGCCAGAGGTGTGGCAGCTGTTACAGCATCAATCTGTGCATATTTTCCCGTACTCGGGTATGTCCAGGTTGTCATAGCAACCGGAAAATTGGCCTGAAGAAAAGCGCGACCAAGAAGTGCCGGATTGAAAATATTATACCCTAATCCCCCGAATATCTGTTTACCAATACTGATGCTGAACACCGATCCGATCACACCTGCACTTATAGGTAATGAGGGCGGAAGGGTCAGAGCAAGTAACAGACCGGTAATAGCAGCGCTGCCGTCATTTATCGTCAGTCCTTCACCTTTCATTTTATTCATAATAATTTCTGTAACCAGAGCCGCAGCAACACAGGATCCGATCATGATTAAGGCATCCATACCAAAATAATAAATAGCCATAACCGTAGCCGGTACCAGAGCGGCAACAACAGACCACATAATTTTTGGGACACTATCATGAGTGTGAAAATGAGGTGAGGACGATATGATCAGCGTCTGTTCCGGTTTAAATAACTTATCCCGGGGATCTTTTGGTGCTGGCGCTGGTTTTGGTTTTGCCGCCGGAGTTTCGGGTTTCTTTACCGGTTCCTGTTTTTCTCCATTCTTTTCCGGAGAAGAATCCGCTCTTTCCGGACCAGATTTTTGATCTTCTTGTTCGTCTGTTTTTTCTTCCATAAATCTCTTATCTCATTTATTAAGCAACTTTTTTTCTTTTCGATTCACTGACCTGCAATTTTCCTACTCGAATCCATTGAACCAGAGGGATGTTAGAAGGACAGACATAACTACAGGATCCACACTCAATACAGCTAAGAATTCCAAATTCTTCAGCCTCTTCCAGTTTAACCATTTCGGCGAAACTCGACAGCCGGGTTGGCAAAAGATTCATCGGGCAGACAGAGACACAATTTCCGCATTGTATGCAAGGATAAGTCTTCTTCTTGAATATATCGCTTTTTTCCTGACAGATAATGCCACTGGTTGCTTTTACTATTGGTACATTCATATTATACTGAGCAAAACCCATCATCGGTCCGCCCATGTAAACCTGGATAGCGCTCTCTTTTAATCCTCCACAGGATTCCAGCAAAGTCTTGAAGGGTGTACCTAAGCGTATCATCAAATTTTTTGGTTCCGTTATCCCCTGCCCGGTAACAGTTACGATCCTCTCTATTAATGGCCTTCCCTCTAATACAGCATTAGCGACGGCCAATGAAGTTCCCACATTATTAACAACCGTTCCAACATCCATCGGTAGTCCACCGGCAGGGACACGACGTTTTACGATTGCTTCGATTAACATTTTTTCCGCCCCCTGGGGATATTTCACCTTTAAGGGAACAACTTTAAAGGCAGGATATTTTTTTAACACCAGTTCATTCATCATTTCAATGGCATCGGGTTTATTATTTTCTATACCGATGTATCCATTTTCCGTACCGAGGATCTTCATAATGATCGACATACCGGTGAGAATTTTATCACCCATCTCCAGCATAGCCCGATGATCAGCAGTAAGGAAAGGCTCACACTCAACACCATTTAAAATAAAGGTATTAATCTCCTTCTCCTTGGGTGGTGCCAGTTTTACGTGGGTTGGAAATGCCGCACCGCCCAGACCAACAATGCCAGCCTGCCAGATCAGATTGCGTAGATCTTCGACAGAAGCTGTTTCCCAATTCTCAGGTGCATCGATTGTTTCCCATTCATCTTCTTCTGCCGTTTTTTCGATATGGATCATTGTTGCTTTTATACCCAGTGGATGCAGAAACTGATCAACGGCCTTTACAGTTCCGGTAATCGAAGCGTGAACAGGTGCAGAAACGAATTTTTCACTTTTACCAATGACCTGACCGGTTTTTACTTCCTGGCCTTTTTCCACAAGAACATCTCCGGCAATACCAATGTGCTGCTGAAGGGGTATAAACACTTCCTCTGGTATTGGCAAATATTCGATAGGTTTATGGTTTGTAAACGATTTGTTATCGTTTGGATGAATTCCTTTTTTAAATGTTGGTAGTCCCAACTTATCTAATCTCCTGTTTTCTTAATTAAATCATGTTTTATTCGCGGTATATTTGTAGCGACGCGATTAATCGCGTCGCTACTTATGATAAACTGTAAATGCTCGTGACTAATTCAAGGATCGAATGAATGCAAATATAAAGCCAATGGCCTTAAGTTTATTAATATCAATTGTTTATATATATTTCTAACTTCAAAATACTAGGCATTTTTTCTCAATTTTGCGAAAATTTCTGCCTGACTTTAACATCTTCAGGAATAGAGATGGGAAGAGATTTGGTGTGTAATAATTACTTTGATTTTCGTTTTTTCATCAGTTTGATGATTTCCTCAATTATTCTGGTGGCAACTTCAGATTTTGTCATTAAGGGTAGCTTTAACGCCTTTTTTCTTGGTGTAAAAATAGTCACTTTGTTTGTATCTGATACAAAGCCCGCACCAGGTTCTCTCGGATTATTGAGCACGATCATATCGAGGTTTTTAGATCTCATTTTTTCTTTTGCATTTTCTTCTTCATTATCGGTTTCAATGGCAAAACCCACAACGATTCGTTTTCCTTTCATCTTTCCAATACCGGCCAGAATATCAGGATTTTGAACCATCGTTAATGTATGTTCCTTTTTCCCCTTTTTCATTTTACGAAACAATACTTCCTTCGAACGATAGTCCGAAACAGCTGCACTGGCGATGACGATATCCACCTCCTCAATTCTCTCTGCCACTTCCTGTTCCATCTCCATGGCTGAGACAACCGAATGATATTCCACTCCGGGTAGTGGTGCAAGTTCATTCGGTCCACTTATCAGGATGACTTTCGCACCACTATAAAATGACTGCTCTGCGAGAGCAAAACCCATCCGGGCGGATGACCTGTTGGTAAGAATGCGTACGGGATCAATTTCTTCCTCCGTACGGCCGGCAGTTATTAAGACTGTTTTACCCTTCAATTTTTTATCTCGATGAAGTGCATACTGCAGCCAGAAATCGATAATTTCCGGATCAGGCAATCGACCAATTCCTGTATATCCACAGGCCAAATCACCTGCCGAGGGCTCAATGACCAAATATCCTCTTTTTTCCAGAATATCCAGATTTTCCTGAACAGCAGGATTTACCCACATGTTCGAGTTCATTGCTGGCGCAATGACGGTTTTTCTCCAGGCTGCCAGACAAATAGTGCTTAACAAATCATCCCCCTGTCCCATCCTTAATTTTGAGATGAGATTGGCGGTGGCCGGTGCAATTATCAGCACATCGGCCCAATCGGCAAGATCTATATGAACAGTTGCGCTAAATTCATCTTTTGGGAATAGATTTGTATGGACTTTACGATTGATCAGGGTTTCCATGGTAAGCAGGGTGATGAACTCGCGGGCAGCATCTGTCATGACAACTTCAACTTCTGCCCCGGATTTTACCCATCTCCTGGCTAATTCCGCTGCTTTATAGGCAGCAATCCCCCCGGAAATTCCCAGCACTATTTTTTTATCTTTTAGATCCATATAAGATCCTCGATTTGCTCGATTGTTTGATGTAGATTATCATTAATAATTATGTGATCGAAATAGTCTGCCTGTTCATATTCAAATTCAATTCTTGCAAGACGCTTATTTATCGCTTCTTCATTCTCACTTTTCCGTTTATTAAGTCGCACTATTAATTCTTCCAGAGAAGGGGGTTTAATAAACAGGAGAATAGCCTCGGGATATTTTTTTTTAATAGAAATTGCCCCTTTCACATCAATATCAAAGATAACTGTTTTTCCCCGATCTACTAATTCTTCCACCCGGTTTTTTAATGTCCCGTAATAATCACCATGAACTTCTTCATACTCAAGAAAATTATCATTTTGGACATTTTCGTTGAACTCATCCTTACTCAGGAAAAAATAGTCTTTTCCTTCCTTTTCCTGCGGTCTCTTTTCGCGCGTCGTGGCAGAAATGGAAATAGACATCTCATCATATCTTTTTACCAGCATTTTTGCAATTGTGGTTTTACCACCGCCTGATGGTGCGGAGAGGACAATAAACCTGCTTTGGAATTTTTGCATTAATAATTATTCCAGATTCTGTACCTGTTCGCGTATTTTTTCTATCTCTTCTTTTAAACGAATCATTTCGTGAGAAATGCTGATGTCGGATGTTTTTGAGCCAATTGTATTCGTCTCTCTATGCATCTCCTGAAGAAGGAATGTCAGTTGTTTGCCAACTTCATCCTTGTTATCCAAGACGTCTTTAAACAGATCCAGATGGCTGGATAAACGGATGCATTCTTCGGTGATATCAACCCTGTCCGCCATGATAGCCAGTTCCAATTCCAACCGATCCTTGTCTACTTCTTTATTATTTATTCTTTCCTGAAGACGGTTATAAAGTTTATCTAATTCAAGTCTTGGAGAATCTTTTGCTTTTTCAGTGATTGAATTCAGCGCTGTTTTTATTTTTTCCAGACGTGAATAGATGTCCGCACAGATATTTTCAGCCTCCTGCCTTCGCATGGCATCGAGATTTTCTAAGGCCTTGTCAAATGCATCGGTTAAAACCTTTTTAATTTCATCATCCTGAAAAACAGCCTCCTCCGGTTCAATTAACTCCTTAAACTGAAGTAAATGATCCAGGGTTATTTCATCTTTAATACCGGTTTGAGATTTTATTTTTTCCAGGAGTTGATGATAAAATTGAACTGTATCATGGTTGAGGTGAAGATCGCCATTTTCCAACACCAGGTTTTTAAAATTTACAACAGCGGTAAGTTTTCCGCGTAGGATCTTCTTTTTGGTCAATCCCTTTAGGATATATTCAAAGGTATTTAGCGATTTGGGTAATTTTAAACCGATATCCAGAAATCGATTATTGAGACTTCGAATCTCAACAGTGATTTCAAATCGACTGTTTTTAATTTCCGCACGGCCGAATCCTGTCATACTACGTGGCATTGTGGGGTGATTTTTTCCTGAAGTCTATGATTTTTTTAGTTATATTATTGCCTTTAAATTTATAAAAATAAAGAACTAAAAGCAAAATTGAGAAATGCATAGAAATTACTTTCTCTTCGAGAGACAGATACATTCGCTCAACAAAAGACTACAATCGTATACGATTTCCGAATGTTTTACACACCGGAAAGACGAGCTGGTGATAAATTTGAAATCCGATGAAGATTTTTTTTTACGCATCGGATTAAACCCACAGACGCCATATTTACTGTTGTATAAGGCGCAGGTTATTAAAGATCCCCGCATTCATTTTTTTAAAGAATTAAACGGAAAAAAAACAGAAAACATTAAAATTGTTCCCTATGATAAAATTGTATATATCATTGTGCAGGATTTTGTACTAAAATGTGTTTTTTTCGGTAGGGACCAAAATGTGATTTTGCTGGATTCTCAGGATACAATCATCCAGACCTTTAAAAAAACAAACAAGTCTTTAATTCCCCATTTAACAGATACTCCAGATCAGATACTGTCACCTAAGAACTTATTAAATGTTGATAGAACAAAAATAAAGCAAAACCTCAAGTCATTTATTATGAAAAGGATCGGTGGTTTTAACAAATTATTGTCTGAGGAATTGTGTTTTAGGGCTAATTTAAATCCTGAATCAATTTTATCAGAACTCCATGATGTTCAGTGGAAAAGTATCACTCAAAGTATTGTTAAAATAATGGATGAACTCAATCATGAAGAATGCTATTTGTATGAACATCCCCACAATCCAAACGTTTTATCGTTAATTGAACTTAAACATGTCCCAGACGATTACAATATAGTAATCTATCATGACGTAAATACTGCCTGGAAACAATTTATTTATCGATTTCAGCAAAAGAACAACCTGGAGCGAATTCTGAATCGTAGTCGTAAAAAGATTGACAGGAGAATCAAATATCTGGAAAAAACATTAAAGAAAATAAGCGATTTTAAAGAATTGGAGGGAAAAAAGAAACTTTCAGAATTACAAGGACATCTGTTACAAACCTTTTCTTCAGAAATTAAAAAAGGCATTGAACTGGTTAAGTTAAAAAACATATATTCAACAAAAGAGGAATACATATCTGTCAAATTAAATCCGAAACTCTCGATCCAGGAAAATGCTCTCAAGTACTTTAATAAATACAAGAATATAAATGAGCAAAAAAAGGGTTTAAGAATTAAGCGGGATACATACACGGACGAGCTTAATTACTGGAAAAAAATGTATCATGATACTGAAAAAATAGATAATTTAAAAAAAGCAGAAAATTTAGAGCAGATTTTATTTCAAAAAAAACTGATTCAGAAGGAAAGGACTGTAAAAAAGACAGATTCTGTCCTGGATATCTCATCTTTTTACCGTTTACTATTGAAACAACAATGGGAGATTTTAATCGGAAAGAGTGCTGAGAACAACGACCTGTTGACATTTAAATATGCCCGTAAATATGATATTTGGTTACACGCTCAGGGGGTATCGGGATCACATGTCGTTATCCGTGTTCCGGATAAAAGTCAAAAACCGCCAATGGATATTATCGAACAGGCGGCCAGTGCAGCGGCGTTTTTCAGTAGCGCTAAAAATTCGTCTACCGTCGCTGTAAATTATACAGAAGTCAGATATGTACGCAAACCACGTAAAGCACCACCCGGAACAGCTTTGATCTCAAATGCCAAAACAATTTTTGTTGAACCTAAAAAATACATCTAACTAAATTGGAGAACAAAATGAAAAAAATAATTATTTTTCTGACATTAAGTTTTTTGCTCCTTTCATCACTGTTTTCTCAGATCCCGGAACCCGGATCATTCCAGTATTTGCAGCAGGCCTATTCTAAAAGAAATTCTGATGTAATGGAGTATTTGATAGATGAATGTAATCAATATCTGCTTTCATTTTGGGATTCTCCAAATGCAGATGAAGTCCTATTTATGCTCGGAGAACTTTTTGAAGATGAGAAAATGTATCCGGAAGCCTTTCTGAGTTATTTAAAGATTAAATTTATTCATCCAAATAGTGACAGAAGGAACGATTCTGTCTCCAATTTAAATCAATTAGTACATAATAAAGCTGAAGGTACTTTTAGTGAAAAACGAAAAAACATCGACGAGTTAGTCAGCCAGACCCTTTCATTTACCGATCGAAATGCAGCTTATTTTAATTATATCAAATTTGTTTTCGAGTTAAACATCGAAGATTTGAATGAAATTCTTATTCAGGATATAAAAACTTATACCATTATTTATGCCAAAAATGCAAAAAATGGTGATCAATTGTATTTTTGGGTTGGCAGTCTCTATAAGAAATCATCGGACTGGCACCAGTCGATCCTGGCATATGATAAAGTTAGATATATTGCCCCGGAAAGTCTTCTCATTCCCCAGGCATTATTTCAAATTGCTTTATTACAATATCAGGAAACCGGACAATACAGTCAGGCTAAGGATACATTTGTTTCCTTAATAGCCGCTAACCCGGATTTATCGGTTTCCGGAGATGCACAGTTTTATCTGGCAGAACTTTATGAAGAAAAATTGGATATACCGGATGAAGCGGTCGCCAATTACAGAGTACTGGTAGAATCCTACCCGAGTAGCCGGTTTGCGGTTGAATCTTTAAAACGTGTGGCTGAAATCATGGAAGATAAAGATAACTATGTTGAGGCGATCGCCGCTTATTATCAAATATTTGAACTATACCCTAAGAATAGCTATGCTCCAGAAGCATTACTGGAAATCGAGAATTTGTATCGCAGAAGATTAGAAAATTATGAAAAGGCAATTGAGACATTAAAACTTTATGCAGATCAGTTTCCACAGAGAGAAGACGCTGCCGAACAATTATTTGATGCCGGTGATATGTATAGTGACGACTTAAATAATAAACAGGCAGCCATCGATACATATAATGAAGTGATTAATAAATTTCCCGCATCAGATTATGCAGAAAAGGCCAAAGACCGCATCCAGGATCTGAGTGAAGAATAATCTGGAGGCTGGAGGCTGGTTTCTGGATGCTCGATACTCGTTTCTCGCCGCTCGATACTGGATACTGGATGGCGGAAATCTAGTCCCCCCTTCGCCGGCAGGCGAATCCGCCTACTGGCGTGATTAGAAAAGGGAGTTAGGGGGTTGTGAGATACAAGAAGAGTGAGGCAAGCTATTAGATGTTGAATATTGGATATTTCGAATCCAGAATATTGAGAGATCTACCATGGTTAATTTATTATCTCACATCTTGTATCCAGCATCCAGCATCCAGCATCGAGTATCCAATATCCAATATCCAACTTCTTTTACGAAGTAAAAAAACACATGTCCGATAGAGAAAAATCAACAAAGAAAAATGTTTTCTACCTGGGCATGGTCTCTCTTTTTACGGATCTTTCCAGCCAAATGATTTACCCCCTGATCCCGGAGTTTTTGGTTTCTCTCGGAGCAAGTAAATTCATCATCGGGATTATTGAAGGGGTCGCTGAATCCATCGCCGCTCTTTTCCGCTCTGTATTTGGTAAATGGTCAGATAAGATTCATAAACGAAAAATATTTATCTACTTTGGTTATGGATTTTCTGCAATTTCCAAACCGTTTTTATTTATCGCCGGTCATTGGGGTGCTGTTTTTGCAGTAAAGCTGGCTGATCGAACCGGAAAAGCGATGCGAACACCGGCCAGGGATGCTTTATTAGCCAGCTCGGTTTCCAGTAAAAAAAAGGGACAAGCATTCGGATTTCACCGGGCCATGGATCGTCTCGGTGCAATCGGTGGCCCTCTTCTCGCCCTCTTAGTCCTGAGCAGATTTGAGGGTAATGTACGACTTGTTTTTCTGCTCTCAGCCATTCCTGCCCTTCTAGCTCTGATTTTTATATTGTTTACCAAAGAAAAATCATTACAACACCCACAGGAATCATCCTCACCTAAAGAATCAGTGCTTAAAAACTGGCCGCTGAGAATATTCATCTTTGCTAACGTGTTATTTGCCCTGGGTAACTCCTCCAACGTATTTCTGATTTTAAAAGCACGGGAAGCAGGTCTCTCGATTGCCCTGATTCCGGTGATTTGGATGGTTTATAATATCTTCTGTACAATTTCTTCACCAATCTTTGGCACATTATCCGACAAAGTTGGACGCAGACCAATTATAAGCATTTCATTTCTCTATTACTCTCTTCTCTACTTCTTGTTTGGTATCTCCAGTGAGCTGTTGATCATCTGGATATTATTTGCTGCTTACGGGATATATTATGGATTATCGGAGGGGGTTTACAGGGCATATATTGCTGATCTTGTACCTGAAGAGAATCGAGCAACAGCTTATGGTATATTTAATACTGCCATTGGGCTTGCTCTGTTTCCGGCTTCGCTGATTATGGGATCAGTATGGGATCAGTATGGCAGTCAGACTGCATTCCATATCTCAGCCCTTTTCAGCCTGATCGGGTTTCTGGTATTTTACATTTCATCAAAAGTAATAAAACCACTGAGTAAATAGAGATTTGGTATAAGGGGTATAGGGGATAAGGGAGATAGATGCTGGATACTGGATACTCGTTACTCGTTACTCGTTGCTCGGTACTCGTTTCTCGATGTCATCCCGAAGGGATCTTTGCAGTTGCATGTGCAATATTGATGTTGGACATTTGATATTGGATAGTGAAGATCTAATTCCCCCTTCGCCGACAGGTCGGAGATGCGCCTTCCGGCGTGTGAATCCGCCTATCCCGCAAAACGGGATCTGCGAGACGTGGCGTGATTAGAAAAGAGCCT
>SDBT01006840.1_pt1 | contig 18853 bp, 28 predicted proteins | sample 2277101 | NCBI WGS metagenome assembly SDBT01 (sample SAMN10404973, study PRJNA504765) | marine sediment metagenome | isolation source: marine sediment core GS10_PC15, 103 cmbsf | place: Arctic Ocean: Southern Knipovich Ridge | collected 2010
CTTAGGCACTATATCATTAATGGGACCAAGCCTTTCTGTATTACCGGCGAAGTCCAGAATTAAACAATGATCTTTCCCAGTTGCCGGACGTAATCCTCTGCCTATCGTCTGGATATGTATTACCGGAGATTTTGTCGGACGGAGTAAAGCAATGAGGTCAATTTCCGGATCATCGAATCCAGTGGTGAGTACAATAACATTAACAATTGCGCGAAAAGTTACAGACTTGTAATGACTAATAACAATATCACGATCGAAATCCATCTTAGAGTGGATAACCATAGTCGGTATACCATTTTGACCTAACTCCTCTGCTATATTCTCAGCATGTTCTATATCTATTGCGAATACGAGCCACTTCTTATAAGCAGCTCCCTTAGCTATGATTTCTTTTATAGCCATTTTAGTGATTGAATCTTTATCCACCTTTTGGGATAGCATCTTCTTATCAAAATCACCGGCTACCGTCTTTATACCTTCAGTATCTAACTCCATTTCCGTAGCGCTGGTCTTAAGATTACATAGGTATCCGTCTTTGATAAGACCGTTGAATTTATCCTTAGATGTCATATCGTAGATCAAGTCATTGAATATCGAATCTTCCTCACCGTAGATATATCCAATACCTAAGCGGAATGGAGTAGCGGTTAGTCCGAAGTATCGCGGATGCTCTAGACCGGCAAAGAACTTCCTATACATCGTATTCTTGCCCGGCGGTATAAGATGACACTCATCTATAATGATAAACTTATATTTGCTAAAACGCTTAGGATGCCTAAATACCGACTGGATACCCGCTACTGTTATTTGCTTATACTCCCGCTTCTTCAGTCCGACAGAGTATATCCCGACATCCAGACCCGTATGAAATCTTATCGACTCGTAATCTTGCATCAGTATCTCTCTTACGTGAGATAGAACTAATACATTAGTATCCGGCCATCTTTTCAGAGCCTTCAGTATAATATCAGCAAGTACGACGGTCTTGCCCGAACCCGTAGGCATAGCCACTAACGGATGGTTATCCGGATTGTTCTTCATATATGTAAAGACTTTCTCCGATATAGGTTCTTGATATGGCCTAAGATCAAACACTCTTTTTAGTTATCTCTCTGCCTATCCACCAAGTAAGAACTCCTAAAGCTATCTTCAAACAGTTTTCTATGATATACAGTATAAACCAAAGCGTTATCATCCACATAAACCAATCCGGCATAATAATAGTTATTTCATTCATTTTTTAGGAAATCCGCGCAATTTTATAACTCTATGATCTACCGGAGTATCAACACCTATCATAGAAATCTTATTAATAGATGGTTGATACTCTCTGAATATTGCCGCCATCATTTTAGCTAAACTAATATCGTTTTTTACATGTATCGTTATTGATCTTTCACTCATTTGAATACCTCACTTAGTTCCCAAGATTCGCATCCCACTAATTGTTCCTTTTTATTAAGCCAATTTCCATATAGCTCGCAACTCCACCGTCCTTTCTCTTCAATATTGACGTTTTTACAAGTACGACAATTTCGATTAATTGGTGCTCCTTTATGACATATAGCCTTAGCGTCGCAGAACTTACATTCAAACCAAGTCACCTCTCCTATCTTCTTAGGAGCAAACTCTGACGTTAATATGTTAAACCCTCTAGACATAGTATCGTCGTGAGTTTCCTTGTCGTACTTGATTCGTTCGTAGTGCCTTTCCTCGTTATCTTTATTGACTACGACAAATAGGCAGCGGGTTAGTTTTAACTGTCCCATATACGTATGAACCTGACTCCAATAAGAAGGATTGGTTATTCGTAACCCTTTCTTGACGTAGTCAGTGTATCGCTTCCTATTCATCGTCTTGATTTCTAGGAGGTGCATAGTCTTCTCGGCTCCGGGTATATTAATAGCCATTCCGTCAGGATGTCCTTTAATATGTCCCGTAACGTCGGCAACCTCCAGCTGATCTTTAAGCATATTCTTAACATGAACTCCGGCTGCTGCTAGGTCTCTAATGACTCTAGGCTCCTCCAAATCTCCTCGCTCAAATATACGAGCCAATCTTTGCGGGATCATTCTATCATACGCCCAGTGAAAATCGTACCATATCTTTCTAGAGCATGGCCCACCTAATCCAGAGATGCCTATGTATTCTCTGAACTCCTGTTGGACTAGCTTACCTTCAATGATATCATGAAGGGTATCTTGCTTAGGAATAAGAGCCATTACATTATTCCATTTAACTCCTCAGCAGCGTTATTTAAACTCGAGGATAATGACGATAAGCGATCCATTGATATTCGTATACGCGGCATTATAGCATTTTGGCTTAACACTTCTTGTTCTTTTTTACTAGTTTCCGGATTATCACCGCGTAATCTACATAACATATTTTCATATTGTAATAACGCTCGTTCAAGTCCACTTTCTAATCCAGCTAATTGATTAGCGTGATCTTCCATTTGTGTTGACTGACGATCGACACCTGCGGTTTGTATATTATCTTGTATCATCATTATTCTCCAATTAAGTGGCGACCTCTGGGGTTGAAAGGTAGACACCGTGCCGGCCCAGAGGTCGCCCTTAACCACCCGACACGATGCTTAAATTAGTAACGACAGCTATCTCGGAGTGTGGGCACACAGGGAAGCTGCCGGAGCCTTTTCAATTCTTCTGCTCAGGAATCGACGGAGGGCCAGCTCTGCCGGATTACTTCTTTGCTTTTGCTTTTTCGAATGGGCTATCATCCGATTCCTGTTCCGGCATTTCAGACTCAGGCTTATAGCCTTTGATTTCGTTCTTTGCCGGCCATGCTTCACTCGCTTCCTTGAGAGTTACTCTAACGGCCATAGGAATACCATGAAGCTCCGTAGAATCTTCAATTTCGTCAAGTCCGCAAGCTTCGCATATTGAAGCAAGTTCTTTCTGAGCAATCTCGACGGTTTGCTGATTAGGATTAACCAGATTCATAAGATTAAACAGATAACGTCCCTGGTATTCACCTTCCAGGATTTTCAACTGACAAGTAAGAAACTTTCCGGTGCCTGCTTTAGTATCTTTCATTTCGGATTTGGCTATTTCCGCTAGATACCATCCAGCAGGGATAGCCTCGAATCCTCCCATTTTCTCATTGTCTTTAGCGTTAAAGACTTCTGGTAACATTGACATATTATACACCTTTAATTTTGTTAAAAATATCCGTAAAATTCGGATGCTCGTTTTCATCTAACTTTCCCGATCTATCCTTACACGGACGCTTACGATCAGCTAACGTCTGAACATATCTTTCTCCCTTTCTGCTAATTTGTAAACAGAATACTTCATCGACTAAATAAGGCAAGTCAAAAGGCAATACCTTACCAGGCATATACGGCTCAAATGTAACAATACCGCTATCCTCGTCTTCATATCTGCGTTCCTTCGCTATCAGAATAACATTCTTACCGTCCATATCTCTGAAGTTCCGTATCATAGCACCCATCGACTCGGCGATCTTACCATACGCTTGTCTGGCGTCTATTTTACCTGAAGACGATGCATCAATTAGATTCTTCTTAAACTCCGATAGAGCTGTAACCGTTATCTCGCTCAATGAATCTAATCCTATAGTATCGTAGTCAGATTCAACGCAATATTTGTAAGCCTCTCCAATAGACTTTATCGTATCTACTTCAATATAAGGAATGTCCTTATCTGCCAAGGAGAGCAAGCCTTTCTCGGCAGATATGATAATTGGATTAGGAGCGGTGGATAACATCACTGTCTTCCCCGTTCCTGATCCACCGTAAAGCACGCATTTTATACCATTAGTGCTAACATCGGCAGTAGACTTAATCTTGATCGTCACGATCTTGCCACTCTGCCCCTATCACTCCAGGGAAATATGAGTTTTCGTAGCTAGCACCTTTAATAATACCAACTACTCTTCCTGTACTTTCGGGCTTGTGAGGCTCGATTATAGCAGTTATCGTGAATAGCTCTCCACTTGAGAGATTAACTTGATCACTCACGTAAACAGGCGTCTTACTCTGGGCGTATACTAACTTCATGGCTTTCTCCACTATTAAGTTGTAAAGGATGCGTCCCGCTTTTGATTCGTCCTACTGTTGAAGAACCGACTCCAGTAGCTCTGGATACTTCCTTCCAGGTCCACTTAGGGTGAGCGTCGATACAAGACATAACCGCTAGCAATTCGACTTTGCCGATTCTAGCACGTATAGGTTTTCTACCGGCTCCCAGAGAAGGCTTATCAACTACGTTGGTCTGATAATCTAAACCAAGACCTTTTAATGCCTTTTCTATTTCAGCAGCCTTCTCAAATGTTGTTACGGAAATTGTAAAGTTTATATTCATTTGTCTACCTTTTTGTATTTATCGAACCAGGGCTTGAAGTTATCAAGTTCCTGGACACTTGGAAAAGTCCCTTTAAAACAGATCGCCCGATCATCAATAGTTAGATAAGCAGGCGGTTTCTGAGTTGGAAACTCCAGATAATCCGTAAAAAGAAATCCTTGATCGTTAAACCAGTTTTTCATAGCGGCGATGCCGTATGGTGATTTACTTCTGGAGGAATATATATTAACAATATAATCGTCATGCATTATCATCATACCTAACCACGCAAAAGCTCCGTTTACAGGAGGATCGGGAATAACATCTATTCCAGACCATGGAGTCATATATGAGTGTATAACTCCATCGAAGTCTACGCATAAGTGCTTATCCATGCTGTTCCTCCAGTTGAATCTGGTTATTAAACCCTGGCCATTCCTTCTGATATGCTTTTAGGGCAGCTAGTCGCTCCATATTATTCTCCCAGAGTTATTTCAAGAGTAGGAGCAGATGGCTTAACTATGATTGCATCATCCAAAGTCTCAGTGTTACCCGCCTTCTTATAATCTGCTAACTTGAGATCGTACTTGGTTTTAATCAAGCTGAGTTCTTCATCCGTGAGTAAATTCTGTTCCATTAGATCATGAAGCTCGTCTTGATCAAATGCGTGGCTAACGCCTAACTTGAGCTTGACTTTAAAGCCAAATAGCTCAAAATGGTGAGTGCCTAAGTCCAGGTCGAGACCAAGCTCGTAAGCTATAGTCTTGCGTACTTCCATTTCCCGAACTTTCAACTCTTTAAGCTGGATGGCGAGTTGCCTCGCCTCCTCCAGCAATTCGTGATTCACTCGGTTTTGCCTACCGTAATAGTCAGAGTGATTAATTGAGGAGCTGGACTAGGCAACCCGTCTTTTTTGATATAGATAGTCGGCACCATAGAGCCTTTGGCTTCATAGACGTGACTATGTACAACACTTTTCTTTAATGTCATTTCAATTTGATTCATCTCTACCTCTCCAATAACGATCTTCATCGTATTGAGCTAACCCAAGCTCATTAAAGTGAATAAAAGTCCCGTGGGTATTCGGGACAGTGGTTATAGCAGTCTCCAAGAACGCGAGGTCATTCCAGTTAAGGGTGACCTCGTTCTTAATGACCAGCGTATATTTCTTATCAGTGACGTTATCCTTGTAATTCATTCGAGCCACCATAGATCGGCAACTCTCGTCTTGGGAGTTATAAAGTGGAAGATCGACTCGCCAAGAATTTGACGATCGCATTTAAACTGGATAACCCAATCATTAGGATCATTTTCATTTACAACCTCCCAGTGCTTAATCTTCCTTTCTTTAAGAAGCTCAACGAGCCTCTTCATATTACTACTAACAGTTACGTCTAAATCGCACATTTTATTTACCTTTCAAGTAAGTGGTTTATTGCTTATCTCCAGCTAGAAATCTCCATTCATCGAACGCCTCTAGGGGCATTATCTGAGAATCCCATTCAGCGTACCAATCGTAATCTTCAAAGCAGCTATGGGGCATTCCAAAAACACCCATAAAGTGTACATCTAAGGCTTTAAGCCAATCATCGAAACTAGGCATTACGACCTCCCATTCTATGGGTATAACAATAAGATTGGATATTAGATACTTTCTTATCATTAACACGAAGGAAGGATTCAATCTCACGACGAGATTTGAAGAGAGTGGGATAACAAATGTTATTTTGTTCTTTGCTGAACATAAACTCCATAAGATTACCACCTATAATCTCCCCAAAGTTGTTACCTATCATATAGGAATTAACAGCGTAAGGGAGTTTAACGTGAGGCATAGCCCTAAGACGACAGCGTCGCAGTAGGTTTTTATCAACTTCATTACTATCGATCATTTTTATCTACCTTTCATCAATCGAACTACTATTATACCGCGAAACGGCTATGGAGGTCTAATAGATTTTTTCTATACCGCGATAAGTAGAATCTATTAGACTATGGATTAATGGTGGAGTATAATAGTAGGTTCCCGCTGGTCATCCCTTAAGAAGGAGCACGTTGAGTGTGAAGAAGAAAAACAGTAGCGACTTTTTAAAACTGTTCCCTGGTCATCATATATTCGTGACTATGAAGGAAGATAGCTCTAGCCCACCGATACACTATCACGGAGGATATAAGAAAGCAGAGAAATCTCTAAAGAAAAAGAATGAAACAGACGGTGTGTTCTTTACCGTTAATGAACTGAATGAACATCTAGATAATGGTAGACATCGCACTAAGAAGATGGTAGTTCGTTGTCGCGCTGTATTTATGGACGATGATAATCCCGCAGATACTCCCAGAGATGACTTCCCTCTGCCTCCATCAGTGATAGTTAATAGTTCTCCGGGCAAATACCATTACTACTGGCTAACAGATACCGACGATCAGGCTGCCTGGAATTTAGTACAACGCGCTCTTATCACTCGATATGGTGGAGATAAACAAGCAAAGGACTTAACCAGGTATCTAAGACTGCCTGGGTTTAATCACAATAAGAAAGATCCTTATCTGGTAACATACTCTGGTAAGGGCACTCTATATACCTGGGGAGAAATACTTGAAGCATTTCCTCCATTAGAAGCAGATGAGAAAGAGGATAGTAAAGGCAATATAGCTAGTATTGCCGATTCGCAAACTGATAGCGAGATAGATAAGATCATTGAGAGTGCCGGTCCAGGATTACACGGAGCTATTAACAAACGGCTGCTTGGTGATAAACGTGACGGTATGGCTAAGATGCGTGCTATTAAGATGATACGTATGATGGGACAAATGGTTCCTGAGTCAGATCGTGACGAACGATGGGAGAACAGATTTAGTATTGAAGAACTGGAGAGATCATGGGCTGGCGCTGAAGACGAGGTAGTTGTAGTCCCAGAAGTGCCGCAAGACGATATCATTAAAGGAGAGATGCCTTGGCCTCCTGGTTTGTTCGGTGACTTAGCACAATCCGCTTTCAGTATGGCCAGATTTCAGTATAAGGAGGTGGCTATTATATCCGCTGTTGGACTAGTCGCTGGTATCTGCGGACGCAAGTTTAACGCTGAAGGCGCTGGTCTCAACGTATATGCTACTCTTATTATGGATACCGGTATGGGTAAGGATAGCATTAACAGGTTTATTACTACAGCCCTAATGACCGCCAATGACGTAGGTACTGGTAGCAGTTTTATTGGTCCGGTTAGATTCACCGGCCCTCGCGCTGTATATAACTCTCTTGAATCGGCACGAAGCCAGGTATGCGTATTCACCGAAGCTGGATTGTTACTAAATAGTAAATCAGGCGATGGCGATGGACTCAAGCGAGTGTTGCTGGGCCTGTATACTAAGAGTGGTAAGAACGACTTCAGTGGTACAGAGATGTATAGTGATACTGAGAAAGGTGTTAAGAGTATGCGTGCTCCCGCACTTAGCATTATAAACGAGAGCACCCCGGAGATGCTCTTATCAGTATTCAAAAAAGGTGATGGACTCCGCTCCGGTGATATCCCTAGACAGTTGATCTATCGTATTATTGGAGAGAAGCCTAAGGCAAATAGAAAGGCTCATACATATTCCGTCTCGACAGAATGCTTAGATAAGATTAAGCATCTAATCAGTAAGTGCTCAGGCGTTCAGGCTGCCGAAGACCCTGCTGCTTGGGACCTGGAGCCTGATAATAAGGTAGAAGCAAGTATGATAGAATGCGAAGAGTATTATGTGAAGATGCAGAACGACAATCGCAATAGTAATACCACTAAATACTCTATGGCTACCAGAGCCTACTATAAAGCAGTAAGACTAGCTGCTATAGCCTCTGCCTTTAATCACTTTGACCTAGCTATACATGAGGAAGAATGGCTATGGGCTAAAGAGATGATATCCTTTGAGATGGATGGACTATCACACTTCTTTAAAGGTGGTGGCATGGGCGATCCCATAGCAGATATAGTGTCCCGCTATGCTATTCCAGTGATAAGCAGAATATTAAATGACCAGTTATCTATACGCAATGGTATGAGTCGTAAGGAACATAAGTCTGGTAAATTTAAGCTGTATGAGTTTACTCAATCACTGAAGAATACTCAGGAAGTAATTGAATTAGCTGATAAATCAGGCTACAGCCTTAAGTCCGGACAGCAAAAACTAATAGATTATATGATTAGCAACGATATGTTGTACCGAGTACAGAGTGCTAGAGCGAATGTTTATCAGGTAACAGACACTTTTCTAGCTTCCTGTGATAACTAGTAAGGATCATATTCCCTAACTTCCCTAACTTTTCCCTACTAAAAACTTACTAAAATACGTTATGAATCAGGTACTTAGGAGAAAATAAGGAGTATTTCGAGAGGCCGTGCGCCCTGGCCTTCTCTAATCCGTATGTGCCTAGCCCTTCCTTAATATCGACTGATTCGATCGTAAGTTACTGATTTATATAGTATTTATATAAGGAAATAGTTAAGGAAATGCAGAGGAAACTTTAAGGAAACCTTAAGGATCCATAACTTAGAGAACGAATATGTTAGATCAAGACGTTATATTGTTTTTACCGTGGCCTCCTACTGTGAACAGTTACTATAAGGTCACGAGACATGGACAGCGGTACTTAGACAAGAAGGTAAGAGCATTCCGCGACGTGGTAGCTGAGTCCGTCCATGAGCAAATGCCTGGAGTTACTCTTGATGAGTCTCTGTTTATGGAAGTATATCTGTTCCCACCTGATCGCAGGAAGCGGGACTTGGATAACTATATGAAAGGGTTGTTGGATGCGCTAACCAACGCTGGGTTATGGGACGACGATAGTTTAATAGACCAACTACATATCTATCGTGGTGAGATCGTATCTGGTGGGTCAGTGAGAGTGGAGTTGTCTGATGCTGGTCCAACCATAACCATGTAGTTAAGTAGTATTACAGTGTAACCCACTGGGTATAGCAATGGGTGGTGTGTTACCGTCCACCTGTAAAATGGCCCCTTTCGGGGCCATCTTCCTAGTCGAGAATTATCCAAATTACGAGAACCAGAAATAACCCCGTAATTAGGAGGGCCATTATTTAGCCGCCCAAATCTCGTTGGCCGCCTCGCGAACCGCGTTATGGGCAGATTTATGCTTCTGGACGTTGGTACTAGCGTCCTGGATAAGCATTTCGAATTCCGTTTCGGACATCGGCCCTTCGACCAACTTCGCGTAGAATCCCGCTTTGAATCCGCTTCCACCTTCGGGCCGATTCTCGACCCAGAATTTATTCGCGGCCTTAAAATCCAGACCGGAATTAATAAGCGCGGTAATCGCGGCGTTTTTATCCATTCCTTCGATATTTATTTCTTTAGCCATTTTCTTTACCTTTCATTTTCGTATCGGGAAGGATTTCCCGATCTATAAATGATACTCGCTTTTTCGCCGAAAGTCTTATACCGATCACTTATAAGCGTATAAGTAAAACTTATCGTAACCCAGCCGCGTCTCGCCCCATTACTTCTCGCTTTGTTCTCGTCCTACTTGGCGTAGGTCTAGTCCTACTCGACGTCAGTGGGCGCTGGGCCCACACACACCGGGAGGGGGTTAAAGATGAAAAAGAAAAGAGGGGTGCATCGCTGGCGTCCTTTTTGCACATTTCTGAAAAAATTTTTGACACACATTTCCACCTCTCGGGCATCGAAATACGAAAGATGAGAAACACCTTGCTTTCCTAGGATATAGGGAGTACGATCATTAATATCGATCAATAGGAACTAAAGACACTCAAATGTTGACTGCACTCCCCAGAGAAGTTCCGGATATGGATAATCTTGATCTTACTATGTTGAATCAGGTCACCGAGATGGCTGCTGGTATGACCAAGGATGAAATCTTCGAGACTTTCTCCATTAAGCAAGATGATCTAGATGAAGATGAAATAATCTACTTTGATGAATTCTACGCTTTCGGCAGAGGTATGGCTGTTAATCGTGTCGTTCAGAATCTTCTAGCTAACACCAAAGGTAAAGCCGGGCAGGCAGCGGCTATGTCCTTTCTACGCAGATTTGCTAAAGGCTTTGAGGGTGAAGTCGAGGGCGATCAAAGCGGAGAGTTTAACTTCACCTTCGGAGGTGATAAGTAATGCCCAAAGGTAAGAAAATGGGCCAAAGATATAAAGCACTTACTAAAGCTCGTAAGGATAACAACGCGACCAGGCGTAAGATCAAGATTAGAAAGCAAATGCAGAAAAATACTAGCAGAGTATATTCAGCATGAAACTAAGTGAGAAGCAGCGAGCCTTTACAGCAGCTCTCACTAAACTTCTTACTTGGGCTCATAAGGAAGGTTATGAATTTACTCTTGGCGACGCTATGGCGAAAGACGGTCATACTAATAAAAGCTATCACTATCAAAGGTTGGCTATTGATCTTAATCTTTTCATTGATAATATTTATCAAACCTCTACTGCGGCTCATCAACCCATAGGTAAGAAGTGGGTAGAACTAGGCGGTACATGGGGCGGCAACTTTAAGCATAAGGATGGCAATCATTATTCATGGGGCGAAGGCAGGAGATAAATATGGGTATTATAGCAAGTCTATTAGGTGGTGGAATTGTCGGATCAATTGAAAGGCTCGGTTCCGAGTGGATCGAAACGAACCAGGAAAAGGCAGAAGCCCAGGCTCTTATGGTCAAGACCCTTGATCCGAACGGAAAGATGCGTCGTGATCTGTCTCGCTTCTCTTGTCTGGCTTACGCTTTTTACCTGGTTGCTATGGTTGCTCTATCCTTTATGGTAGCCTTCGAGGTTGGCGATGGGGCAGGAGCGACAAAGGCAACTGAAATGATGACCGATCTCTTTCTACCTATTACCGCCGCGTGGTCAGCGATAGTTGGCGCATCCTTCGGCGTTAATGGCGTGAACTCATTTAAGAATCGCAAATGACTGATGTAGTCTATAATCCGTCTTACACTTTGGGCAAGTTCCATAAGTGTGACGACTTCGTTCGCGGCGTACTTGGCCCAATAGGAAGCGGGAAGTCTGTCGCCGCTTGCGTGGACGTTATGAAACGTTCAAATGAGCAGAAGCTCATCTTTAATAATGAATATCCTGATGGTATTCGTAAAAATCGATATGCTATTATTCGTAACACTTATCGCGAGTTGATCGATACTACGATGCAAACCTGGTTTGATTGGTTTCCTAAAGATATCGGTCATTATCGCGCTATGGATATGAAATGGACTCTTAATAGGAAATTACCTGATGGAACCCAACTATATCTCGAAGTGCTATTCAGGGCACTTGACCGTCCTGATGACATTAAAAAGTTGCTCTCCTTGGAACTCACTGGAGGATGGATTAATGAAGCTAGGGAGATTCCCAAACAAGTACTCGATATGTTACAAGGACGGGTTGGTCGTTATCCAGCCTTTACCGAATTCACAGATATACCTCCAGAAGTAATTGAGGAAGTTTACGATCTAATGGAAAAAGATATGGTATTCTCGGAGCTGCCGGAACATTTATCTAAGTGGCTTCCCTGGATCGGTATTATTATGGATACTAACCCACCAGATTCCGATCACTGGTGGTATACCCTATTTGAAGAAACTAAGCCTAAAGGCTTCAGTCTCTTCCATCAGCCTTCTGCGAAATCTTCAGAAGCGGAAAATATCAGAAACCTCATTCCTGGATATTATAATAATATTATGCAGGGCAAAGATCAGGAGTGGATTAACGTCTACGTTCATGGACAATATGGATTTATCGCTGATGGCAAACCCGTCTGGCCAGAATACAAAGATGACATCCACCATACGTCAGAAGAACTTTCGATACTGAAGGATAAGACACTTTATGTCGGTATCGACTTCGGATTAACTCCAGCAGCCGTAATTGGGCAAATTACCGCTTCCGGGCAGTTCCAAATAATTGATGAATTAGTTACAGAAGATATGGGTGCAGTTAACTTCGGGAAGCTATTACATGAAAAACTTAGCAATGAATACACCGACTCCAAACTTGAAATCTACGCCGACCCTGCCGGTGAGCAGCTTGCTCAGACTGACGAAATCACGCCTTTCCACATACTCTGGAACCAACAAATCGAAGCCTGGCCGACATATACTAACGATTGGACCATCAGACGGGAGGCAGTTGCAGACTACATGCAAAGACTTGACTTCAGCGGATCGCCAGCGTTTATGGTCGGACCAAAAGCGATTATGACTCGTAAGGCTCTTTCTGGTGGTTATAAGTATAAACGTATGCAAGTCTCTGGACAGGAGCGTTTCCAGGATAAGCCTGATAAGGGCAGATATTCCCATGTAGGTGACGCTCTCCAATATCTGTTCCTCGGCGCTGTAGGTGGTGATAGGGTTATAGGTGGATATGGTAAGAAAGATATTGATTACTCTGAATCCCAGAGGGGCATTATCTAATGGGCGAAGCTAGAGCAGTTCCTCAGAATACATTAGAAAAGCTATTAGGAGCAGCAGGCAGAGGCTCCGGCGCTATTCGTGGCTTTCTTAATGAGAACGCAGGTTTGCCGTTTATCGAGACTGGTCTAGGTTTAGGTGATATGCTAATGGGTGAAGGTCCCGAGATGCTCGACGAGATGTCGTGGGGCAAGTCTCCTATTATCCCTTCCGGGCACGGAGGTCGACTTGATCCTCGAATTGCTGATGTAGGAGGTATAGCGGCGTTGGTAGCTCCTACTGCTCAATTGACGAAAGGTTTTGTAAAAGAAGGATTATCAGATGCTTTTAAAGTACAGTCTAAAGCGCAAGCTGAGGGCGGCTATATCGGAGGAATACAATCTAATTTAGCTGATATTGGAGCTTATACCAAAGCTGTGTTGATGAAAGGATCAGGTATCGGCGCAGATGAAATTTTTGCGAAAACAAAATGGTGGTTGGATCATCCTGATCAAAAACCTAGATTTGAGTTTGCTCATGGTGCTGAAAGAATGGATGATGCAGAGGATATTGCTCTGGAAGCTAGAGGGCTTGCAAGTTTACCTGAATTATCGAGTAAACAGAAAGGTAGATTGGCTCGTTTGATGAAAATGGAAGAACACAAGAAAGTAAGATTAAGAGACATGGTGCATAATAGTCCGCATGCTGATCATTATCCGGGTATACACTCTGATATGAGTATACAAACTAAACCTGGACATGATTCACGAGGTTCTCTTGACAGGGCAGCTGAAAATATGGAAATTAGACCTATGGGCACATCTCGTCGTGGTGAAGAATTTAGCACTATGCAACATGAACTTCAGCATTCTATAGCTAAAGCGGAAGACTGGTCAACCGGTGGTAGTATTTCCGGTGTTAGGGCTTTTATTCATAACAAACTTAGAGCTGAATTTGTAAAACGAGCGAAAAAATATAATGCAAGCGGTCAACATGATTACGGTGAAAATATGGCATTAGATCGAATGCAAGAGGAATTATATAGACTTCGTCAGCCTTTGGGTAGAGATAAGAATCTTGCGTTTTTTGATGAAATGGCGGACAATTATTTGGCTCTTGCTGATGAATCACAAGCGCGATTAGTTCAGAAACGATCTCATATGTCTCAAGATTTAATGGATGCCGATCCGTTTTACAAAAGATATGATACTCCTTTTAATGAAATGATTCTTAAACCACAGGGCAAATAATGCTAAGCGATGACGACATTCTAACGATAGTAAGTTCTGAGTTATCCCTGGCTGATAGTTCTACTTACAACGGCGTAAGCAACGTGAGCCTTGAAGAAGCTCTGAAGTATTACCTTGGCGTGCCTAATGGTACCGAGATAGAAGGCAGAAGTCAGATTATGTCTACAGATGTAGCGGATGCTATTGAGTGGATAATGCCCCAAATTATGAAGTCGTTTACTCAGAATAACGAAGTTGTTATTTTTGATCCGGTACATGATGGCGACGAGAAGCAAGCGGAATTGGAATCAGAATACGTCTATGAAGTGCTAATGAAGCAGAATGACGGTTTTATCGTACTTCATCAGTTCGTGAAGGACGCCTTGATGCAGCGTAATGGCATCTTGAAAGTGTACTACGCAAAGCACAACGAAACTAAAACTAGTGATTATACTGGTATATCTGAGGATCAGCTTAACTCCCTCCTATCTTCGGAGGGAGTTGAGATGATTGAAAAGTCTGAATATATAGATCAGAAACAAACTGAAATGAAGCAGCAACAGATTCAGCAACAGCTTCAACAAACCGAGCAATCGTATCAACAACAACGTGAACAAGCTCAACAACAAGGGCAACAAGTTCCTGAAGAAATGGAAATTAAATGGGCGCAAGAACAACAAAACTTAGCTCTTGAAATGGAAAAGCCTGTGATGCTCTTTGATGTTAAAGTCTCTGTTACTCGTGATCGTGGACAGATATACGTTGATCCAGTTCCTCCTGAAGAATTTCGTCTTAATGCTCAACATAACTCTATTTGCTTAGACGGTGCTAGATTTACCGCTCACGTTATCTTAAAGCCTGCTTCTGATATTATAGAAGAATACGGCATTAGCAAAGAAAAAGTCAAAGAATTTCCTGAAGGTTCCAATTTTTACGACAGAGAGTATCGCTTTTCTCTTCAAAATGAATCTGTATTCTATGATAGAGTAGACTCCGGAGATGAGTCTCAAAGACTTTTGGAAGTATCGGAATGTTATCTTCAGCTAGATATCGATGAAACTGGTATCTCTAAGTTAATGAAAGTAACCGTCATGGGAGGAGATTCTCCTACTGATCTTCTTTCTGCGGAAGAAGTGGAATCTATGCCTTGGGTATCCACTACCGCTTTCTTAATGTCTCATAAATTCTCAGGGTTGTCTATTACTGATCGTCTTAAGCAGATTCAAGATCAGAAGACAGCTCTATGGAGAAACATGTTCGATAATATGTATCTCCAGAATAATCAACGTAACGTAGTCGTTGAAAACCAGGTAAATATGGACGATCTATTAGTATCTCGTCCAGGTGGTATCATTCGCGCTAAGAGGCTCGATTCTATAATGCCTCTTGTTACTCCTCAATTAGGTCAAGATGCTTATAATATGATGACGTATCTTGATCAAGTTCGAGCAGGTCGTACTGGAGTTGATCCAGACGGCAGCGCTACTCCAGCTAATATAGGTGATCGAGTAGGCTCTGAAGGCGTTGAAAGACTAATGAACGCTAAGGAGGAATTAGTTGGTTTAATTATCAGAGTAGTCGCTGAAACTGGTATAAAGCCTCTATGTACTAAAATTCGCGATCTATCGATGAAGCATATCGACTCCGTTCTCGACTTTAGGTTCAGAGGTCAATGGTACGAAATTAATCCTTCTGAGTGGCCCGATCGTACTAATTGTACTGTACGAGTAGGCACCGGCACCGGCAATCATCAACTACAGGTGATGGCTCTTAGTCAGGTATTAATAACTCAGAAAGAGTTAGCAGCCTCTGGTAGCACTCTCGTTAGTAATAAAAAATCTTTTGATACTATGGATGATTATTGCAAGTTCTCTGGCCTAAATGGAGCGGTACGTTACTTTGTAGACCCTGATTCGCCAGAAGGCAAAAAAGCTCAAGAAGCTAAAGATCAACAAGATAAAGAAGAAAAAGAGAAAAATGATGGAGAGCGACTTGCTATGGTTAAAGCGCAACTTGAAGTAGCAGAAGCTGAAACCGTTAAAGCTAAAGCTCAGGCCGATAATGTTCAGCTTAAGGCCCAGGTAGAGCAGACTAAAAGTTTGCTCGTTCATAATAAGCAGATGTCTGAGGCTACGATTGAATCTCTTAAGCAACAGTTAGCCGAGTTAGAAGCTCTGATGGGTCAATCTGATAAGACTAAAGATCGGGCTCAGAAAGAGGCAGATTCAGTTAGAAGGACTGCTCTAGAATTAACCAGAATCGAGAAAGATTCAGAAAAAGAACAAAACCAAAACTTTGAGAAAAATAAAGCGAGTGCAGCATAATGGCATTAACTGAAGAACAAACCGATAAGCTATCAATTGAACAACTTCTAGGCGGCAAAGCTAAGAAGTCTTATGATGAGTTTATACAAGAATTTTGCGAAGGAAAACGATTATCATTATTTGATGCTTTTCGTAATCTGTCGCTAACGGATACAGAAAATCTAATGGAAGTCAAGCGTATGTTGTACGCCGTAGACGCGCTTGAATCTGACATTTTGACTGTTATTGAAACTGGCAAATTAGCCAGTATAACTTTGAACGAACAAGAGGTTAAGCACTAATGAGCAAGTCCGCAGAAGAAATGTCTACCACTCTAGCCCAGGAGAAAGAACCTGAGGCGAGCGTAGACGCTACTGATACAATCGCAGCACTATTAGCTGGAGATGAAGAATCTGAAGCCGAGGATACTACAGAAGAGGAAACTCAAACTGAAGAATCTACAACGGATGAGGAAGAAGAATCCAATGAAGAGGAAGCTGAAGACGGTGAAGAGGAAGAAACAACCCTCGAAGCTGTCGCAGATGACAACGCAACCTGGGAAACCGTACTAGGCGTAGAAGATGGTAAACTGAGCTATGACGATAAAGGCGACATCAATGGCGTCAATGTCAAAGTAGACGGGGAAACATCAACGGTCAGTATGGCAGACCTGATTGTAGGTTATCAGACTAACAAAAGCACGACTCAACGAAGCCAAGCTTTGGCTGAAGAGAAGAAGGTTTTTGACGGTCAAAAGGAACAATCGGAACAGTTATATGCATCTAAACTTCAATCGGTCGATGCCTTGACTAAGCATTTTGAAAAACAATTAATTGGTGAGTATGACGCGATAGACTGGAATGCGTTGAGGGCTAATGATCCAGCGGAATATGCCGCTGCAAAGCAAGACTTCTCAACTAAAGCCGGTGAGCTTCAAAAGATTCAAGATGCCATAAACAATGATATGGCTGAAACTACGCAGGAATCTCAAAAGAAGCAAGCAGAAACTGCTCAAGCATATATGAAAACACAGTTTGATCTTATGATTGACAAGAATCCTGAATGGTCTGACAAAGATGTTTTGAAAAAAGCCAGAGATGGTTATAAAGCATTTGTCGTAGAACAGTATGGATTTAATGATCAAGAATTTGATTCCGTGTTTGATGCTCGATTAATTGAACTGATTAAAGATGCTAAGACCTATCGTGAAGGACTCAAGGTTTCTTTGAAGAAGACGCAGAAACCTGTTCCTAAGTTCCAAAAGAGCAGAGGCTCTGGCGTTAAGCTTAAAGTCTCTAAATTGGATAAACTTACCGCTGCTAGTCACAAAGCTCATGGCGAGGACAAACGCGAATTGCAAAAGTCGGCTGTAGCGGAACTTCTAATAGGAGGTTGACAAATGTCAACTGCAAATCTCGACAGCGCCGATCTTAAAGGCGTACTTGTCGGTGGCTTGATCCGAGAAGATGTGATGAACAAAATTTGGGATATCTCCCGAATTCCATTACCCTTCACGGATATGATAGGCACCGGTTCTGCTAAAAATGAGTACAAAGAATGGACTACTGATGAACTCGCCGCGCCGGATGTAACTAACGCGGTGATCGATGGTTCTGACGCAACGGGTAACAATACCGCTGTCGGTGCTCGCGTAGGTAATCATCACCAAATCTCGGATAAAGTGGTACGTGTTTCATATCGTGCTGATGCTTCCGATACCATCGGCCGTGCGAAAGAGCTGAGTTATCAGCTGATGCGTCGCCAGCAAGAACTTCGTCGTGACGTCGAAGCAATCTCGCTGGAGAATCAAGCATCCGTAGCTGATACTGGTACTGTTGCTGGTAAAGTAGGTGGTTTTCCATCCTGGATCGTTACTAACTATACACCTCGTACTGGTGCTGCAGTTGGTGGTTTCGATAACGGCGGTGGCGGAACTACTGTAACTACAGCTTTTACTGAAGCGGATGCTGAAGCAGCCTTGACTGAATCGGAAGTCCGTGATATGGTTGAGCTTGTTTATAACGAAGGTGGTAATGTTACCAAGATGATGACCATTCCTGGTCTGGTTCGTAAGTTCTCCGAATACCTGTTCACTTCCTCGGCTCGCGTAGCGACTCTGATGAGTGACCAAGGCAAAAGCCGCGATAAGGCTGCTGCTCTAGGTTCGGTGAATGTCTTTGTTACAGATTTCGGTACGCTTGATATGGTTCCGAATCGTCTTCAGCAAAAGCAACAAACCCAGGCTACTGATGACTCGTGCATCGTGTTTTACATCGATCCAGAATATGTCTCTCTCTGCTACCTGAAAGGGTACAGGACTGATACCCTGGCTAAGACTGGTTTGGCAGAAAATCGCCAAATGAGTGTTGATTGGACTCTTATCGTGAATACCGAGAAGGCTCACGCTATGAGTACTGATATCGATTTTACCGCCGCCGTTACCGCGTAATGCCGGAAAGTAAGAAAAAGTCTGGAACAGCTGCCCCTAAGAAGGCAGCTGCACCAGCTGGTCCAGTGGATCAGAAAAAGGTCGTCAGCGTAAGGAACAATTCTGGCGGTATTATCAATACTTCACAAGGCATGATTAAAGCG